>Ga0307516_10000213_pt1 | contig 74965 bp, 103 predicted proteins | sample 19_EM_MG_FD_203310 | JGI IMG/M metagenome (GOLD analysis project Ga0307516, IMG submission 203310) | Populus trichocarpa ectomycorrhiza microbial communities from riparian zone in the Pacific Northwest, United States - 19_EM | ecosystem: Host-associated > Plants > Roots > Unclassified | place... | reverse complement strand
CTCCCACCACCTGTCTTGCCTGGTCGCCCTCGGGCAAGCTGAGTAGCCGCAAGCCGAAGCGCCGTTGCCTGTTCTCCAGTTGTGCTGTTGCCGGCCTGAGCCCTGACTCCATCGCTAGCGCCCCCCGCTGGGGGCAGCTAGAGGGGCAGCGGCGGCGGGGGTAACCGCCGTAGTCGGAGGAGTCGGCGCAGGGGGGTTCGCATGCCTCCGACGCGAGGAGCGATAACGACGAGACGGGCGAGGAAACATCGTATCGAAGGAAGTAGGAGAGAGGAAGGGAGGTATGAAGAAAGCTGGAAGATTGGAAGGAAGTATGAGGGAATCGGAATGCTCGTGAGCAGTGTAGAGAGAAGAAAGGTAGGAAGTTGGGTGGGTCCTAGCCTTTTATCTCAAGAAATTCCTTGGCGCTAGGCGGCGCTAGCCCATCACCGCCCCTAACAAACCGTGAAGCCCTGAGCCCGGGTGGTCGAATTGGCCGGCGTAGGGCATGCGATCGCCGACCCCTACGGTACTAGCAGTCCGCTGCTGCTACTACGTCACATACGATCTGAAGTTACGTCAAACGTACATAGACCTGGGTACTTCTAAATTCACCCTGTGCGAGTGCACACAAGACGGACATACAGCCATCCGGCGAGCTCTTACGGTTTGGGGATGGAGCCAACCACGAAACAAGACGGCAAGTTCTGTGGATGCAGATTCCAATCGACCCGGCATCAACTCCACCATTTTGCTTTGTACTTCAGCCATCAGGAGTTCCCAACGGTAAGTGGGACAGCAGGCGATCAATACCGCGCCTTTGAGCGTGCTCCACAAGCGTCAGGGAGAAATATAGACCGAGAACGCATACTATGTTCCAACCTTGCAAGTGATACGCCGTGACTCGATCGATGTCGTCCGGCGCCAACATGCGCGACTGCCGCGGTAAGCGCGCTAAGATAAGTGTGCTTGTCTAGGTTTTTTTTTTTTTTATTCATACTCGCATGCGAACATATAGATCATGGCGGCGTACATTTGCCCGGTTTTTCTGTCCGCGGTCCGCGTGAGGCGGCTCGTTGCAAGCTCCCCTAGTGCCCTCCGCCCAGGCCTGTCCCTGCAGAAATGAATGCACACCAAGGCAAGTGACAAAGGAAATGACAAATGAAAGCGCGACCTCCCCCTACTCTTTCCCCGCCGATGCCATGAAGGGTGGGGTGGGTAGGAACAGTGGTAGTTCTTCCCCAGTACCCAACACCTCCGCCTCACACCTCCGCTCATCTTCCCGCTCCTGGCATTCCCGGAGCTCCCATTCCGACGCCTCACTCCCCCGTCGGCTTCCTCTTCCGCGGCCGGCACTATCTCCCCAACGTCGGCCGACGTGAGGAAATCTAGTACCGCCTGGCTGCACCTCCTGTCGGCGAAGAGCTCCCAGATCCTCCACCGGCTCTTCCACCGTCCTGTCTCCTCCCTCACCTCCGCCTAGAGGATCTTCTGCTGTCCCTTCCACTTCGAACACACCTTGAGGAGGTGGTCTCTCGTCTGTGCTAGGCACTGACACCACCAACACTGCGGGTCGGGGCGATTTTTGGCTCAGTGCAGGTGTTGTCCGGTGCGGCAGTGTCCCGTCTTCAGCTGGTAGAACCGCGAGGCAAGCCTCTTGGTGCTCCCAGCCACCGTGCCGTCGGGCTTGTGGCTCTCTGGCATCTTGTATTTCTGCTTGGAGATCCGGCCTCCAGCCACTTCCGTGCTTCCGCCCACTTCTTATCCGTGATGCCTCGCTTGAGATTTGCGAGGGATCGTGGGAGAGAAGTAGAGCGAGTGGGCCAAGCCCGCGGTGGAGGATGACGCAGGGAGTGAGGCCTCAGAGTGGGGACTCCGGGAGCAGAGGGAGAGGGAGGAGGAGCGGAGTGTCGAGGCCGAGAAGCTGGGCGCGGTGGGCGAGGAGTATCCTGTGGTTCTCCCTATGTCTACCTCGCCACGATGTATGTACCTAGGTCGCATGCAAGTAATGAATAAACAAAAAAAATTCTAAAACCGCTATCTAGGATGAGAGAATTCCGCAAGTGCCTGGTGTGATGTCAGAAGCGAGCGCCAGCGACGGTATTGCGTCCGAGACCACCTCTCCATGGCCTCGGATTTGGCGCCGCTAGAAATCCATCCCATCCTCACCGGCGCCCGAAGACGGCCGAAATACCCTCTCTATCCACACCGGTGTCGCAAGACAACCGAGAAATCCTCTCTGTCCACGCCGGCATCCCAAGACGATCTCGAATCCATCCTATCCCCACCGGCGTCCGAAGACGACCGAGATATCCATCCTATCCGCACCGGTGTCCCAAGACGACCGAGAAATACACCGTATTATCTCACTTAAGACGCATGTGGAGTGGCTAAGCTCCTCAGGCCGGACGGGAGTGCGGGTGGCACCTCTCCCACGATCCCTCGCCAGTCTCAAGCGGGAAATCTCGGAGAAGAAGTGGGCGGAGGCACGTCAGTGGGCCGGAGGTCGGACCTCGAAGACGAAGTACCGCATGCCGAAGAGCCAGAAACCCGATGGCGCGGTGGCCGACAGCACCAAGAGGCTCGCCTCGACACCACCAGGGAATTCCCGTAGTTCCAGATCAACCTTCCGAACGTCGAGACGCTCTTTCTCCACCCCATTCCAGCGGGGCCACTTATTCAGGGAGTGGCCAGAGTAGAAGCTCCAGCAGAAGATCCTGTGGGCGGATGTGTTGAAGGAAAATGGAAGGGGGAAGAGCCGGTTCACGATCCATGACCTCCTTGCCGATGGGAGGTGCGGTACTAGACTTCCTTGCCACTGCGGGTGTGGAAAGACAGGTCCTGGCTGAGGAAGATGCGGGGACTGAGGTGTCGGAATGGGAGCTCCGGGAACGGTGGGAGCGGGAAGGGGAGAGGAGGGCGGAGGCGGAGGAGCTACAGCTGTTCCCGCCCACCCCTCCTTCACGGCATCCGCAGATGAGGATTAGGGGGCGGGATACGACCTAGGTAGATCACGGCGAGGGTATGTAAGTCCGTGTCCTATCTGCTGCCCACGCCGTGGCGACACGTTGCAACTGTCCCAAGAAATGCTGCACACCAAGGAATTCGCGAGGAAAAGAGTCCGAAAAACAAAAGACATAGTATGCGAGTACATAATGATTAAATAAAAAAAAATCTATCTCCGCTAACTGCACCGCGCTATTCCCAATCAGACGCTCTCCCAACTCTTGTCGCCCTCACAACTCTGGCGCCTAACTCTCCGTCAACACCGCGCGCTCCACCTATGAGCGGCGAGAAGTACTTCCAACAGTCGCCATTCTCCCATTAGCTCGCCGCCATTCTCTCGTCGTCATTTCGCTCGCTCGGAATAGGTCTCGGTCCTAACCTCAGGACGGACTTTGTGAAGCCTGCACCCGAGTTCCGAAGCCAACTCACTGGCTGTTCTTCCATACGTCAGAATTTGTTGCAGTAGATTAGACCTTTACATACCTATTCACCGGCAGCTAGCTCGGTGCGCCAGTTGGCACCTTCTCTTGGTTTTCATTGAAGGGGTCATATTGAATTGGCTTTTTGAGTCGCAATCGTACAAGCTGCCCTTCGTCGAAAATTTCTCCCCCATGGTTGCTCTGCTCGCCGAGCTCTCGCCTCACCCCCGTTCGAGGGGCGGGCTTTCAGTCTTCTTCTATCCGGTGGCAATGCTGGCCAGCGACTCGCCGGCAACAGCGACATTCCCTCGGGAGAGCTCCATTCCCTCGGGAGAGCTCCATTCCCTCGGGAGAGCTCCATTCGTTATGAATTCATTGTACTCTCAGGAAGTTGTCATATTCGTTGAGATGTACGCTCTTAAATCGATTGTACTCGTTCGAGAATAAACGGCCATTCTTGCATATGTCAGAATTTGATTGTGAGGGGTCAGCGTTTACGTACCTTGTTACCGGCAGCTAATTTGCTGTGCATGTCGGAGGAAGGGAAAGAAACAAGCGAGCGCGCAATATATAGTGTTCGAGCACGCTAGCGCCTTGGCATAGGGGGCTCTTGCCCGGTGAAACTCGGAGAAACAAATAGAATCTTCCCGCTGCTTTGAGCCGTTCCCGGAATGTGCAATCGCTCGAACATGAGACCTTTGATGGCGGTCAGCTGTACGGAGGACGGCAGACTGGTCGCCGCCTCAGAAGACGGTCTCCCGTCATGACAAACCCTCTATTGGAATTCCCTGGTATGTATTTTTTGTTTTGTCGAAAGAAATCCCAGATTCCCTACTCCTCGGCACCCAGCTCCTCAGCCTCCTGCCTCCTCTACTCTTCCCTTCCGCTCCACTCCCGGAGTTCCCATTCTGACGCTTCATTCTGCACATCCTCCACAGCCCGGCCAGGGACCAACCTTTCTACGGCGGGCCGTAGAGTATATTATGAACCTACTTCTACCGATGCGGCTTCGGGGGCTAGAGTCTCACTGGCACTTCGCCAGCACCCGAGGGGCAGTCGCTCCGTTCAGATTCTGCTCTTCATCTACTCGAGTTTGGGAAGTTGACCTTGACTAGGTGCTCTACCTAAGATCGATCTTACACCATCGTCAGCTATTTACACCTATCCTTCCGAGAAATTCCAAGGCCATACGTTGGCGTAAGCTGCTCCACTCCGATCAGTAGCAACCCGGCAAATGAGCAACAAGGGATACGACGTGCAGCAAGCAACTGTCGAAGGGGTGAGGAACGGGCGAGTGCTTCAACGAGCGAACGCCGGAGACGGGAGCAGCCGAACGCTGAACCAGCGAACGGCGAACAGGCAACAGAGGCGGCAGACGCTGGATAGAGGAAAAGGGAACGGACCGAACGCTGGAAGAGCAAACGCCGTGTGCAGAGGAGCGGACCGAAGGCTGGACGAACGGGCGCCGACAGAGAATATCCTGTCTATCCTACGAATTGGGATCCTTCTCCATTCCTGCTCCTTTCGTTCTCGGCGATCAATTCTCCCAGAACGAAAGGAACAGGGATGGAGAGGGATTTTGATTGGTAAGATAGACAGGATAACAAGATATGTATACAAGTTATACATACATATGCATGCATACTCACACTCATACCCGTGCTCGCGCAACTCACATGCGCACTCGTACTCACACACGAACTCTGATGCGTTCACACTTCTCTCATGCAACAGAACACAATAACCCTTCTCCAGGGACCCAGTACACTACTGGGGCATTCCCGTAGTTCCAGATCAACCTTCCGAACGTCGAGACGCTCTTTCTCCACTCCGTTCTAGTGGGACCACTTATTCAAGGAGTGCCCCGAATGGAAGCTCCAGCAGAAAATCCTGTGGGAGGAGGTGTTGAAGGAGACTGGGAAGGGGAAGTGCCGGTTCAGGATCCGGGACCTTCTTGCCGATGGGAGGTGCAGCCAGGCGGTACTAGACTCCCTCTCCACTACGGATGTGGGAAGACAGGTCCTAGCTGAGGAAGACTCGAGGACTGAGGTGCCGGAGTGGTAGCTCCGGGAGCGGTGGGAGCGGCGGGAGCGGGAAGAGGAGAGGAGGGCAGATGAGCTGGGTGCCGCAGGGGAATTGGGTGCCGGAGGTGCCACCGCTGTTCCCACCCACGCCCTCCTTCATGGCATCCGCAGATGGAGGTTAGGGGGTGGAATACGATTTCTTTTGTTTTTCCTCTTGTTTGTACTCTTTTCCTGCGCGAATTCCTTGGTGCGCAGCCACTTCTTTGGACAGTTGCAACATGCCGCCACTGCGCGCGCAGCAGACAGGAAATGGACTGTACATATCCTCGCCGCGATCTATCAAGGTTGTATGCGAGTAATATGATTAAACAAAAAAAAATTCTATTTCCGCTGCTGCACCGCGCGCTATTCCCAATCAGGGGCTCTCCCAACTCTAGCCACCCTCGCTCAACTCTGGTGCTTAACTCCCGCCGTCGCCGCGCCCTCCATCTTTGAGCGGGAGAAGTGCTTCCAACAGTCGCCATTCTTCTCGTCGCCGTTCTCCCGTTGGCTAATGGCTCGCCGCCATTCTCTCGTCGTTGTTCCGGTCGCTCGGATTCCGTCTCAGTCCTAACCTCAGGACGTACTTTGTGAAGCCTGCACTCGAGTATCGAAACCACTCCACTGGCTGTTCTTCCATACGTCAGAATTTGTTGCAGTAGATTTGACCTTTACATACCTGTTCACCAGCAGCTGGCTCGGTGCCCCAGTGGCATCTTCTTTCGGTTTTCATTGAAAGGATCGCATTGAATTGGCTGTTAGGGTTGGAACCGTCCAAGCTGCCATTGCGTTGTCGACTTAATCCGTGCTCCTCCCCTTGAATTGGCTGTTAGGGTTGGAACCGACCAAGCTGCTATTGTGACGCAGACTCTGTCCGTGCTCCTCCCCTTCGTCTCCCCAATGGTTGCTCTGCTCACTGAGCTCTCACCATTTTTGAACTCACTATATTTGTCAAAGTGTACTCTCTCGAGTCTCGAAACGACATCCTCGACTATTCTTGCATTCGTTAGGATTTGTTTATGTGGGTTCGGAGTTTACGTACCTGGTTACCGGCAGCGAATTTGCTCGGCATGTCGGAGGAATGGAGAGAAACGAGCGAGAGCAATATATAGTGTTCGAGCACGCTAGCGCCTTGGCATCGGCGGCTCCTGCACGGTGAAACTCGGAGAAACAAATAGAACCCTGCGGCTGCTTCGAGCCGTTCTTGGAACTGGTAATCACTCGAACATGGGACCTTTGATGGCGGTCAGCTGTACGGAGGACGGCGCACTGATCTCCGCCTCAGAAGACGGTCTCCCGTCATGACAAACTCTCTCTTGTTCCCTGGTATTTTTTGCCTCTGGATCCCTCAGAGGGCATGACAAAGGGCGTGGGGGTGACTCCTCCTCCTCAGCACCAGCTCATCAGCCTCTCACCTCCTCTTCTCTCCCCCTCTTGTCCGCTCCCGGAGTTCCCATTCTGACGCTTCTGCGCGTCTTCCTCAGCCGGGCCAGGGACCAACCTCTGCGGTGGGCTTTTTTTTGTTTATTCATACTCGCATACAGCCTATCTAGGCTATGCCGGCGTACATTTTGTCCGTTCTCCCGTCTGCAGTCCGCGCGGTGGTGGCCCGTTGCACGCTCCTCTTTCGCCCTCCACCCAGGCCTGTCCCAAAAATTCGAGTTGCGCGCCAAGGAAAATTCTACAAAGGGAATCGCGGCCGAGGGTGGGACTTAGGCAAAGGGAATGAGAAAAGGAAGGAAGAAACGCCCACTATTCTTCATCTTCTGCCGCTGCCATGAAGGGGGGTGTAGGCAAGAACAACTGCGGCTCCTCCCCAGCACCCAGCTCCTCCGCGGCGCCCAGCCCCTCCGCCTTCGCTCTCCTCTCCTCTTCCAGCTGCCTGCGCTCCCGGAGCTCCCATTCTAACGCCCCGCTCTCTGCGTCTTTCTCCGCTGGCACTAGCCTTCCCACATCAGTAGCAGCATCTCCCGTCGGAAAGGAGGCCCCGGACCTTCCAACGGTTCTTCCACCTCCCCGTCTCCTTCCTCCGCCCACAGAATTTTCTGTTGGGCCTTCCGCTCCGGACACAACTTGAAGATGTGCTCCCGAGTCTGGATCTGGTACCGGCACCACCAGCGCTGGGGGTTGGGCCGGTTCTTCGTCCAGTAGAGGTACTGCCCGGTCAGGCAATGCCCTATTTTCATCTGGTAGAACCGAGACGCAAGCCTCCGGGCACTCCCAGCAACCGCGCTGTCCGGCATCCTGTACTTCGTTTTGGAGGTCCGGCCCCCGGCCCCCGGTTCACTGGCGCGCCTCCACCCACTTCTTCTCGGAGATCTCCCGCTTGAGGTGTGCGAGCGATCGTGGGAGAGGTATTTCGCGAGCCTCGTTCCGATCCAGGTAGCTCAGCCATTCTAGCCCGCGGACGTCTGGCACTTCCACTGCAATCTTTGCCCACTCGTCGGCCTTCTCGTTGCCGGCGACTCCCTTATGTTCTAGGCGCCATCGAATCTCGATGACGATGCCCGGCCTGGCATTCCGCAGTGTGGCAATGTGCTTCCTTGCCTGGAGCGCATACTTTGGCCGGAGCTAGCCTCCTCTGAGGGCCATCCGTCTGAAGGTGGCTTGGGCATCTGTGAAGATTGTGACCCGCTCCGGCGTTGTCTGTCTTCGTGAAGCCATCTCTAGCGCTCTCGCGAGAGCGGCGCACTCTGCATCATAGGCCTCCCGGTCGTATACACCCCACGTGGGTTTTGACACCCACCCAGGATTGGCCGTTCCTCCAGACCACTGAGTATCCGGCAGCCCCATCGTCCAGTCTCAACCCATCTGTGAACATGGTGGGTCCAGGCCGAGCCTTCTCTGCCTCAGCCTTGGCCCAGCCTCCTCCTCCTGCAGCAGTCCTGCGTCGAGGGTTTTGGGCTTCTCTAGCAGAACTGTGCTCTCCGTCCCTCCGGCGGAGGCGAGGGCGTTCGTAAGCCGTAGCCCAATCGCTGTCGGAGTACTTCTACCGATGCGGCTCCGAGAGCTAGAGTCTCACTGGCACTTCGCCAGCACCCAAAAGACAGTCGCCGTTCAGACCCTACTCTCCACCTGCCCGAGTTTGGGAAGCCGACATTGACTAGATGCTCTACCTAAGATCGATCTCACACCATCGCCAGCTACTCACACCAACCTTCCGAGAAATTCCAAGACCATGCGTTGGCGTACCAGCAGCCCCACTCATTTTGGCTTCAGATACGAGTGTTTCGTGAGTGTCCGCTCTTTCTGACCGCAGATGGAGACCTATCGACGGACGAAGACGAGCACGGTGAGTGCTGACGGACGTCGTTATGTACCGGGAAACAGAGTGACAGACCTGCACCGCGACGGGTCCTTCGTCCGAAACCCAGAGACTACTACAGCGCACGGCACAACTTCGTCGGTTTCTGTCACTCTGAGAGGACCAGCGGCAGGAGATGGCGGCTATGGGAAGAAGAGCGAACTCCAGCGGGAGAGCTCTGCGCTCTGTCGCAAGGCAACGACGACCCATGACAAGAGGCATCGATCGTGCCGTGCCCGTGTTCCAACCGGATTGCATATCTGCCCGCTGGATCTGTTTAGGCAATCCACCTTTTCAGCTTTGCAAACCCGATACGAGAACTGCTTGCGAGTGCCATCCCGCACACGCTAGGCTGGGTATGTTGGGGAGAGTCACGACCGCGCGCGATAGCTATACACGCCACCAACGACACGAGCCTAACAACCAAATACCGGGTGAAGGCGGGTATGGGACTTCCATTGCCGTTTGTTCTGGATTGTTCTTTTGCAGCGAGTGATTGGTGGATTTTCTTGCATTCTTTGGCTAACTGTGTTGTGCATTGCTTGTATCGACCAAAGCCCTCGGGTTCCGTGCTGTATGGAGGATCAATCACCGCTTGAATTGAGGACTCTCGTTTGCTTGCCCCGCGACCTGGATTCCGTTCCGGCAGCCTCCTGTTACATATGTATCCCGACGTTGTTCATGGCGAGCTTAAATCTAGTCAAGCGCGGGGCGGCTTGACTTCGACAACAGGGACTCACATCGGCGTGCACGTCGGCGCGAGGTACGGGTGTCCTAGGTGTGGCAAGCTCGGTACCACCTCGCACTGTTGAATATAAGTAGCTGGTTGTTGTTTTGACGGCTTTTGGATGGAATTCGGGCGTTCATTACTAGTTTTTGTCGGCTTGGGTGTTTCGGAGCCCGCACTTGAAAGACCTCCGCCCGGCCGCAGAGAAATACCGATGCCATGTTCTGACGGCATTTGAGGTGGATGCGGAATTACCAGTTCGGGCGGATGAGACGATAGCGAGGACAAAGGAACGGATGGAGCCAGTTGCGCGTTTAGCAATCGTATCATACCGACACGGCTATGGTGAGACCGAGATGAAGGAGATCTAGAGATCCAACTTGAGCTCTCGGTTCCGGCCCCAGCCTCCTTTCTTCCCCCTCTTTCCACTCCTGGGTTATCACTCAGACGCCTCGCCCTGGATGCCTTCTTCAGCCACATCCGGGCCCACGTCCGAAGTCCAGGATTGCCTGGCTGCACCACCTGTCTCACGGATCTTGTAGAGATCTTTGTCCCTCCCTGCCACTTTCCACACATCTCCTCACAGGATCTCTACTGGCGCTTCCATTGCCGGCAATCATAGATGCGAGATGCTCCCGCGTTTGGTCATGTACCGACACCACCAGCAATTGCGATGATGATGCCATTGATCGCATGCGACCTTGTCAGATCATGGCGGTATTGTGTACAGTCCGTTCCAGACCACCGTCCGCCCCGCCCTCGGTCAGTCTGCTGGCAGCCTGTGGCTCCCCCTGCCCCCGCTTGGCCTTTCCCAGGGCAGAAAGGATAATAGAAGAAAGGCGACAAAATGAAGGAACTCAAACGAAGCCCCGCTGCCTTCTTCTGTGCTCGTATCCGGAAGGTGCATTCCTCCACCGAACAGACGACCTTCTCGTGCAGACCACTCAGCCATTGCCGCTTTGTACTCAATGAATGCTGCGGACCGATCACCAAGCCGATTGCTGCATCGCTTGGTTCACCTCCGATTGCGCTCATTAGTGGTGGTAGGGGTGGCTGGTTGCGGCGCAGGGCGGATGCATGGACGACAGGGGGGATCTTGCTGTGGGGAGGCTTCACCATGTGCGTGGTGCGCGTAGCGGGGTATTTTGAAGTGTGCTCACGCGTGCACGGAATATTATTCGCCTAAAATGCGAGGTATTGGGTTAAATATTTTACAAAAAAAGGAGGGTATTGGGTTGAAGTCACGAAATAAGGGGGTACCGTGTTAAATAGGTAGCCGGAGAGAAAAAAAGATGAAGGAAGTTGCTAACTAGTTGTCGTATCGTCAAGGGAGTAGTAAGGCCACTCTACATCCAAAGCCCCATGGATCTCGTGAAGAACCCCTATCCACATACGAAGGAGCATAATCCGGCAAGGGCACCCGTACTCCGGTACTCAGACCCATCGCCTGCCATCGTCTCCGGACGTCCGGCTCTGGCAGTATACGAGCGCCCGCATAGCCGGAGGGAGCAAATTGTGTTTCTATACATAATCCTTCCGCCACTTCTTTATCCTCTACATACCATATTCTCATCGCTATCCTCAGAATGGTCGTCCCCGGCGCTTCACACCAATCATGCCACCAGTCTTGCAAACCTTTAACTCCCCCCCCCCCCCCCCCCCGGCGGGCAGGAACCATCAACAAAAGGGAGAAAGCCAAAAGAAAACAAAAGACAGCAAAGACCCCCGCGAAGCAAGCCGGAAACATAACCTGTCTAAGCCGGCACCCTGTTCAGCTCGCAAGTTATGACAGATACTGGTATTCCCCATCATCGAACGCGCGATCGCCGGAGCGTGGTTGGTAAAGGGAGCCCACGGCTTCGTCGTCTAGATCCGTCAGATCTGGATCCTCGCTGCGCCGGTAGAGTCGTAAGGCTTTCCCCCGTGTCTCCAGGGTCCTTGGCATTCTGACCACCAACCGCGTTTCAATTCTTACCGCACCCGGTGCCTGCGTACCCACCGGTCTCGCGTAGTCGAGGGCCGGGGTCATGGCGTAGAAGGTGCCATTCTCGTCTTCGGCCAAGAAGGAATCCCCAAAGTAGCTCCAGTAGAGCTCCTTCAACTTGATGGCAAAGTATCGGTCTATTTGGCCAGCGTGGAATCTTTCGGAGTCTTCGACAAGGCCCAAATCTGGGTCTTTAAACGCATCGGGTGTATGCCATTCTACGTTCTCCTGCGCGCCTGGCACGTCTCTATCGACGGCGTCAGCTGGGTTGGTAGAAGTTGCAGCCAGATTGGTGAGGGCACGCAGATCCCAAGATCCAAGACCGTGATCTTGTGCCGCACCTCCAGTACGGACAGTAAAAGCAGGCAATTCGGGCAAGGACTCTCTCATGTTCGGAAATTCTGCCTCTAGCCCAAAGGCGCTGCTGCCGTCAATGTCATTGCCTTTGCGTATCCGGCTCCCTTTAGAAAGATGAACGGTTGCGTTTCGGCACAATCACCGATTCTCTGATGACATACTGTGTTCCACACGCCACACCGGTCAGAAACACTCGACGGGATCGCTGGTTCTCCAGGAGGCCCCAGATTGCTTGCGCCGTAGCCCCTCCGCCCAGAAGTCGCCCCAACGAGTGCAGGATTGCTTGTCGTTGTGCTACCTACGACAAGCGGAACTCTGGTACGAGTATTCTTGGCCTCGACGCCGTCACGCAGAAAACCCTCCGATCCCAGTGCCCCGTGCGATGATCTCCGAGACCACTTGAAACGGTGACCTTGGCGGGACAATGGCCAGGGTCGAGTTTCGAGCCAGTTGGCGAGCATCTTCAGGAGTTGGTCTGCCAAATAGACGACCGCCGTTTCGGAGAAACTGGGGGCCGGAAGTGCGCAGCTCAGGATTGCTGTAATTGCGCATGTGGTCGTATAGCGGTTGACGGTTCCGTTCTTGTGCGTCGCCGTAATCGGGCTCAGAACCCACTGGCAAAGGAGAAGCTGGAACCTGGTTAGACGACGGGATCTGAAACCGGTTAGTTGAACATATTAATGCTGATTGAATTCATGACTAACGGTGTCAAATTGCAGGTCAGAGAGGCATGAGGCTAGCCACCCCCGATCGTAAGATTAGCAAGTGCAACGAGTTCCATATCTAGGCGGTGTTGTAGCCTTGCGCCTTCTGGAGGAATGGAGTCCAACGAGCGGCGTCGTAGTCTCCTAAATCTGGCAAACTCATCCTAGATAAGCCTCGTATCAGCAAATCATTCCATATTCTTCGGCTTTCACAAAAATCCTCAAATGGGGGCAAACCCCAACCTCATCGGCAACTGAAGAGTCGGAGATATAAAGAGTATCCGACGACATCCAGGAAGCACGAGGCAAGATACCGAGAACTCCGATAGGCGTATGTTTGTCCACGGATTGTCGGTAAAAGTCGGCGGTCCTTCAAGAAGTAGCAGAAAAGATATGACTCCACAGCCCCCGGAGCATGACGGGACGAACGAGCAAGTGGTTGGTTGAAAGAGAGAGCGGAATACGTGGTTAGGCGTTGGAGGAGGAGAGAAGATTGACAGCGATTGAGTTTGTGGCCTTCGCCGGTGAGGCCCGTGCGTACGCTTGATGGGTGTGTGTAGGGGGAGTGAAGGGTATTGAAGACCTATTCCAGGCCTATGGGAGAAAACACACTTGACGACTTGCTGAAGGTCGCTGAAGCCGACTATCTAACCTGAATCTGCGCTAACCCCTCCGAGTACCATTAACATCCCCCATTATAGTCTACCGCCTTCTTCTTGCTCACACTCCATAATCCCCTCATCTACATATCCCTATTTTTCTAAGATTCGGGCCCCCCGGGGAGGAGGGATTTTCGGACGGGTGTTTTTTTGGACCGATCAAATCTAGTTTCGGCGAATAACTAGGTGAGTGAGCTTAGACGAGCTGGGCGGGAATTGAGGAAGACACTTTCACTCCGGAGAGACCTGGAGCGTATTTATCTATGGCAGCAGGATTACGCGCACGAGTCCACCGTCAGCCTATGGTGGCCATAAAAGCCCTTCATCGTTGCATGTTCCTGCCCGCATCAGCTAACCCGAATGAAACAGGTAACTACACAGAATAGTTAAATTTTTGTTTTTTTCCGGTACGCGAACCGCACTGCATCGTTGGGATCCCATCGTTTCCCATCACACTAGATACTCAGCTTTGTGATGGAGCTGCCGGGTACTTGGTGGTATGGAAAAATGGGCAATTGGATGGGCATCAAGGCCCACATGGACTACAACCAAGAGGCCTACGACGCGGAGTGCGCCGCTCTCGCAAGGGCGCTGGAAAATGTACGCCGCCATGATCTACATAGGTCGAATGCGAGTATGATTAAACAAAAAAAAATGCAAGGGCGCTGGAAACGGCTTCGAGAAGACAAACGTCCCGGGAAAGGGTCACGATCTTTGCGGGTGCCCAGGCCGCAATCAACCGGACGGCCTCGGACGAGCCTGGCCCCGGCCAAATGTACGCGCATCACGCAGAAAGCACATCATGCCGCGGAGGGCCAGGCCAGACATCTCCATCGAGATTTTTTTTTTGTTTATTCATTACTCGCGTGCGACCTATGAGATCATGGCGAGGTTATTTACGGTCTGTTTCCTGTCCGCTGTCCGCGCAGTGGCGGCTCGTTGCAAGCACCCGTTTGCCCTCCGCCCAGGCCTGTCCCAAGAAGATGTGGTTCGCACCAAGGAGATTACAAAAGAAAGAAGAGCGCGGGTTAAGGACAAAGGAAAGAACGAAGGAAAGAACACCGAGTACCGCCCCGCGTCTAAGCCATTCCTGCGGACGCCATGAAGTCGGGCGTGGGAAGGAACAGTGATGGTCCCTCCCCGTCCGGCTCTTCGGCGCCTGCTCCCTGCTCCTCCGTCCACTCCCGCACCTCCAGCTCAGACGCCGCGCTGACGGCGTCGTCCTCCTCCGCCGGCGCCCGCCTGCCCACATCCGTGGTCGCGAGGCAGTCCGACACCGCCTGGCTGCACCTCCCATCGGCCAGGAGGTCCCGCACCTTCCACCGATCCTTCCACCTCCCAGTCTCCTTCTTCACCTCCGCCCACAGGATCTTCTGCTGCGGCTTCCACTCGGGGCACTCCTTGAAAAGCTGGTCCCGGGTCTGCGTTCGGTACCGGCACCACCAGCATTGCGGGGTGGGTCGGTTCTTCGTCCAGTTGAGGTACTGCCCAGTCAGGCAGTGCCCCGTCTTGAGCTGGTAGAACCGCGAGGCAAGCCTCTTGGTGCTCCCAGCTACCGTGCCATCGGGCCGCTGGCTCTTGGGCAGCCGGTATTTCTTCTTGGAGGTCCGGCCCCCAGCCCACTGGTGCGCCTCCGCCCACTTTTCTCCGAGATCTCCCGTTTGAGCTTGGCGAGGGACCGTGGGAGTGGCATCGCCCGCACTTCCGTTCGGTCAGAGTAGTCCAGCCATACTACTCCGCGGGTGTCCGGCTCCTCTGCCGCGATCTTCGCCCACTCGTCGGCCTTCTCGTTGCCTGTAATTCCCTTATTCGCCGGGCACCATCGAATTTCAATGACGATGCCTGTCCTAGCCCTGCGGAGAGTGGGAATGTGCTTCCGCGCCTGAAGGGCGTATTGTTGCCCAGGGCCAGGTTCGTCCGATGACATCCGTCTGATGGCCGCCTGCGCATCCGTGAAGATTGTGACCCGTTCTGGGGTTCTGTGTCTTCTCGCAGCCGATTCTAATGCGCGCGCGAGGGCGGCGCACTCTGCGTCGTAGGCCTCCTGGTTGTATCCCATGTGAGTTTTGATACCCGCCCAGGATTACCCCTTCTTCCACACCACTGCGTAGCCGGCAGCCCCATCCTCCATTCGTGACCCATCCATGAACATGGTGAGTCCTGGCCGGGCTTTTTCCGCTTCCGCCTTTACCCCCTCTTCCTCGTCCTGCCGCAGTACCGCGTCGAGAGTTTCAGGTTCCTCCAAGAGCACCGTTCTCTCCGTGCTGCCGGCGTAGGCCAGGGCATTTGTGAGTCGCCGGCCGATCTCTGTCGGCGCGCCCGCCACCTTCTGAGCCTGGTCTCCCTGTGGCAAGCTTAGCAGCCATAGACCGAACCGCCGCTGCCTGTTCTCCAGCTGCGCTGTTGCTGCCTGAGGCCAGACTCCATCGAGAGGGCTCCCAGATTTGTTGTCCGGAAGCAACCCGTTGTCACCCTCGCCTGCTGGTTGACCAGCCGCTGCAGGTCCTCCGCCCGACCCATGGTGCCTGTGACGTGGTCACCTTTCCACCACAGTTCTGCTCCGAACATGGCGACTGACTGGATGTAGGCCGTCATGACTTTTCTGCAGTTGGCCGGAGAGAGTCTCATCTGCCCTGTGAGTCGGCGGAGCCTGGCCATCGCCTGCTTGCCCTCCTTCGTCCGGATGTCGTGGTGCTCCTGAGCGTGAGCTGGGAGTCCAGCCAAACGCCCAGCCACCGCGTCGCCTCCTTGTTAAACGGGACGGTGTTTGCCCCCACCGTTACCGTTGCTGTGGGTGCTGTCATTTCCCGGTGGAACAGTGCTGCCTCTGTCTTGTCGTGGTCAAAGGCAACCCCGTTTCCTTCCACCCACTCGACTGCTACCTTTGCTGCCGCAGAGAGTTTGGCCGCCACCTTGTCATCGTCCTTGCCGCTCGCCCACCACCCAATATCGTCCACGAATGATAGGCCGTGGATGCCTGGCACTGCTGCTTCCACTTCGTCAAAGATTCCCGACAGGTAGGTGACGAAGAGGATCGGTGCTGCCGGCGACCCCTGCGGGATGCCTGTGTCTACTGGGCTCGCCTCGGCCGTCTGCCGTCCAGAACGAGTTTCACCTGGCGGTCTGACATGAAGCTACCGGTCCATCGAATGAGGTCTGGCTCAATCCCTAGTACCTGCATGCACTTGCCTAAGTGCGTTTTGTTGGCATTGTTGAATGCCGACTTGACGTCCATGAACAGTACTCCTGCCATCTGCTTCCGGCCCCATGCCAGCTGCGTGCGGTTCATGAGCACCGCCACTGTGTCTATGCAAGACCGGCGTTTCCAGCAGCCGAATTGTCCGTCATGCAGGCCCCGTACGCGCTCCAAGTGGTCAGCGATCGGGTGGGCTGCGGTGCGTTCGACCAGCTTGCTGACGACGTCCAGCAGCGAGATCACCCTGTAGGCCCGGACTTTTGTGTAGTCTGGCTTCCCCGGCTTGGGTATCACCACGCCCTTCGCCGTCTTCCAGAGGTTTGGATGGTGACCAAGCCGAATGCACGCCCTCACCAGCTGGGTTACCCGCTGCTTGTCCCAGTGCCAGAAGACCTTGACGATCCCCGTGGATATCCTGTCGCCACCTGGAGCCGAAGTGTTTGACGCCTTCGCCAGGAGAGATCCCGCTAGTTGGGCATCTACCTGCTCAAACGCACGTCCACCTGGGCTGGACTCGTAGACGTCCGGCGGCGCCGGTGGGAAGTGCGCTTCCAGGATCGCCGGCTCGCGGTCGAAATGCCCCTCTGCTACTGATCCGTCTTCTCGTACGAGCGCCTGACCAGCTTTGTCGATACGCGGACGAGTGTAGCCTGCCGCTGTCCAGACGTCCTTGCCGCTGCTCTCCTGGAGGAATCGGTTCCAGCAGTCCCACTTCGCCTTCCGGATTGCCCGCCGGAGCTGTCGTCTGGCCTCTTGCATACGGCTCATACACTTTGTCCTCCTGTCCCGCCGGGCTCTCCCCAAGTCTTTTCTCAGGTCCTTGAGCTCGGGTGTCCACCAGAGCTTCGACCTGCTGCACCACCTCTTTGCCCTGGCGTGCCGCACATCTCCATCGAGATCAGGTATTGTCCGGCCCATAAAGGGGTTCCAGGTAATGAGAAGGCCGAGTGTGCGAAAGCTTGACAATGGGCTGAAGGACGGGCCTCGATGTTTTACCAACTGAACACAGGGCATTGCCTTACAGGTCAGCACCTACACTAGCTAGACGAAGAATTGCTCAGTGTTAGTGGTGTTGGTGCCAGACGCAGACTCGGGATCACCTCTTCAAGGTGTGCCCTGAGTGGAATGCCCAGCAGAGGATCCTATGGGCAGAGGTGCGGGAGGAGGCGGTTCAAGATCCGGGACCTCCTTACCGACGAGAGGTACAGCCAGGTGGTACTAGACTTCCTCTCCACCACGGATATGGGAAGGCTGGTCCCGGCTGAGGAAGCCGCAGGGAGCGAGGTGTATGAGCGGGTGCGTAGGAAGCATAGGGAGCGGGAAGGGGAGAGGAGAGCGAAGGCGGAGGAGCTGCATTGAAGAACGGCTGGCTGAACACTGCGAAAACGAGTGATATCGTGGGCATGCTGGATAGGTAAGATGTTTCATCTGATGGTGATACAGTTATGAGTGGTGTTGCTGGCGAGTCTCGGGCGTAGTGTCATCTTTGTGGGTTTTATTTGGAGCTGCCGTCTGTGGGATAATAAAGTTGCGAGCCGCGTGAAGCAATTTGTTTTCGTGTAATCGGCATGCAAGTTTCACGCGAGCGAACTTTGTAGCATTGATGACCGCTCTATCATCTCTAATCTCCAGTTATTCATCACAGCGCCCCCGCCGATCTCTTCTCGGCTATCATCTCTCGGTATTCCTGGATGATATCCCTCCTCTGCCCGGCGAGCTCCTCTCTCCTGGCCAAACTTCCCGAACTCTTCGGCACACCGTCGACATCTACGGCGGCAGCGGCCTTGCCGCCCAAATACAGCAGAGCTTTTGGTTTCTTCAGAGCGGGCGGGGCAGCCGCGACCTCTCCAAACCTGATCTGCTCCCTCTTCTTATCCAGATCCGCCCAGGGGTCGGGACTATCACCTCGCCTCTTTCCCCTCTTCCTCTTGGCCGCCTCAAACCCTTCCCTCGCCTGTCGCAACATATCCTTATGCTCGTCGTCGTCGCCGCTATTGATCTCCTCCCCTTCCTCCGGCTCGACATCTCCATCCTCCTCCTGTTGCTCTTTCACGGGCTCCTTCGCCTTCTTCTTCCGCTTCTCCCTAGCACTTCCGTTGCCGCGCGGGAAGACAACCGGTATTTCCTGATCGACGCGGCGGCCGAATTCACGCAGTGACTCGCCGGGCTGGATCTTAAGTTCCGCGCGCGCCTGCTTCTCCCCTTCCTGCTCCGCGGTTCGTTTCCGCTTCTTGCCCCCCCCGCCGTCGTCGAGCCCGCTCTTCTTCGGCCCGCCAGACATCATCCGTAAGAACGCCTTCGGCGTGTCATCTCCCGCCTCCCACTGCTTTCCCGCTAGCTTCCCCTTGCGCTTGCGCTTTTTGCTCGAAGATAGGTTCGACGACTTGGCGAGCTTCGTGGGAGGGAGATCGAAGCTACGCGCATGGTGTGTTAGAGACGGTGCTTGAGCGGGGAGGGGCGGAGTTACTCTAGCTCCAGGTTCTTGTTTCGCGATTTTTTGTTGACCATTGCGTCGATTGAAATTGGAGGAAGGCAAAAAAGTGGTCGAACGACGGTACTGTTAGGTACTGGGTGCGTGCGACGCGCGAGTCTCGAGATCACGAAGTGCTGAATTTTTTATTTTTTTTCGCGTGCAACGGTGTGTGCTAGCTAGCCGTATCAGGTTAGCGTAGCTACCTGGCGGACAGGAATAGTATGTACTTATAGTATGTAGTCTACATACATACCTCATACCAAGCTATATACGTCAAATCGGCGTTCAACACTGTGAGCAATGTGCACCTGGGCGCTCGCATGGAAGCACTCGGCATAGAAGTGGACCTCATCCGGTGGGCGATGAGCTTCATGACGGGCCGGAAAGTCAGGATTGCGCTAGACGGGGAGATCGGTGAGGCGCAGCCGGTCGACACAGGCGTCCCGCAGGGATCTCCAGCGGCACTCATTCTGTTCGTCACGTACCTATCGGGCGTGTTCGACGAGGTGGAACGAAGGGTGCCAGGAGTCCGCGGCCTATCGTTCGTGGACGACATCGGATGGTGGGCGGAGGGCAAAGATGACGAGGCGGTGGCAGCCAAGCGGTCGGAGGCAGCGTCGGCGTCCATCGGCTGGGCAGAACGGAATGGGGTGGCATTCGACCACAGGAAGACGGAAGCGGCGATTTTCTGGAGGAACCGGAAGAAGGGGAGCGAGGCGAAGGCCAAGGTGAGGGTGGGGGGCAACGAGGTCCCATTCAACAAGGAGGCGACGCGGTGGCTCGGAGTGTGGCTGGACTCACAGCTCACGCTCAAGGAGCACCACGCCACCAGACTCAAGAACGGGAGGAACACGCTCATCCACCTGCGCTGGCTCTCAGGGCAACTAGGTCTCTCCCCGGCCAACTGCAGGGAGGTCATGACGGCTTGCATCCAGTCTGTCGCCATGTTTGGAGTGGAGCTGTGGTGGAAGGGAGAGGGGGCCCGGGGTACGGTCAGCTGGGCGAACGACCTCCAGCTCCTGGTCAACCAACAGGCTCGGGCGACGACAGAGCCTTCCGGACAACCAACCTGGGAGCGCTGTTAATGGAGTCTGGGCTCAGACCAGCGGGCAACCAGCTGGAGAACAGGCAACGACGATTCGGGCTGCGCCTGCTAAGCCTACCACAAGGGGACAGGGCCAGGGAGGTGGTCGGCGCGCGAACGGCGTTGGGTAATCGGCTGGCGACCACGCTGAACTACACCTGGACGGAGACGGAGAAGACAGTCCTGCTCGAAGAACCCGAGACCTTCGACGCAGAGCTCATCCAGGAGGAGCGGGAGGACGCAAAGAGGGAGGCGGAGAAGACGAGGCCAGGGCTTGTCATGTTCACCGACGGGTCTCGATTGGAGGACGGCGCTGCCGGGTACGCGGTGGCATGGAAGAACGGCCAAACCTGGAAGGGCATCAAGACCCACATGGGCTACAACCAGGAGGCCTTCGACGCAGAATGTGCGGCCCTAGCGCGAGCGCTGGAATCCGCATCGAGAAGGAACACGGTCCCGAACCGGGTCACGATCTTCACCGACGCACAGGCGGCGATCCGGCGCATGGCATCCGACGAACTGGGACCAGGACAGAAGTACGCCCTGGAGGCGAGGAAGCACATCGCGAAGCTCCGGAAGGCGGTTCCGGGAATCACCATAGAGATCAAATGGTGCCCGGCGCACGAAGGAGTGGAAGGAATGAGAAGGCCGACGAGTGGGCCAAGCTCGCGGCGGAGGAGCCGGACGCTCGAGGGGTAGAAGGGCTGGAATGGTTCTCCTACTCGGACCGGCCGGAGGCGCGCTCGATGCCGCTTCCCAGATCGCTCGCAAACATCAAGCAGGAGATCGTCGAGAAGAAGTGGGCGGAGGCCCGGCAGTGGGCTGGAGGCCGGACCTCCAAGAAGAAGTACAAAATGCCGAAAAGCCAGAGGCCGGACGGTACGGTTGCTGGGAGCACCAAGAGGCTCGCCTCGAGGTTCTACCAGCTGAAGACAGGGCACTGCCGGACGGGACAGCATCTGCACTGGGCAAAGGTGCGCCCAACAGCCCAGTGCTGGTGGTGCCGGTGCCCAACACAGACGAGGGACCACCTCCTCAAGTGGTGTCCGAGGTGGAAGGAGCAGCAGAAGACCTTGTGGGGGGAGGTCTACAAGGAGACAGGGAGAGGGAAGTGGCGGTGGAGGGCGCACGAGCTCTTCGCCGACCAGAGGTGCAGTCAGGCGCTACTAGACTTTCTCACAACAACAGACGTGGGAAGAATAGTGCCGCCTGCGGAAGAGGAAGCCGACGCAGGGAGCGAGGTGTCGGAATGGGAGCTCCGGGGAGCGCCGGGAGCGGGAAGAGGAGCGCTGGGTGGAGGCGGAGGCGCTGGGTGCTGGGAGGAGCCGCTGTTCCTACCCACCCAACCCTTCATGGCATCGGCGGAGGAGGAGTAGGGGACGGGCGGGGGGTTTCCTTTTGTCTTTCCTTTGTCTATTTCCTTGGTGCGCAATAACCTTTCGGGAGGGCCGGGCGGAGGGCACAAGGGGAGCTTGCAACGAGCCGCCTCGCGCGGACTGCGGCCGGGAAAACCGGGTAAAATGTACGCCGCCACGATCTATAACTATAACTAGGTCGCATGCGAGTATGAATAAACAAAAAAAAAATACCAAGCTATATGTACGTGATAAGATCGGCGTGCTGTGCTAGTCTGTATGTAGCTATCAGGCGCGGACATGAGTTGGAACTGGAAATGAGAGCAATGCAGAGGGGAGTGAGGTGGGGCGGAAAGGTAACTATGTCAGAATGTAGTTACAGGCAAGGGATATGTATATATAATCAAAATAATAGGCGCACAGCTAGTTAACCCCGACAAGTGGCTACATAGTTATACGCCACAACTTGTTTAGCCTACTCGCTGTTACCTCTTGACTGGCACTGCGACTGAACCTCACTGCCTTGTCCTACTCTATCCTCCATCCGCCGCGCCCTACCTACAGCTCCGCCTGCCGGCATCATCATAGATCACATCCACTTTATCCACCCGTTGGGCGACTAAGGCAACTTCAGATGACGAGCTAGCTCTTTTATTCGATTTCAACACAGCACTTACACAGACTGAGTATGAATATCCACCCAACCAAATGTCACTCTATCCTGCTAATCAACGCTCATCTCTGGTTGGCTACCTAATCGACAACCCGTCCGACCCCGAAATCCTAGACTCGATGGGGGTTCTCCCGGAAAGATCTCTCTCCCGGCGGCCGCCACCCAGCGCCAATGACTCAATCAGTCACCCCCAGGTCACCGGTAACTGTTCACAGCAGGGTCGCTGCGCCACTCTCACAGCCACACAACCACACAGCCACACAGCCACACGGTCGAGGGGTCCATGATTCCATTCCGGCGCCCTTGCAAGGTATCCGTCCTCATCTCGCCAGCCCGGGATCCTGTAGTCCTCGTTTCGCTCAGCCCGGCTAACACAGTCCCGTCCCGGGCGACCGCCAGGACGGACTGGACGGACGATTGACAGCCCTGCAGCGGGATCACTGGAAGGAAATACAGGCTGCCCGGCAAGCAGCGACCAGATGGGACGGTAGCCAGTAGCAGGAAGAGCTATCGTCTTGCGGTTCTACCGGCTGAAAACTGGCCACGCCTTGGCCCGCCAAATACCGGCAATAGACGAACGACCGCCCCAATGCCAGGTGTGGATGATGTCGGGTGCAAGAACCAAACCCGCGAGCGCCAAGCACCTCTTCAAGGACTGCCCGCAGTGGAAAGGACAGCAAAGAATCCTGTCGGCGGAGGTGCGGAAAGAGACGGGCAGGGGCAAGAATCGATTCATGATTCGGGTCCTTTTCGCGGATGGTGATGCAGTCGGTCGATCCCGTACTTCCTTCCACGACCGACGACCGTTGTGGGGGGCGCGAGCCAAAACAGGCAGAGGAAGAGACGCAGAGCAAGGCGTCAGAGCAGATAGCGGAGAAGGGGGGTCTGGAATGGCTCCGGGGCGGGGCAGGATGCTGGCGAAGGGACTTCTGTGCGCTTTTTCATTAGTCTTTTTTTCTTGGGTTTCCTTGTATCTTAAACGGAGATAGGGCAGGCGGCGCGGAGGGGGGGGGGGGGGAGGGTAGACCACCGCGGGCCGATCAAGATCGGGGCGGACGGTGGCGGGCTCGGATTGTATATAATTGGGAATCAGTAATCGCACTGGTCGGAGTTGGACACTGGTCGGAGTTGGGTAGTGGTCGGAAACTGGAGTGTGTAACAAGTATGTACCTATTGCGCAATTCAAAAAAGAAGGAAGCCAGTAGGTATCTGTCAGGTGCACGGTGCCTGAGATGTCACGCTAGAAATCGTCATTTCCGTAGTGCGCCCAAGGGCCTTGATTGGCCGTCTTGGCGACCACACTTCCTCACACGTGACGGCGTCTAACCTCTTAGAGTAAAAAAGAGGATGTTGAAACACCCTCCAGGACCAACGCAAGATATGTCACCGGCCAGGCCCGTCTGCCTCCGCACGCATGTTTCGATTCACTTCTTGCAGCGACATCGCGCTCCGAGCGTGGGAGTACGGTCTACATACACATCTCCGCGTGTTCTCCAGGCACTATGGAACACATCCATTCATAGGCAGATGACCTGGTGCCTGCGGGGAATTGGTGAGCGCTTTATTAGCGTTGACGGAGGTGAAGACTCGTATATCTATAGCAGCATCGTACAGTAGCTTGCGGCCAGGGGCTAACCTAGTACGTGCAGTCCGGTTTTTTGATGTGGGTACTGGCCTCCAACTCTTTCCAAAATTTCCTTTCATCGACGAATCTGACGAATCTGACGAAGCCGACAAAAGCGCGCAGCGATGGGCTCACTTTCCGATCCCGCTTCAAATGCCATTGTGTACTCCACATATGGGCTCTTCCTGTGAGTATCGATTCGTATCTTCGATCGGGCGGGTGTTTGCGCGTCGCTAACCGGCGAGATTCAGGATCATGGGCTGTTACATCGCCTGGAAGTATCGTGAACAATCGAAATCCGACTTCTTGCACTCCAATCGCACCCAGACCGGTTTGCATCCCAAGATTACTGTACTATTGAGTTGCCGACGGGGGATACCATTGCTGATTGGTGTTGCGCGTAGCGGTTCCTCTGGCACTCAACTTCATCGCATCCGGTGAGTGGTATAACTATGCCGCCCGATAGCGGCAACACGGGTATACCCACAACGCATGCAATACACAGGACACGGCCGTGACAAGGTTCGTAATAAACGGTGGATGCTATCTCTCCCGAACATCGTCGTCGGGAGGGGTGGCCGCGGTTTCACTACGGGCGCTTGGGGGACGCACGTACAGCCCCGGGTCTCCCGAGAGGGATGGCATGGCTGCATCTGTGGAAACCCTCAGGCTGAGATTGTACCGTCTGCACCCGAACAAGTTAAGACTTGCGTGGGAAACGTGTTGTCGCTTTATCCCTTCTCTCCCCCCATTCCCATGAACTCTCCCCAGGCTATGAACTGGTTTATTGATTTGAGTGGCAGCAATGGGGTCTTCGATCCTTTTCTCATACCCCGAGATCGTAACCATCGCTGGTGTCCAGGGCTCCATCACCTATGCAGCTTGCTCGGCCCTCCCATTGATGATCTTTCCCGTCCTTGCGCCTACCATCAGGAGAAAGATACCCGAGGGTTTTATCTTGACCATGTGGGTCAGTGAACGGTTTGGTGTGACTGCGAGCTTGTACCTCAGTTTCTTGACGTGGGTGTTCCGAGCGATTCCGACATTGGCTGGGAAGCCGAGCGTTTCTGTGGAGGATCCTATCCCAAGTGCTGGCGGAAATACAGTTCGAGGAGACGCTAATTAATACAGTGTCGCAACAATGTTCCTGTACATGGTGGCCGAGCTGTCTGCGCTCGGGCAGGTCATCGAGGCAATGACTGGGCTCAATGGGCTTCCCGTGATTATTGTGGAGGTGGTCGTGACTACCGTTTATACTGGTATGGCTGTTATTTTTCATCGTGACGACCATTGCTGACTGTACGCAGTCCTGGGAGGATTCAAAGTCTCCTTCATTACCGACAACATCCAAGGCGCCATGATTGGTGTCTTGCTCATCATCTGCGCCATTGCTGTTGGTACATCCGTGACCATCGACACAGCGTTAATTGGCCCCTCCGGCCTCCTCGAGCAGAGTAAACTCGGCTACCAGCTGATCTCCATCCTCCTAATCGGGATCGTGTTCAGTGACATGTTTCTCTCCAATTTCTGGATGCGAGCCTTCGCCTCCAAGACGGATAAGGATTTGTGGATCGGGTGCGGTCTCGCTTCGTTCGCCGTCTTTATCATCCTGCTCCTCATTAGCTCGACTGGATTCATCGCCGCCTGGGCAGGCGTCTGGACTCCGGATGAGTATGGAGGGCTTGCCTTCTTCCTGCTGCTCCAGGGGCAGTCCGCATGGGTGGTGGGCTTTGTCGTCGTCATGGTCGTGGCTCTCAGCTGTGCCGGTACAGCTCCCGCCCCGCGCTCCCCGCTATTTTGCTGACTTCCGTAGTCTTCGACTCCCTCCAATCCGCCATGGTCTCCACAATCTCGAACGATGTTTTCCGCAGCAGGCTGCCCTTCATTTATATCCGTATCCTCGTAGCACTCATCACCATCCCGGTCATCGTCATAGCAATCAAGAAGCCCAGCATCCTGCAGATCTACCTGATCTCCAACATCTTCGCGGCAGCCGCTCTCCCCTCGATCCTCCTCGGACTCAATGAAAGATGTTACTTCCTCAACGGCTTCGACATTATCTGTGGCGGCCTGGGCGGAATGTTTAGCGTTTTCATCTTTGGCACGATCTACTACCAGGATGCTCGCCAGGGTGCGGAGTTGATGATCCTGAAGAACGGACTGTATGGAGATGACTGGAGCGCCTTCGGTTCGTAACAAGTGGTGGTGTTGGTGAATGAGTGGGACTAACAAGTTGGTAATAGGTGTTTTCATGGCCGCCCCCATCGGCTCGTTGATCTTCCTTGCTTTGACATCTGGTATCAGGCTCACATCGACTTGGGTGTTCTCCAAAGCCACCCACCGTCCGTTCCAGGCCCTTGACCGACCAGTCGGCCCGCCGCCGGGTGTGAAACGATAGAAGGTAATCTCGGTATAGCGGATGCACTCTTGATAGTCAGGCGCTGTGAGGAAGTTGTCTTTGTGAAATTGTGTGGATCGGTGGCAGGATTGACGGTCCTTATAAGTGGAAGTGTGGAAGTATGCAGAGAATGAATGCAACCGTATGACCCACATCAAATCGTTCAGTAGGCTTAGTGTCCAGTCCCTGCTCCCGCGTCCGTCGCTACACGTTTTCGTACAGGATGCGGTAAAACTCGCACCCAATGCGGAAAGGGCTACATATTACATCCAATTACCACCGAAATCTCTCTTCTTGTTACTACCTTCTCATTGTCCTCACACCTAGGGCCTTTGTCCTTCTCCTGCTCTATTTTACGTACCCACTTCATCCTTCGTATCACGACGGTAACATCTCTACATCTTCATCTCCTGGCCAACGGCATCTCTACATCGGCGACCACATCTCATTTAACCACATTCATCACTATCGTAAGCTCCACGGAATCCGAGTGCAAACAAGCAGACCACTGACTTCCCATTCTCACTAGTACGCGCCGAGCAGCAACAGCAGCTAGCAATGAGGTTCCCATACTACCATCCGTGCATGGCAAACTTCCCCACGAATGCCCTTCGCTTCCAAGCACAAGAGCTTCCCAACGCGCCGCCGCCCACGCCTATCGGAACGCCTGTCGTGCCCGTTTCGATGCTTGGCCGACCGAACAACGACGATATCCCCGTGGTATTCCTCAGCATCAAAGAACGGCTCCCGTCGGCTACGGGATGCGATCTGCACCAGCCTGAGGCCCACGGGTACTATGTTGGCAGCGGAATGCGTGTGGCAATGTGTCTCGTCAGAGTGCTCGGTGCGATCTTTAAATATGCTTGGAAGTTTGGTGAGCGTAACCTCTCCCTGCCCTGGGGGTCAAGTTGGGGTCGCCGGATGATGGGCATAGCGCCGTGGGTCGAGCCGGAGGATCGTGTTAGGGAGGGCGATGATGACGGCAGTGATGACGATATGGACGAGGGAGGCGGTGCTGTGGAAGAGGTTTCTCAACAGGAAGCCCGAAACGTGGGCGAGGGTGGTGAAAGCGGCGGCGACCAGAACGGCGAGAATGACGACGGGAACAGTGGCGGGGACGAGGGTGAGGGTGAGGGTGAGGACGAGGGTGAGGACGACGACGGGAACAGCGGTGGGGAAGAGGGAGATGAGGACGAGGAGGAGGATGGCGGCGAAAAGGAAGAAGTTAACAACGAAGGTGAAGAGATGCAGGTGGGGCAGGAGGGATGTGGAAAAAATGGAAAGGGAAAGGACCGCAGCGGGAAGGGAGAAGATAAAGATTGTGAAAAGATGGAGGAGGAGGATGACGAAAAAGAGGAAGATATGGACTTGGATTGAGACATGAGGGAGGCATCTCACAAGAGAGTGGAAACGAATGAACGACGAGAACATGATTGTGTGGGAAATGGGGAACCGTTTGAATTGATGTGATTTGCTGCTTCTAAGTTTTCTCAATCCTTTCGTTTGGGGGGGCGGGGGGCTGGCACACTGGGGCGCTCTGTCTTGCTACAACTCTATACAATGATTACGGAGACGTGGATACCTGTACCCGCGCGAGGACATTGCTTGCAGATATGCTAATAAAATTCTCTCCTCCTCACCCACTCCAGTTGGATGTGGCATACAAGTGCGGAATCATAACCAGGATTCGTCGCATGTTGTCAGTGGTGGAATGTGTGCTAATACTGTTTCTATCTCCAACGCGCTCACCCGCCTGGGGTGAGCACGTCGTAATCGAGATCTCCATCTTACGTGTGCTATAGTAACCGTACGATCTCTTCCAACCAATCCTTTTCTTTTGGTACATATGAGGGCGGCTTGGTGGAAGCCCCACGTCGGGCCTCTGGGTCTCATCTGAGATATTTGGATTGAATGTAACGCTCAGAAGCAAGACGGTGGGGCATTGCTTGAGTGGGTCGGTGGTATAAAGAGCACCGGTTTTGTTGTCTCAAACCAGCCAGAAGCGCTGCAAGTCAAAAATCCGGGATTGGGCAGCGTTGCAGCCACTAGCCGAACTCGGACAATAGCTGCTCCATTCCCGCGGTAGTATATTAGTTAGCATTTATCTTATTTTATTTTAAAAAAGTGGTTTGTGTATGAGCCTCCGGTACGCTCGCCAATGTCGTTTCCTTCAACCAAGTACTACATACTACCTAAAGTACTTGGCCTACATCATTCGAACTCGTCCATTCCATCGGTACCATTGACTGGGTCCAGAGCCCTTGCAGCCAGGCTTCATAGTCACACCAGGACCGAAAATCACGATAGCACGGCCCGTTTTTTCGATCAACTACTCCATTGGATCGCCATTCGAGGAGTGGATGTAGTTACAAAAGTCATCGACAGGTTAGTGATAAGTCGAAATGGTAGTTAATTTGTACATAACTATTTTCCTTTAGTGCATAATTTCCTTCATCAGTACAATTAGCTGCCACCTCGTGGTGCCAAGACTTCTTAATTGGGAATCGCGGCTGCCCAGCAGCGGGACTTTTGCAAGGACTCCTCATACTAACTAAATCTTTTTTCGTTTATCTAGAGTATTTAATTCGGATTTTGGTTGCGCCTCAACCACAGCGCTTAAAAACAAGAGGAAGATTTGAAAATTACCTCCCTCCCCCTCTCTATCGCTGTAAACCATTATTTTTTAAAATTAGGTGGTTGTTGTGAGCCAACCCATCGTTAAAAGTAGTGGTGTTTTCACTCCGGTTCTCTGTGCGCGTCCCCAACCATATGTACTCCACAGATAAGTGAACACTCGACCATTCCGCCACAGTATTAGCCGTGTCATCACCGAGAAGAATTACCAGCCTACCTACATACCTATTATCACCACCATATTCATCGCAATGATGACAGCATTCGTTTCCATTTCTGAGAATGCTACCTTTTGCGATGCTCTTCTCAACGCGAGACGGCAGCGATGATGATGCACTTGATGCGTCTCGACGGCGATATGACTGGCTTCTTGACGCAACACTGCAGCAGTAGCGGTACAGACAGCACAAGGAGAACTGTTACACGATTGCGACGAGAACAGCTATATATGTATGCGGCGTGACCGTCTACCAATTAGGAAAAAAACAACTTTCCGACGCTTCGACGCTTCGGAGGCTCGATAAAAAGTTGTGCTTCGCGAAGACCAACTTCAGCGTGTTACCTGAGCAGTTTTATTCACTTGATTCTCGCGATGCGCTCGCTGGAGTTGACATCATTCTGAAAATCGCACTCATATCACTTTTGTTTAATGGGAGAACTCTACATATGCGCCGTCGTGGACCGCGTCACTAAGGGCATCGTCGTTGTCATCCGCGTCCCGTCCCGTTGCGAGATCTTACCTCAGAACGTGTAAGGTGTATCGCTATTGCTATTGCGTCGCCCTCAATAGAGTCAAGAAGTGCCCCGCCATCGCCGCCGTTTCGCGTCGAGAAGTGCAACCCTATTCCTGTCGAGTTGCCCCAAATTTCGTCACGGAATGCAGAGAACTTACCGAAGAACGGTGTTTGTAGAAGTTGGTTTGTTTCGTTTGTACTCATTAGGGAGGTTCGATTCCATGCACCAGAACTAGAACTATGCAGGGGGTACGAAATCGGTTTAGCTAGTGTACGAAAAATGGGAGGTTCTGTACAAGAACTAACCTCAGCAGCGGTGTTGGACAACTTCCCGGTCGTGGCGGTCGCTTTTTTCTGTTCTGTGTCTGCATATCGTTCTTTCAGCATCTTCATCACCCCATAACTCCGCCAGATCTTGTCTGTTTCATTCGATTTTTAGTTGTTCGGCCTCGGTGCATCAATCTCTTTCGATCCGCCGCCTCCGATCTGTTTATACATTGTACGGGTCGCGAAAATCGATTTGGCTCTGTCAGCATTTTACGGTATAGTTTTTGACGACGTGTAGGACCAGCGGGTGGAGTAAAAGCATCGGTATAGGAGTATCGACAGCTAGGGAAACAGCTGCTATGACGGCTGGTGTAAAGTTTCAGCGGCACTCTAGGGATGACTTGAAGAACACAGAATGAAATTTCTCGTGCAAAGTTGATGGAGTACTTCGTCGCATAGTTCACGGCGTTGACCAGGGCCCTGGTCTGCACAATAATTAGCATGCAAACTTTTCTTCTACATGGAAGGTCCTTGGTCCGTTGCTGTGGTGATAGTTCTAGTTCTCGTGCACGGAGGCCATCAGAACCTCCCTATTATTGCGTGCATGTGATAGAGTTCGCTTTTTAATTTTAACCCTATCCAAAAACACCTGTGGCTGAACGAATTCTTGCCGCTTGAAGTGGACACCCCTGCATCAATGCGCCCCGATCCCGTTCCCCTTAGGTTGGCTTGTGGGTTGCGTGCACCGCGCTTCACCTTTTGGCACCGCAGGTCACTCACCCAGTCGTGTGGGTGGCGGCACGTGATATTCTGCTCACCCACCTCGACCGACGCAACACGACGCGCTTGCAGCGACCACGCAAGATACGAAGGTCGCGATACTGGAAACGTGTTCTAGTTAAGATAGGAGGAATGGTTTTACGGCTACTTCTTATACCAGACCTCAGGCGGAGCTGTGATGAGGCTCTAGGTAGTTAGCCTCAGTTGGATGACGTATGTGTTATACATGTGCAACGCTGACGTCCGCCGCTTTCATAGCCATCGTACCAGCCAGTAATGGTTCAACTATCACCACCCGACTGCGAGCGAGAAGCAGACCCCACCTCCTCTGGGAGCCGCATTGCCATTCCATCGCCACCACCGTGAACCGCCAAACACCCCTCCCCCAACATGGCACGCCCTCTCGCTCCGGAGATTCTACGCGTCGTAACGTCTCCGTACACAGTATCCCTAATCAACCTCGACGCATCCCTCCGAGCCGCAGGCCCATACGAGATCCAAGCGTGGGCCGAATCCCACCCGTGCCAGACCAAAGCCCTCGCGAAGGAAACCGTCAACTCCCTCGAGGACTGTCCGTACGCCCTGCCGGTGATCGAGCGCCTTGGCGTCGCCGCGCAGCTGAAGGATGAGATGCTGTCGCAGAAACCAGCGCTGCTCGATACGCTCATCAGGAGCGCCCTGCGTGACGACTTGAATTTTGACAGGTTCTCACCGGCGCTGGTGGCACTGCTGAGCACGCCTCTGCCGCCGACGTTCTCGCCGCCCGCGAAACTGGTTGCGTTCTTCCTGAAGTGTCTGGATAGGGCTACACAGGCTCCGTCGATAGATACTATCCGCCCGCTCTACGTCCTTGTTGCGAACGGGTATAGCCATCTGGCGTTGCAGATGTCGGAGAACCAGAATTTTAACTTTGCGAAGCTGATGGCCGGGCTCCTGGTGGATAAGGGAAACGCGAACGTTAACTGGTTCCTGGTGTACTGTCTAGCCACACTTGCGCATATGCATCTTGCCTGCGACGCCAAAGTTAGGTTGTGGGCCATCAGGGAGTTATTTCGGGGCAAGAAAGGAGCGTCGGTGCTCGGACTGATCATCAATATTGTCTGTGTTCTTGCGTCACCAGATAACCAGGTTGATTGGCGAGAGAAGGTGCAAGTTGTCAGGATGGCAACGGTCGCAGCGAACGCAGTGAGCAATACTGTAAAATCTACTAGTGCTTCCAATTCCAATGCGGCGACCCTGAAGAGGATACTGGAGAAGACGATGGCGCTGGATGATGATCGGGTAGCATCGGAGATGCTGCAGTTCGTGTCGGCATTGTCGTTGATGACCCCTCGAGCGCCCCTCGATGCGACGATCCATCAGCTTGTGAAGAAGAACAGGAAAGAAGAAACTTCGAGCATGTTCCTTCCCTTAATATCAATCGAATTCTTTGCGGTATGCCCGCCCACAACGTCCCTCTGATCTGACCCACTAATCCTGACATTGTATAGCAAGCTGTTCACGTCGATCTCATAGGTGATATGTTGAGATCGGTTCTTAAGTGCGCATCGAGAAGCAATGAGGCTACAAGTCCGTCAATCCTCTTTCTCCGAGACCGTATCGAGTTCGTCCAACAGCTCAACAAGGCTGTTCCGGATTCTCCAAATTTGCAGCAAAGTGTGCTTGAGGCGCTGTCGATGGACTCGATTCGAACGCTTGTGGACGAGTTCGCCCGGTACGATGTCCACGAGCCCACAGCCACCGGAGCCTGTGGCGATGGCGAGTCATGCCAATGGGCTCTGGCAGACCTCATCAATCAGCTACAAAAAGCACTGTGTTCGTTTCTCTTGCGCTGCACCATTTACTCGCAAGCAGTTCGCGATTCAACGATACCACCGTCTCTGCCCGACTCCTTGATGGAAAAGCTTATCCGCATCTACGCCGCTCGGCACGAGTGCCCATTCGAAAACGAACTGGAGACCAAGACGAGTAGCCGCGACTTGCTGCCAATGATCGAGACATCCGCCTCACCGGAAGCCCGGATACCTTCGCACAATTGGCGGCAGAGTCTGACGGACGGACTAGCAAGAGAGGCGGGTCGACACCACCGGATTATCGTTTCCGCCGTCGGCGAGATCTGCCGGGATCTTGAGAGCCGCTGCGAAACCACCGACGAACCGCTACGCCCGGAGCAGGAGAATTCGCGGCGGCTGCAGAATGAGCTGGATGAGTGGAAAATGAAATTTGCCGATGCGGAGGAACGGATGAGGTGTATTCTACACAACTTTAGTGCCACAACCAAGGAGAATGCGAAGTTGGAGGCGGAGCTCAGTGGTGCTATCTCGAGAAACAAGGAGACTATGAGCCATGTTGAAGAGCTCGAAACGGCCCTGGCAAGGGAGAGGGAGGCGTCAGGAATTGCCATTGAAGAACTTAAGCAGGCAATCGAGCAGGCCAAGTCTGGACACCTGAAGAAGTTGAGAAAAGCGGAGGGTGCCGCAGAACGCGCAGCTATGGAGCATATGGCCGTGCTCAACGAGAGGCAGGAGACGATCGATAGGTTGCGAGATCATAAGGTGGAGATCGAGCAGGATATCGCGGACACGGAAGAGAAGCTACAAGCCCTTGTAATGGAGAAGCGGCACCTTGAGAGGGCGATGGGAAGCCTCCAGATCCTGGTCTCGGAGCTCCGGAGTGATTCACACAAGAGCGAGGAAAAGATGAGGGGGCTTCAAGAGGAGCTACAGTGGAAGTCGGCGCAAGCCGAGCGTTTGACAGCTGAGTGTAACAGTCTACGTGCTTCCAATGATCAATGGAAGGAGGGCGGGTTGATATTGGCCAGAAAACTGGAGGCCGTCGAGAAGGATGTGCATGAAAAGCAGGTGATGCTGGTACAGAAACTACAGGTTATCGGACGGCTGAATAGCATGATCGATGAGTTTGCTCATGAGAAGGGGCTCTGGGAACATCACCGGGAATCGTGTGAGAATACCGAAGGCGAATTGCGGGGAACCATTGAGAGGATTCGGCTTGAGATGGAGGCGGCAAATCAAGATCACGTTCGAAAGGCTGCAGAACTAAACAAGGAACTGAACATGAAGCACGTCCAACAGGTATGTTGATGCCAGTTTATATCCATCCTACCCAGGCTCTAATGGTAGCCACAGATTGCCGAAATTAAAAATGATTATGCCAACGAACTCGATGAGATGATCCTTAATTATGAAGCCAAAGTCGACGACCTTGAAGCCAAAATTTCGCTCCTGAGAGAAGAACACGAGCAAGAAAACAGGTCTCAGCAGGAGGAGATCGCCATCCTCAAACAAAAACTCAGAGAATTCCGAGTCATTCACGAGAGCCGCGAGAAAGAAGCGCAGTGCATCGGACGCCAACTACTCGGTCTCATGTCTAGCGCGAAGCCAGATCTTGTGGGGCTCTTCAACGACGATAAGGCATCGCTGGATGCGCTCTTGGATCCATCTTCCGCTCAGAAGGTGACTGCACCTGCCCGGCGTAGGCCGAGCGACAGTGAAAACGATCACAGTGATGACAGTCACCCCAAGCGGGCGAAAACGACACACTCCAACTCGCCCCCAACCTTACAACAGAATTCTCCACCACAGTCGAAACCGCGCCGTAACGGAATTGCCACGCAGTTCGAACCTGATGCAGCCAAAGAGCCTCCTGTATCTCGTGCCGAACCCGAACACGGCATGGCGCCCATCCCCACAAGTGCCCCCAATAACGACGACTTGGGTCTGCTGAACAACACGCACGACATGCAATGGCAGACTTCATTGCTTAGGGGTGCGATCGCGCGGGTATCGGATACTAGCAACGACGACCTTGACGACGACATGGATGAGGAAGACGTGATACCCGGGACCGCGACAGGCGCTCTGTGGGGTGGAACTACGAATCAGTGAGCTGTTGCTGGTTGTCTTTTGAAGTAGGTGTGGATTTAGTTAGTCTCGTAGCCGTCTGGCCGATAACTGCGTCGAAATGTGAGTGATATTTTTTTCGCCACCACCAAGCACAGCTCAGGGAAGATAGAGAATACGAAGCCGAGTTCAACACAGGTTTTCCTGATTCTATAGCTATCGTCATTGCGAAAACGCACATCGATTTGACTTGACGGAACAGTGTACATACGGCATGCGCCGCTCGCCGTGTCGTTGCCGTGGTCAGGTGGAAGTGGGGCGTGCTGCCTGCAACGATACCGCGCCACACTGAAGTCACCGGCACCAAGAGTAGGGTGGCTATGCGTAGATATTATTAGACTTTTCCGCGGGTGGTTGGCATTCAATATGCATACATACCTGTAGTCTCCCAGCCTTCGACCCTGGCAACGGTGCGAATGTTTTTTGACATGTGATCGGCTAACATCACGCTACCGTTTACCCGGCTGGGAGTCACCGAGACTAGGCATTTATGTAAGACTTTTGCCGGGAAAAAAAGGCCCTCTGGGAGACGAAAGCCCGCCGGGCCCTCGGTCTGTGAAGGACCACAGACAGAAGAAGGAAGGCTCTGACGAGCCAGGAGTCATTTTGCGTCACGAGTGAAGGCGAGACCCAAAGCCACAGCGCCAGAGCTGAGCAAGAGTGTCAGACTCTTGGCTTACGGATGTCCCATACAGAAACGAGGTTTGTGGCTCTCCGGATCTCGGCGTTTACCGCCTGGTGAGGGGGTAATGGAGCGTGAGTGGGAGGAAGACGGTATGTATAATGAAAGGTGTTAATGGCTGAAAAGGGCTTAGCGTGTCTGTGAGTCGTATGGGAGGGGTTAGTCAGCTTTAGCGACTCATTAGCCTGAGTTTGCTCTATCCTGTCCCCATCACACAATTATACAATTTTCTGTCCCCACCACTTTCTTTCGTTCTCCTATTCTCTCCTGCGTCTTTGGGATTAGTCTTCACTGGTCGACGGCGATTACGTGATAGACAAGTGAAACGCGCAAGGCGAATCGATGGGGAACAGCTATGTACATACATAGCGCTGGGGGACACTGAAGTGTCACCAAGGGCATGAATTGGGCAAGTTGGCTCCCTTCTTCGAGGATGGGATGGACGCTGCGGAGTTTTACTGACAGGAAGCGAGTCCTGGCACTGCACGCAGATCTCTGCATTCTATATGAGTCCAAAGACAAAGCCTGAGCAAAGCCTCAAGGCACTACAGACAAACTTCCGCCAAGACCGAATCCTTAACCTTCGCCACAGTCCGCCCGGCCCTACCTTCGCCCCGCACCGACTACGATGTTGGCCGTGCGCCGATCGTGCAGATTTCGTTGGGGAAGTTTTCGCCGATGGCACAGACCGGATCACAGGCTGCCCGAGTTTCCCCATGGGGTCGGAAAGAGATCTGGCGGATCTTTACGGTTTAGTATTGCCGGGTGGGAAGGGATGCGGCGTTTCGCGATGCAAGTGCTGGGTGCTTGTTTGGGGGTGGATACCCGCGGTCGGAATGGGGGCGGGTCGAAAAGCCAGTGCAACTTCAGGGGTTTCTACGGTCGGTGAGAAGGAGAGCATTTCGGGGAGTATAGATATGAAGCCTGATACATTCCTGTCGCCACAACCGTGGCCTAAAGTGTTGAAAATATCGACGTGGTCACCGCTATAATCAGGTTCCCATGCGATACTTTTGCGCGATGACCCCGCACATGCCACAGCCCGACCCGGGCCAACGGCGCACAGGCGAAGGAACCACGCGCCGTCCCGCTCCGGGCTGCCGAATGAAACGCGTCGGTCTGGACGTGTCGGCGGAACTGTGGGCGGATCGCGATGTCTCCAGCGGGGAACGCTTTGGAAGACCAACAGGTGGGGGCGGTGCGGCGAAGTGAACTGAAGTATCTTCTCTATGTACTCTCCCCGTCGCGGGTTCGCCAGGCTCGTCGTCGCCAGTTCAGTGGGTCGCGCGCCTGGTAGTTGATCTGACGGCACGCGCCTTTCGATTGGTGGCTGGGCCGTGATCTTCCTGAGATTTGCACTGCTCACCGCTTCTTTGTGAACGGCTCGGCTCTGGCCAATCCCAGTGCGCACACTGACATTTCGCAAGTCCAGCCGTTTGCCCTGGCTCGCGATATCCCCACGCCCATTCCCGCCCGATCTGCTTGCCACTCTCTTGTACCTGCTCTCTGCCGCGCACTCCTCTACATATTCTTCTGCGTTCGCCGCACTGCAGGCACGCGAATTTTGCACGGAGAGGACGTGCCCGATGTGCCCTCGAAGTCGATACGCCTCCCCTATTGTAGCCGAGCCGTGCGCGCAACGTTTGGTAGATGCGTTTGACCAACACAGATCGCAACCCGCAGAAAATACGAATGCACTGTGACTTAACCGTCGGCAGTCCCTTTCGTTCTGTAAGAGGCAATGGGGGTTGGCGTTATAGCCAGGCTGCGGCCATGGCTTTTTTTTTGTTTATTCATATCTACTCGCATACAGCCTCTCTAGAGTATGGCGGCGTAGATACATCAAGGTTTCCGCTGTACTAGAGTACAAATGCCAGTGGCCAACTCCGCAAGCCGGTCCGACCCCGTCATCCCGTCATCCTTCACTAAAGCGATCCCATCCAAACTCGACCACTAGTACCACCAACTCCCCCCGCCTCGCACTCTTCGCAGCGACAGCAGAATAGTCGCTACAGCACTCTGTTCGTCCTCTGCTACATCCACCCAGACCGCCGTCCAAACTATCACTCGCGAACCCCCCTTCGACACTCGTCCTCCTGCTACGTCCTTTCCGACCACCGTCTTCCGAATAATCACTCACCCCTCCCTCGCCCCTTACAGCCCACATTCCTTTCGCAACCTCCCGCGATCACACTCCCCCAGCTCCCGCCGCTACGAATGGCAACCACCGATCCCCGCACTAGATATGCTTTCTTTCGCGGCACGACCGACGAAGCGATAACCGCGTCGATTGAGCGTTGCCTTCCCCTCGTTTGCGTCGTTGTTGACGGCAGCGGCGAGAGCTCTATCTGGGAATATGAGTACCTGGTCGACGATGAGGTACTTACCTGCTCGCTCGTTCACGACATCTCGCTTCGTGCGCTTCGCCAGCGCTGGAAAGAGGGGTGGCGCAAACTATTACTGACGCTTTCTTCGACTCTGTCTGGCGGTAGATCTTCGAACTCCTGCAATCCGAGGTAATCGTGCTCCGACTCGAAGCAGGCACTCACGACGCCCAGCTCCTCGCCGATGCCTCCGGAATCACGAAAACGCCTAATCTCTTGATCATCAAGTACGCCTCCTTCCGCGAGTTCTTTTGGCCCGTCGAAACTCAATGCTAACGTGTGGTAGAGATGGGACGACGGTGGTGCAGCTGCTCGCCGGAGTGTCGCGAGAGCACTTCATCTACCACATCAAGTACGCTCTGATCAGGATCGCGGAAGAGCGGTCCTCTCTATACCCCGCCCCCGTACAGTCAGCTGGCAACGTGCAACAGCAACTGCCATCTCTACCGCAGTCGCCCCCTCCCGCTACCGTCACCGCGACCCCTCCTACTGCCAACTCGGTCGTTCGTCCCGAGTCTCCGCGAGGAACCCCCTCGTCCTATCCGACAGCCCTTCCCAGTAACAACACCGCTGCCACTACCACAGATGCCGTCGCCTCTACTGCTTCGGCCGACGTGATGTCTACCGGTCGCCGCGAAAGTGTCCGTCTTACTTTTGGCGAGCAGCAGCGACTGAAGCAAGTGGCCGAACGAACCGAGCGACAGCGGATCCTGCAGCTGCTGGAGTACGACAAAGCCGAGCGCCGGCTCCGTGACAAGGAGCGACGGGAGAGTGTTGTGATGACGGAACAACTGCGACCGCGATTTCCAGAAGTGGCCGCCGCGGCCAGCGGCAGCGGTGATAGCGGTAAGGGTGATGTGGCGTTATCGTTCAGACTTACAGACGGCTCGAACGTCAAGTTTCGTTTCCCCCCCGAGGCGACGTTGGGTGCGGATGTGAGGGCATGGATAGAGGAGGTATTCGTTCTTCAAACAAATCCTCAAAGGCACCACTGATAGGGAAATCTACAGAACCGCACCGACGGCGATCGCCCCTACAACTTTATGGAGATTCTCGGCCCCGCGCGCAATCGGTCACTAAGCATCTCCGACGAGGGCGAGGCTCTCTCCCGCCTTTTCAAGCGATCGGCTACACTCGTCCTCGTGCCCACTCAGTCAACAGTCGTGGAGGCATACGGCAAGGCGCCAGTAGGGAGCCGCTACGGTGTTCACGCCGTCCTTTCCGACGCGTACGCGATGATCTCGGGAGCCGCGAATGCGGTGTGGAGATTCGCGCCTTTCGCTTCCAAGGCGGTCGACCCGCCGCCACCACCGCCGCGACGGGAGGGAAGACGTGTGGGCACGGCGGAGAGCAACATCAGGACGCTGGGGGATCGGACCGATGACGACTCCGAGATACGTCACTACAATGGAAACCAAGTGAGTCAATCCGCTTCTACCAACGGTGCCAGCCTTCTCAACGCATCGCTGACCCGTTTGCCCTCGTTCGCAGTCGAGCCTTGAGCCAAAACCAGACGACAAATGAGCCGTTTCGGTATTCCTTTTTTTTTTCTAGTCCTTCCCTTTTCATGTTGATTTTCTCTTATTGCGGGATCTGGTTTGGGGGGCGTTTCTTCTGTGTATACTTCGCTTCTGTTGTACTGCCGGTACTGCTGCAGCCGCTGCTTGCTGCCTGTCCTTACTTGTTGATGTTCCTTACACATTCTCGTTCACACCAAAACTCCCGCCCTTTTCCTCTCTTCTGTTTGCGTATTCTCTGCTCTGCTGTGTACTGTTTTTTTTCTACCCTCTGGAGATGGTAGAGGATGCGGTAGTGATAGTTGTATGTAAGTACCTGCGAACTGATGCCGATGTCGAGGTTTTACGCAATGGACTGTTGAATCATCATTATTACGGTGTTAGAAACAAGGGAACTATTCCGATGATCATGAAGGTGATGATAACCTGCGCACGAGGCGACCAACACACGTATTACTGCCTTGCGCCCCCACCCTGTCCCGCCCGACATATGTGCAAGGGCTGTCATGCCATCGCATTTCCATCAGCGAAGGCAGTTGACGAAGCCGCCCATATCGGTTGGGCAGTCACGCCTCGCGGCTTGATTCGCGAACGCAAGCTTACGCGCCTTTGCACCGTACATACAGTACATACCTTGCGTAGGTCACACGCGACTAACGATTAAACCAAAAACCAAAACATACTCAGCTGATGTTCATTCTCACGACCACGTTCTTGGCGTGGGCGTTCATGGTAAGCCCTGGTGAGGCAGGCTGTGTCGTGTCACGGCGAGGCGAGGCTGGTCCCAGTCTGACGGGACTGGTTTTTCTTTTTTTGTTTATTCATAGATACTCGCATGTATCTGGCCTTGCTATGTAGGCCTATGGCGGCGCACTTTTTATCCAGGTTTCCCGTCCGCTGCCCGCCTGAGGCGGCACGTTGTACGTTCCCCCTTGCCCTCTACATACCAGGCCTGTCCCAAGAAAACAATATGAGCACTAAAGAAATCACAAAGGAATGGAGAAATAAATGGAGGGCGCGCTCGAGGATCAAAGAAAGGGCGGAAGAAACCGTAACCCCTCACTCCTCTGTGGACGCCATGATCGAGGGTGTTGGGAGGAAGAGCGGCTCCTCCCCCAATTAGGCTGAAGAAGGGATCAAAGAATGCCGTGGACCGGCTCCGGCGGCTCGTGGAACGGATAAGCCTAGGCCCCTCACCGGCCAACTATCGGAAAGTTATGATGGCCTACGCCCAGTCGGTCCCGATGGCCGGCTTGGGGCTCTGGTGGAATGGCGACCACACCCAAGGCACCAACGAACGGCCTAGCAGACTTCAACTAGACAGGAAGCCCGCGCGATCACTGGCTGCCTCCGGACAACCAACCGGGGTGCACAATCGATGGAGTCGGGGCTCAGGTCAGCAGCCACCCAGCTATGTAGAGAACAGGCAGCGGCGGTTCGGGCTACAGCTGCTCGTCTTACCGCAGAGCGATCAGACCAAGGATATCGTGGGCGCCGCATGGTATCAGCAAACAACTAGAGTGCGCACTTGGGTACTAAGGCGGAGACAGAGCGCCCCCGGCCTGGGCTCACCGCATTCACGGACAGGTTACGGCTGGACAGCAGAGCTGCCGGATACATACGCGGATCGTATGGCAGAACGGCCGGCGCTGGGTAGGCATCAAAACCCACACGGACTACAGCCAGGAAGCCTACGAGGCGGAGTGCGCCGTCCTCGGCAACGCATTGGAAACCGCTGCAAGGTCACGGACGAGACCGGACAAGGCCACAATCTTCACCGATGCCCAGGCTGCCATCAAGCGCACGGCCTTGGAGGAAAATGACCCCGATCAGATGTACGCGATCCATGCTAGAAAGCATATCGCGACCCTACGGAGAGCAAGACCGAACATTACTATCGGAATCCGGTGGTGCCCAGCGCACAAATGGGTCCTGGGGAGCGAGAAGGCTGACGGATGGCTCAAGCTCGCGGCGGAGGAAGCCGACGCTCGTGGGGGGTGGAATGGCTACGGTTTTCGGATCGGTGCGGTGCACGACAAGTGCCTCTGCCCAGGTTCCTCACACACCTCAAGAGGGAGATCTCGGAGAAGACGTGGGACGAAGCCAGGTGCTGCACGGAAAGGTGGGTTACTGGCAAGGAGCACAGGCTGCCCGGCCAGATGGAACGGTGGATGACATATGTAGTTCCAAAAGGATTGCCTTTAGATTCTACCAGCTGAAGACGGGCCACTGCCCCACCTGGCCGAAAAGTTAATAGCGATTAAAGCTTCAATTAATAAACGGCTATCGCACCTGAAATGGACGAAGAGTCGGGCGACCGGCTGGTGCTGGTAGTGCCCGTACAGAACACAAATGTGGGAGCATGTCTTCAAATACTGCTCCCACAGGATGGCCCAGCGGAAAATCCTGTGGGCGGAGGTTCGGGAGGGGGCCGGGAGGGGGAAATCCCAGTCTAAGATCTGGGGCCTCCTCGCCGGTGCGAAGTTTAGCCAGGCGGTGCTGGACCCCCTCTCCACCACCGATGTGGGGAGGCTGGTCCCTGCCCCGGCTGAGGAAGACGTGCAGGGCAGGGCGTCAGAGTGGGAACTCCGGGAATGGAGGGAAAGAGAGGAGGAGAGGAGGGTGGAGGCCGAGGAGGCGGGTGCTGAGGGTGCGGAACAGCCGCTGTTCCTTCCCACACCCTCCTTCATGGCCTCTACAGAGGAGGAGTAGAGAGTGTGGGCGTCTTTCTTTTGTCTTTTCCTTCGTATTTCCTCTATGATTTCCTTGATGTGCTTCTACTTTCTTGGGACGGGTCTGGGCGGAGGGCAAAGGGGGGTCTACAACGCGCCGCCTGCGGGCTGCTCGAGGACGGGGTTTGACAGTGGGCGGGAACCGGACTGTCTGTTATCGCCATGACCTAGCTAGATCGCGCGCGATTGACGACAAAATGTATGGTATAAAAAACGGCTTTTGTCTAAGATAGACCACTTTTCTCGAGTGATAGCTAGCAACACCCACGCCAGCAACACCCAAAATTCCATGCACCCTACATACGCGACTTCGACACATCCAATATGCCTCCTACTGGCGGCAATTCTCAGTCAATTTTTACCGATCGAACATGCTCTTGTGCACGCTGGCAAGACACTGGAATCCCCTGCGGCCATGCGATTACGACTCTCAACACGACCAAGCAGGCGCCTATGGACTTCGCGCCTTCCTACTGGTCACGCCAGAATTGGGTTGCAGCTTATGATTCGGCAATGCCACCCACCACCATGGACATGGTGCATGAGCTTTTCCTCAGCCAGGAGCGGGAACATCAACAGCCGCCAGTTGAAGGCGAGGCTACACAAGTGAGAGCGGAGGGCGAGAACCCCAGTGGCGGCGAAGAGACCTGAGGAGCCAGAGGAATCACTGCCGTGGAGAGGGAGGCTATGCAGTATGATCCACCTCCGACACGCGTCCTAGAGGACCACCGGCAAAGAGAAGGATGAAAAAAAAGTTAAAATGAGGAGAAAACTGGGAGGACACAACATTGGAGGGCTCCCGATATTCCTGACTGGGCCCCGCCATGTTGCTCAGCCCGTAAAGGCCTTGGTCACTACGCACGTATATGCCGCAAGATACATACATACTTAGCTGTACTAGCCTTAGTCTTAGCCTTTCCAAATAAAAGTTAATCGTAGCGAGACGCGAATCTGTGAGGTGTTGCTAACTATCACTCGAGAAAAGTGTTCTATCCTAGATAAAAGCAGTATAAAAAAGCATGGGCTGCTACACGTGAGGCGCTGGCGGGGTGGATGACGTGGATCTGGAGGAAGTGGATACAGTTGATAGGGCGTACCGTTAATGATCTTTGATGGACTGGTCTGCCGGAACGCCCGACCGCGACTGCCCGGGGCTGTAGACTGGCGTTAAACCGATAACCTAGAAGACATCATTCCCTCGCGTTGCAGCTCGGATGGTGTTTTTTTTCGCTCTGGTCGGAAGAGTAATTTCCCGGATGTTTTTTCTGTGAGGGGTATCCAGGAACCACTCCTTGGGTGGGCGGAAATGGAAAAGGGGGGAAGGAGGAGTGAAGCTGTGAAACGAAGAGGAGAAGGAGAGAAGTTGGATTTAACTGTGCAGGACAAAGCCTTGCCGCCACAACGCTGAGACTAAACTGAGCGACTCACGGTGTTCCCCGGCGCGATAGAGCCAAGTGCAAGTGGAAACGATGGTGCTGGTATTTTCGTCCCGCTGAAGGAGGTTTTTACTCGATATTCTTCGATCTGCACAAAATATTGTTACCTCACTACCCTACTTGCTGCCCTGTATACTAGTCCACACTGGCCATGCCCCCTTCCTCCCCAGCACACAGCTCTCCCTCAGCGCTCAACTCCTCCGCCTCCGGCGCCCTCTCTTCCTCCCGCTCCCGGCGCTCCCGGAGCTCCCATTCCGGCGCCTCACTCTCCGCTTCTTCCTCAGCCGGCACTCGTTTCCCCACATCTGTAGCAGAGAGGAAGCCCAGCACCACCTGACTGCACTGCCCATCTGCCAGGAGGTCCCGGATCTTACACCGGCCCTTCCACTTCCCAGTCTCCTTCCAAAACTCCGCCCACAGGATCTTCTATTGGGCCTTCCACTCAGGACATACCTTGAGTGCTCCCGAGTCTGGATCTGGTACCGGCACCCAGCACTACGGGGTGGGCCGGTTCTTCGTCCGGTGGAGGTACTACCCAGTAAAAGGCAGTGCCCCGTCTTCACCTGATAGAACCGTGAGGCGAGCCTCTCGGAACTCCCAGCCACAGTGCCGTCTGGACTCTGGCTTTTCGGCATCCTGTATTTCGTCTTGGAGGTCCGGCCACCAGCCCGCTGGCGCCCCTTCACCCACTTCTTCTCGGAGATCTTGCGCTTAATGTTTGCAAGAGACCTTGGGAGAGGCATCGCGCGTGCCTCTGCGCGGTCCAAGTAGCTTAGCCATTCCACCCCGCGGGCGTCTGGCTCTTCCGCCGCAATCTTTGCCCATTCGTCGGCCTTTTCGTTGCCGGCGATTCCGTTGTGTGCCGGACACCACTGGATCTCAATGGTGATGCCCGGCAGCCAGGCCGGGCCTTCCGCAGTGTGGCGGTGTGTTTCCTCGCCTGGAGTGCGTACCGCTGGCCGGGGCCAGGCTCCTCCGAGGCCATCCGCCTGACGGCTGCCTGGGCATCCGTGAAGATCGTGACCGGTTCCGGGGTTGGCTGTCGTTGGGTAGCCGACTCCAGCGCTCTTGCGAGGGCGGCGCACTTCGCATTGTAGGCCTCCTGGTTGTATCCCCTGTTTGTTTGTTTTTTGTTTGATCATACTCGCATTTAGCCTACCTATCTGGACGGCGTACATTTTGTCCTTTTTTGGTTGTATCTCCTGTGGATTTTTATACCTCCAAGGACTGGCCTCTCTTCCATATCACCGCGTATCAGGTAGCCCCACCGCCGAGCCGTGACCCGTCCGTGAACATGGTGAGCCCCGGTCGACCTTTCTCCGCCTCGGCTTTGGCTTCCTCCTCTTCCTCCAGCAGCAGCTCCACATCGAGGGCTTCCGGTTCCTCTAGCAGCAATGTGCTCTGCGTCTTGCCTGTATATGCCAAGGCGTTGGCAAGCCTCCGCCCGATGGCCGCCGGTGTGCCCACTATCTCCCGTGCCCGGTCCCCCCGTGGTAGGCTGAGAAACCGTGGCCCGAACCGCCCGTTCCGCAGCCGCGGCGTCGCCGCACTGAATCCTGACTCCATTGACAGAGAGCCAAGGTTGGTTGTCCGAAAGCAGTCTGTCGTCGCTCGCGCCTTCTGGTTGACTAGTAGCTGAAGCTCGTTTGCCTGGCCGATGGTGCCCAGGGTGTGGTCGCCCTTCCACCGCAGCTCCGATTCGAACATGGCGACTGACTGAATGCATGCCGTTATGACCTCCCTGTAGTTTGGCGGGAGATAGCCCCATCTGGCCTGCGAGCCGGCAGAGCATTGCCACCGCCGTCTTTCCCTCTTTCAGCCGAATGGCGTGGTGGTCTTTGAGCGTTAGCTGGGAATCTAGCCAGACTCCGAGCCACCGCGTCGGCTCCTTATTGAATGGAACAGTGTCGGAACCAACCTTCACTCTTGCCGTGGAGGGTGTCTTCTTCCTTCGAAAGATTGCCGCCTCGGTCCTTCCGTGGTCGAAGGCCACTCCATTGCTCATTTCCCAGTCGATGGATGTCGCTGCCGCCTGGGACAGCTTGGCTGACACAGCCTCGTCATCAGCCCCATCTACCCACCATCCAATGTCGTCCACGAAGGACAGCCCTCAGGTGCCTAGGATCACGCTCTCCACCTCGTCGGAGATTCCCGACAGGATGTGACAGAGAGGATCGGTGCCGCCGGCGACCCCTGTGGTATGCCGGTATCCACTGGGCTCGGGCTCGTGTAGATGAGGGTCGGTGTGAGTTTTCTATTTTTTTTCTTTATTCATACTCGCATGCGACCTATATAGATCATGGCGGCGTGCATTTTGCCCAGTTTTCCTGTCCGCAGTCCGCGCGGTGGCGGCACGTTGCAAGCTCCCCATGGCCATGAAGGGAGGCGTGGGTAGGAACAGCGGTAGCTCCCCCCCCCGACCCCCAATTCCCCCGCGGTACCCATCTTCTCCGCCTCCACCTCCCGCTCCTCTCCCCGCTCCCGGCTCTCCCGGAGCTCCCACTCTGACACCTCACTCCCGAGTCGCTGCGGTTCGGGCTACCGCTGCTAAGCCTACCAAGGGGGGACCAGGCGAGGGAAATCGTCGGCGCCCCAACGGCAATTGAACGAAGGCTTACCAACACCCTCACCTACGCTGGGAGGACGGAGAGTACTGTCCTACTCGAGGAGCCTATTACCCTCGACGCAAAACTACTGCAAGAGGAGGAAGCCGAGGCTAAGGCAGAGGCAGAGAGGCAACCGCCCGGCTTCACCATGTTCACGGACGGATCCCGACAAAACAATGGGGCCACCGGATATGCGGTGGTATGGAAGAACGGCCTCATCTGGAAGAGTATCAAAACCCACGTGGGCTACAACCAGGAGGCCTACGATGCGGAGTGTGCCGCTCTGGCCCGTGCACTGCAAGTGGCATCACAGAGGAACACAATCCCGGAACGGGTCACCATTTCTCAGACACGCAGGCAGCCATCCGGCGGATGGCATCGGACGAACCGGGGCCGGGACAGCAGTATGCCATCCAAGCACGGAAGCATATTACGGCACTGCGGCGGATGAGGCCAGATATCCCCATAGAGATCCGGTGGTGCCCAGCCCACAAAGGCATCGCCGGCAGTGAAAAAGCCGACGAGTGGGCGAAAGTAGCGGCAGAGAAGCCAGACACCCACGGGGTGGAATGGCAGAGCTACAGGCACGGAGACCGGACGGAGGTACGGGCGATACCCCTCCCTCGGTCCCTCGCAAACCTCAAGCGGGAGATCTCCGAGAAGAAGTGGGCGGAAGCGCGCCAGTGGGCTGGAGGCCGGACCTTCAAGGCGAAGTACCGTATGCCAAAGACCCAGAAGCCCGACGGCGTGGTGGCCGGCAGCATCAAGAGACTTGCCTCGCGGTTCTACCAGATCAAGACAGGGCACTGCCTGACCGGGCAGTACCTCAACTGGACGAAGGATCGGCCCCCCGCAATGTTGGTGGTGCCGGTACCCGACTCAGACGCGCGAGCACCTCCTCAAGGTGTGTCCGGAGTGGAAGGCCCAGCGGAAGATCCTGTGGGCGGAGGTACGGAAGGAGACGGGGAAGGGGAAAGACCGGTGGAAGATCCGGGACCTCTTGGTGGACCAGAGGGGTGGGCAGGCGGTACTAGACTTTCTCTCCACCACGGATGTGGGAAGGCGGATGCCGGCCGAGGTGGAGAATGACGCGGTGAGCGCGGTGTCTGAGCTGGAGGTGCGGGAGTGGCTGGAGGAGCAGGGAGCGGGGGGCGAGGAGCCGGGCACTAGGGAGGAACCGCCGCTGTTCTTACCCACGCCCGACTTCATGGAGTCTGCGGGATCGGTTTAGGGGGTGGACAGCGCCGTTCCTTCGTCTTTTCCTTTGTCTCTCACGCTCGCTCTCCTTTCTGTTGCAGTTTCCTTGGTGCGCACTACATTTTCTTAGGACAGGCCTGGGCGGAGGGCAAAGGGGAGCTTGCAACGAGCCGCCACTGCGCGGACAGCAGAAAGGACACGGACTGTATATAATCTCTCCATGATCTGATAGGTCGCATGCGAGTAATGAATAAACAAAAAAAAAACTCCCGGAGTCGCTCTCTTCCAGCGGGGGCACTATCCTTCCCACATCCGTTGAGGAAAGGAAGTCCAGCACTGCCTGTCCGCGTTTCCCATCGGCGAGTTGGTCCCGGATCTTCCACCGGCTTTTCCGCCTCCCAGTCTCCTTCTGCACCTCCGCCCACAGAGCCTTCTGCTGCATCTTCCATTCCGGACTCACCCTGAAGAGGTGGTCTCTCGTCTGCGGTGGGCACCGGCACCACCAGCACTGGGCGGTGGGGCGAGCCTTAGCCCAGTGCAGGTACTGTCCAGTGCGAGCGTGCCCTGTATTCAGCTGATAGTACCTTGAAGGAAGCCTTTTGGTACTCCCAGCGACCGCGTCGTCCGGCCTGTGGCTTTTCAGCATTTTGTATTTCTTCTTGGAGGTCCGGCCTCCAGCCCATCGCCGAGCTTCCACCCACTTTTTCTCCGAAATCCCCCGGCGGTCCAAGTAGTTTGGCCATCCCCCCCGTGGGTGCCTGGCTCTTCCGCCGCAATGTGTGAGTTTTCGTGTGCTCTTGTGATCGGTTGTGATAATAGGTGTGGTGCTCTGGAAAGAGCCACTAACTTCTGCCGCTTTTCTAAATTTCCACATGATCTAACTTTCCTCGGGGAACCCGTCAGGCCAGACAACAGCACCTCCGACCCACCACGACGTAGTCGACACGATGTATGCTCGCTCCCATGTTGCCGATATCTTTCCGGCATCCTTCTCCCTAGTTGACCGGCGTGGGCCGGGTGCTGGCATTCGGGACAACCTCTTCCTCCACCTGTGGCTTCTGGTTTAGTTTTGAGTTCCGACCCAGCTTCGCAGTTTAGCTCCCCCTTGCTCTGGCTGGTTAAGTTCATGTCAATAGGCTTGGACTGCTCGCTAGGCTCCGGTGGCGTGGCTCCTTCTTCGTCGCCACTTCCCTTTCCTTGTTGTAAACACGGCAGATCCCCGAGCTTGCAGTGTATTCCATGATACGACCCTCGATGCTTCGAGAGGTGGGCTTGCCGACGGTGTGAGGGAAACGGGCTTAAATAGGCTCGCTAAAGGCATAGAACTTGGATCTCCGCTGTCTGATATCAGTCTCTGGAAGAAATAGCTTCACTGGTGATTTGCCGCCCAGAGCCTGGTGAGGAGTTCAATTCTCAGCATAAGCGGAGCAGGCAACGGCCCCAGGCCAAAGGTATTTCAGGAGTTTGACATGAAGTAGTATGAAGTAGTGCCATTCTTGCCATGGTCGCAAGCGTTTTGATCGTTCATCTAGTCCCCTCAGTTATCGGTCTTGGGGGCTTTTGCTGTGCGTCCGGTGTGGGTCCCGATTGTGGTAATTGCTTCGAGGAGAGCCCTCGCTGCCCCGGCCCTGGAGGACAGTGTGCGCGAAAGGCAAGATGTCCGCACCTTTCACGCCAATCCTGTACGTTTACTTCTGCAGCAGCCAGGACGACCTCTTCTGACCCGTAGATCATTTGCTTGCCCCGAGTGATAGTTCTTGATTCTGGGTGGGTAGACCAACCGAGCCGGATATCCCGTGAATTCGGCAGCCCCGGAGGAGGAAGGTGAGGCCGTGTGAGGCAAGTATATATCTATTCCCTCCGTCAAGAAACAATAGATGGTGCAGGTCCAAGAATCTCCGCCGAGTCGAGAAGCCGTACCCATCGAACAGCACTATTATCTCGCGGTCGCCAATTGCCGGTTACATGCGAGCGGTGAGTCGTTAGCTGTCGCCGTTTGTTGGCTTCAGTATCCCGATGCCATCCCCCGGTCAGCTTCACTCAGAAGCGTGATTGGAGTGGGTTACATCTCGCCGCAAGCTGACATCTTCCGTTTGCCAGCGCCGTACAAGTTTTCACCGTGCTCAAGACCGGGCACTGCCTGACTGGGCAGTTCCTCAACTGGACGAAGAACCGATCCACCCCGCAATGCTGGTGGTGCCGGTACCGAACACTGCATCTTCCACTCCGGACACACCTTAAAGAGGTGGTCTCTCGTTTGCGAGGGGCACTTGCACCACCAGCACTGGGCATCGGGGCGGACCTTAGCCCAGTGCAGGTATTGTCCTGTGCGGGCGTGTCCTGTCTTCAGCTGGTAGTACCTACTGGATCCCTGGAGAAGGGTTGTTCTGTTCTGTTGCATGAGAGAAGTGTGAACGCATCCGAGTTCGTGTGTGAGTATGAGTACGCATGTGAGTTGCGCGAGCACGGGTATGAGTGTGAGTACGCATGTATATAAGATGGGCTCTCTTCTGCGAGCTGTCTGTTCTTCTTTCTCTCTCATGCAACTTGTATAACTTGTATACATATCTTGTTATCCTGTCTATCCTACCAATCAAAATCCCTCTCCGTCCCTGCTCCTTTCATTCTGGGAGAATTGATCGCCGAGAAGGAAAGGAGCAGGGATGGAGAAGGATCCCAATTCGCAGGATAGACAGGATATTCACTGTCGGCGTCCGTTCGCCCAGCCTGCGGCCCGCTCCTCTGTCCACGGCGTTTGCTCGTCCAGCGTTCGGTCCGTTCCTTTTTTCTCTGTCCAGCGTCTGCCGCCTCTGTTGCCTGTTCGACGTTCGCTGGTTCAGCATTTCGCCGCTTCCGTCTCCGGCGTTCACTCGTTTAGCGTTCGGCCGCCTTCATCCCCGGCGTTCGCTCGTTGAAGCGCTCGCCCGTTCCTCGCCCCTTCGACAGTTGCTTGCTGCACGTCGTATCATATTGCTCATTTGCCGGGTTGCTACTTGTAGTAGAGCGTAGAGCTCTCCCGCTGGAGTTCACTGTTGGAATATAGGGATCGATAGAGACGAAGGTAGTGAACTGATTGATTTATACAACGTCGAAGGAAAAACATTCTCTCTATATACAACGCGCCTGAGGGACTCGCCAAGGGGAGAGGACGGAAGACTGTCTCCCGAGCCGGTGCTTAGAGACTAAGGCTGCTGTCATCTCCGGACATGTTGCCTCTGGTCCGTCATCTCCGGACGCCCATTATTCTGACATTCACTCTTTTCTCTATAGTCGCCATCTGAGTGGGATAGCTGTTATGTCAACGGATGGCCCTGTGACCTCGGAGGGATAGGTGTAAATAGGTGGCGATGGTGTAAGATCGATCTTAGGTGCACCTAATCAATGTCAACTTCCCAAACTCGAGCAGACGAAGAGCAGAATTTGAACGGAGCGACTATCTCTTGGGTGCTGGCAAAGTGCCAGTGAGACTCCAGCTCTCGAAGCCGCATTGGTAGAAATAAGTTCATAATACTCTACCAAGGCCCACCGTAGAAAGGTTGATCCCTGGCTGGGCTGTGGGGGATGAGTCAGAATGGGAAATCCGGGAGCAGAGGAGAAGGGAAGAGGAAATGGGGCAGGAAGCCGAGGAGCTGGGTGTCAAGGAGTAGGGAATCTCGGACGGATTTCTTTTGACAAAACAAAAGATACCAGGGAACATTGTCATGACGGGAAGCCGTCTTTTGAGGCGGAGATCAGTTTGCCATCTTTTGTACAGCTGACTGCAAAGGTCCCATGTTCGAATGATTGCCCGTTCCAAGAACGGCTCGAAGCAGCGGGAAGATTCTTTTCGTTTCTGTGAGTTTTGCCGATGCCAAGACGCTAGCGTGCTCAAATACTATATATTGTGCTCTCGCTCGTTCCCCTCCATTCCTCCGACATGCCGAGCGAATTCGCTGCCGGTAACCAGGTACGTAAACTCCGAACCCACATAAACAAATTCTAACGTATGCAAGAATAGTCGAGGATGTCGTTTCAAGACTCGAGTACACTTTGACGAATATAGTGAGTTCAAAAATGGTGAGAGCTCAGCGAGCAGAGCAACCATTGGGGAGACGAAGGGGAGGAGCACGGACTGAGTCTGCGTCACAATAGCAGCTTGGTCGGCTCCGACCCTAACAGCCAATTCAAGGGGAGGAGCACGAATTAAGTCGACAACGCAATGGCAGCTTGGACGGTTCCGACCCTAACAATCAATTCAATGCGATCCTTTCAATGAAAACCGAAAGAAGATGCCACTGGGGCACCGAGCTAGCTGCTGGTGAGCAGGTATGTAAAGGTCAAACCTACTGCAACAAACTCTGACGTATGGAAGGACAGCCAGTGGAGTGGTTTCGATACTCGAGTGCAGGCTTCACAAAGTACGTCCTGAGGTTAGGACCGAGACGGAATCCGAGTGACCGGAACAACGACGAGAGAATGGCGGCGAGCCATTAGCCAACGGGAGAACGGCGACGAGAAGAATGGCGACTGTTGAAAGCACTTGTCCCGCTCAAAGGTGGAGGGCGCAGCGACGGAGAGTTAAGCGCCAGAGTTGAGTGAGGGCGGCTAGAGTTGGGAGAGCCCCTGATTGGGAATAGCGCGCGTTGCAGCAGCGGAAATAGAATTTTTTTGTTTAATCATATTACTCGCATACGACTTTGATAGATCACGGCGAGGATATGTACAGCCCGTTTCCTGTCTGCTGCCCACGCAGTGGCGGCATGTTGCAACTGTCCCAAGAAGTGGCTGCGCACCAAGGAATTCCCGCGGGAAAAGAGTACAAACAAGAGGAAAAACAAAAGAAGTCGTATTCCACCCCCTAACCTCCATCTGCCGATGCCATGAAGGAGGGCGTGGGTGGGAACAGCGGTGGCACCTCCGGCACCCAATTCCCCTGTGGCACCTATTTACCGTGTTATCTCACTCATGGTCCCCCCTATAAACGCCAGTAATATGTAGGTCATGACGCGCTTGGCGCGCGCTAGACCGCTTAGGCTTAGCGCACGGATATTTTTGTAACGTCAGGTGATCAGCCCCAGGGGTATCTCAGCTCGGCTTGGTGTGGCGGATGACCAAACATCAAGCTCGTGCAGCCGGTACAATTCCTCACGACAATCCTCTCGCAAGCTTCCTTACAGCCAACTGCCGATACGTCTAGAACTCCCAACACGTGCTCACTGGTTAATTCAAACAACGGCCAAGGCGCAAACACCCGATTGCTGTGCTTCCTCGCTGGGTTCCTCTGCCAGCGGCCTCTTCCTACAGAGGCAAGGGATTTAGAACAGTTCAGTTTAAGCTCAGAATATTGTCAGGCAGAACATGGGGTGCACGATGGGAATAGTGGGCAACAGAACCCTACACGTGAGGTACGAGTACAGTACGGGCTCCGGTAAAAGAAGCAGGTCATGAAATGGAAGAAGGTACGCTGTGAGATTACCAGACTATTACTGCAAGTTACTAATCATCGAGGTTTTCACTGAATAAGGCATTGCTACTGCAAGCGAATCAACCTACCCACGCGCATACGGCGTAGCAACCCACGCTGGGAGGAACTTGAGAAACAACTAGGTGCGCGCTGTGTTTGAGGAGCGAAAACTGGGACGGGTTGTACGCCGTAATTGGTTCGAGCGAACCTCGACGCGGTTATTCACAGAGTCCTATCCCCATTCTACTATCGTATTTCGCATTTAGACGGCTGGTTCTCTCGGTCCCTTCACCACAATGAAATTACACTCTGTATCAACCTCAGGAAACACCTCCGGTCCGGTACAGCAGCGTGAGATGATCATCAGCTTTCCACCAGCCGCACGCCGCGCCGCATAAATGACCGCACTGGCCGCACTACCAGCTGTAGGAAATCGGAAGTGCTGGAATGGTAGGGAAACCTCTGCACAGTTATCTCATTTCTTTCCCGAAAATTACCGGCACCGAGGGTGATGGTGATGAAGTCGCGGACTTGAGTACGACTTTCGTTGGCATGCAAATCAGATTTGTAGATAGAAGATTCTGCGGGCGGAGCGAGGTGCTCGCGAAAATTCGGTCCTTATGCACAAGCGCGATTTGATGTCGCGCTAGTCCCTAAGCGCGCTATTACCTATAACAGTGGCGTTTATAGGGGGACCTTATAAGTTTGTTTAATCATACTCGCATTCGTCCTATGTAGATCATGGCGGCGTACATTTTGCCCGGGTTTCCTGTCCGCAGTCCGCGCGGTGGCGGCTCGTTGCAAGCTCCCCTTTGCCCTCCGCCCAGGCCTGTCCCAAGAAAGAGTAGCTGTGTCCAAAGAAATTAACAAAGGGAAGAACAGAAGAAAGCCGTCCCCTAACCCTCGCCTGCCGATACCATGAATGAGGGGGTGGGAAGGAACAGCGGGAGTTCCTCCCCATCGCCCGTATCGTCCACGGCACCCAGCGCCTCCGCCTCTCCCTCCCGTTCCTCTTGCCGCTCCCGACGCTCCCGGAGCTCCCACTCAGACACCTCACTTCCGGCGTCGTCTTCCTCTTTCAGCGGCGGCACCAGCCTCCCCACGTCCGTAGAGGAGAGAAAGTCCAGTACTGCCTGCCCACATCTCTCATCGGCCAGCAGGTCCCGGACCGTCCACCTGCTCTTCCGCCTCTTGGTCTCCTTCAGCACCTCCGCCCACAGAGTCTTCTGCTGCGTCTTCCATTCCGGACACACCTTGAAGAGGTGGCCTCTCGTTTGCGAGGGGCACTTGCACCACCAGCACTGGGCATCGGGGCGGACCTTAGCCCTGTGCAGGTATTGTCCTGTGCGGGCGTGTCCTGTCTTCAGCTGGTAGTACCTCGAGGCGAGCCTCTTGGTGCTGTCGGCCACCGCGCTATCGGGTTTCTGGCTCTTCGGCATGCGGTACTTCGTCTTCGAGGTCCGACCTCCGGCCCACTGACGTGCCTCCGCCCACTTCTTCTCCGAGATTTCCCGCTTAAGGCTGGCGAGGGATCGTGGGAGAGGTGCCACCCGCACTCCCGTCCGGCCTGAGGAGCTTAGCCACTCCACCTCGTGGGTGTTCGGCTGCCCTGCTGCAATCGTTGCCCACTCATCGGCCTTCTCGTTGCCAGCGACTCCCTTGTGAGCTAGGCACCATCGGGTTTCGATGACGATACCCTTCCTAGCCCTACGCAGCGTGGTGATGTGTTTCCGCGCCTGGAGGGCGTACTGTTGCCCGGGGCCAGGTTCGTCCGATACCATCCGCCTGATAGCTGCCTGCGCATCCGAAAAGATGGTGACTCATTCCGGGGTTGTGCTCCTTTGCGCTGCCAGCTCCAGTGCATGGGCAAGAGCGGCGCACTCTGCATCATAGGCTTCTTGGTTGTTGCCCATATGCACTTTGGCGCCCGCCCAAGTTAGGCCCCGCTTCCACACCACCGAGTACCCGGTAGCCCCATCATCGAGTCGTGAGCCGTCCGTGAACATGGTTAGCCCAGGTCGGGTCCTCTCTGCCTCTGCTTTTGCCTCGGCTTCCTCCTCTTGCAGTAGCTCCGTGTCGAGGGTTTCCGGCTCCTCCAGGAGAACTGTGCTCTCAGTCGGTCCGCCGTGTACAAGGGTGTTTCTGAGCCGCCTCCCGATTCCTGTTGGGGCTCCCACCACCTCCCACGCCTGGTCCCCCAGAGGTAGGCTCAGTAGCCGTAGTATAAAGCGCCACTGTCTGTTCTCCAGCTGCGCAGTTGCTGCTCTGAGACCCGACTCCATTGAGAGGGCTCACAGGTTGGTTGTCCGGAAGCAGCCCGCTGTTGCCCGGGCTTCCTGGTTGATCAGCCGCTGGATCTCCTCCGCCCGCCCTTGAGTGCCCGTGGCATAGTCTCCCTTCCACCACAGCTTTGCGCCGAACATGGTGGCTGACTGGACGCACGCTGTCATGACTTTTCTGCAATTAGCTGGTGTGAGTCCCGTCTGCCCCGTGAGCCGCCGGAGTCTTGTCATTGCCTTCCTGCCTTCCTTCATTCGGGTAGCGTGGTGTTCTTCAGGGAGAGCTGGGCATCGAGCCAGATTCCCAGCCACCTGGTCGCCTCCTTGTTGAACGGGACGTTGTTGGTGCCGACTGCCACTGTTGCCCTAGGTGCTGACCGTTTCTTGTGGAACAGCGCTGCCTCCGTCTTGCCATAGTCGAACACTACTCCGTTCTCGGCCGCCCATTCAATCGAGGCTGCAGCCGCCGCCGAGCTTCACTGTCACTGCCCTACTGTCTGCGCCGTCCGCCCACCAGCTGATGTCGTCCACGAAGGACAGGCCCCGAATGCCTGATACCGCTGCCTCCGCCTTGTCGGAGATTCCTGACAGGTAGGTGGTGAAGAGGATTGGCGCCACTGGGGACCCTTGGGGGATTCCCGTGTCCACTGGATTTGCCTCGCACGTCTTGCTATCCAGAACGAGTTTCACCTGGCGGTCTGACATGAAGCTGCCGGTCCATCGGATGAGGTCTGGCTCAATCCCCAGTGCCTGCATGCGCTTGCCCAAGTGCGTTTTGTTGACGTTGTTGAATGCTGACTTGACGTCCATGAACAGTGCACCTGCCACCTTTGCTGCCCACGCCTGCTGGGTGCGGTTCATCAAGACTGCCACTGCATCCACGCAGGACTGCCGCTTGCGGCATCCGTACTGGCCCTCGTGGAGGGCGCGCTTGCGTTCCAGGTGGTCGGCGGGGACCTTATAAGTGAGATAATACGGTAGCTCATCTGCCCTCCTCTCCTCTTCCCGCTCCCACCGCTCCCACCGCTCCCGGAGCTACCACTCCGACACCTCAGTCCTCGCGTCTTCCTCAGCCAGGACCTGTCTTCCCACATCCGTAGTAGAGAGAAAGTCTAGTGCCGCCTAGCCGCCCCTCCCATCGGCAAGAAGGTCCCGGATCCTGAACCGGCACTTCCCCCTCCCAGTCTCCCTCAACACCTCCTCCCACAGGATCTTCTGCTGGAGCTTCCACTCGGGGCACTCCTTGAATAAGTGGTCCCGCTAGAATGGAGTGGAGAAAGAGCGTCTCGACGTTCGGAAGGTTGATCTGGAACTACGGGAATGCCCCGGTGGTGTACTGGATCCCTGGAGAAGGGCTATTGTGTTCTGTTGCATGAGAGAAGTGTGAACGCATCAGAGTTCGTGTGTGAGTACGAGTACGCATGTGAGTTGCGCGAGCACGGGTATGAGTGTGAGTATGCATGCATATGTATATATAAGGAGGGCTTTCTTCTGCGAGCTGTCTGTTCTTCTTCATTCTCTCTCATGCAACCTCTTGTATAACTCTTGCTATCCTGTCTATCTTACCAATCAAAATCCTTCTCCGGCGTTTGCTCGTTGAGGCGCTTGCCCGTTCCTCGCCCCTTCGACAGTTGCTTGCTGCACGTCGTATCCCTTGTTGCTCATTTGCCGGGTTGCTACTCATCTAAGTAGCGCAGCTGGTACGCCAACGTATGGCTTTAGGATTTCTCGGAAGGATAGTGTAAATAGCTGGCGATGGTGTAAGATCGATCTTAGGTAGAGCACCTAGTCAATGTCAACTTCCCAAACTCGAGCAGATGAAGAGCAGTAACTGAACGGAACGACTTTCTTTGAGTGCTGGCGAAGTGCCAGCGACTCTAGCTCTCGAAGTCGCATCGGTAGAAGTAAGTTCATAATATACTCTACCAAGGCCCGCCGTAGAAAGGTTGATCCCTGGCCGTGCTGAGGGGGATGCGCAGAATGAAACGTCAGAATGGGAACTCTGGAAGCGAAGTAGAAGGGAAAAGGAGAGGAGGTAGGAAACCGAAGAGCTGGGTGCCGAGGAGTCGGGAATCTGGGAACGGATTTCTTTCGACAAAACAAAAAAACACCAGGGAACTAGAGGGTTTGTCATGACTGGAGACCGTCTTTCGATGAGGAGATCGGAGTGCTGTCCTCCGTACAGCTGACCGCAAAGGTCTCATGTTCAAGTGATTGCCCGTTCCAAGAACGGCTCCAAGCAGCGAGAAGATTCTTCTTGTTTCTTCGAGTTTCACCGGGCAAGAGCCGCCGATGCCAAGGCGCTAGCGTGCTCGAACACTTATTTATTGTGTGCTCGCTTGTTTCCTTCCTTTCCTCCGACATGCACAGCTATGTAATTAGCTGCCGGTAACATGGTACGTAAACGCCGATCCCTCTCAATCAAATTCTGACATATGCAAGAATGGTAGTTAAAAAAATCGTTTCGAAACTCAAGATATTCTCGAACGAGAACAACCGATTCGAGAGCGCACATCTCGATGAATACGACGAGTTCCTCAGAGTACAATGAATCCATAACGAATTGAGCTCTCCTGACGGGGAAGGTCGCCGCTGCCAGCGAGTCGCTGGCCAGCATTGCCACCGGATAGAAGAAGACCGAAAGCCCGCCCCTTGAACGGGGGTGAGGCGAGAGCTCAGCAAGCAGAGCAACCATGGGGGAGAGATTGTCGACGAAGGGCAGCTGGGACGATTGCGACTCAAACAGCTCAATGCGACCCTTTCAATGAAAACCAAGAGAAGGTGCCAACTGGCGCACCGAGTTAGCTGCCGGTGAATAGGTATGTAAAGGTCTAATCTACTGCAACAAATTCTGACGTATGGAAGAACAGCCGATGCGATAGTTTCGAAACTCGAGTGCAGGCTTCACAAAGTCCATCTCGTCTAGTCCTATGTTACGGATTCCGAGCGACCAAAACGACGGCGAGAGAATCCCTTAGTCGAGAGAATGGCGGGGAGAGAAATGGCGGCCGTGCGGCATTGGCGGTGAGTTTAGCGCCAGAGTTGAGCGAAGGCGGCTAGAGTCGGGAGAGCGACTGTTGGGAGTAGCGCGGTACAACGGCGGGGATTGGGTGTTGTTCTGTGTTCTCTTCTTAGATACTCCATTAGACAGAAATTGACAGCCGTTTTCTCCTACATATTCTACCATCTCGATTCAGTAGACTTCTAAATTCTGAAATCCCCTCACCCTTTCGTGAACCTTCGCTCTCTTCTCAACAGCGACGAGCCAACGAGAGGAATATACAGTCCGCTAAGTCGCGTCGGCATTCTTAATGTTATCACGTCGAATCGGTCAACTTCCCGTTGTACTTGACACTCTGAGGGCTGTGCTAACCGCCTCATGAAGCTCCTCACCGTAGTCTTCGCGCCTTACTCGCCAGCAAACTCGTCGCGTCTTACTCGCCATCACATTCACCACGTCGTTCTAGCCATTTTACTCGCCGCCATCGAGTCGCTATCGCTATCGCCATGCTACTCAATGTCACGTCGTGCTCGCCGTCATCCTACTCGTCACGATTCTACTCCAGATTCCACTCTCGATCCTACTCGTTATCATTCTCCGCATCGCCACCACACTCCCGTCGTATTGGGCAACTTACCGCTGTTTCTCACACACACGCTTAGAGTTGTGCTAACCACGTCAAGAACAGCATATGCGGGTGATGGACGAGACGATGGATGCGACGCTGTGTGCAGTTGCTGTACATAGCTGCACGTTAGAATGAATGAATGAAATTGTATTGAAGCCCAGAGCGATGTTGCACCCGTTAGGCTTTGACAGCCACGTCCGAGTTAAAGAGGTTACGCCCCACGGCTCGAACGGTCAAGACACCCGGACATATGGGACGTTCAATATCACTTAGTGTGATAACTGCCAGTCTGCAGTTGCGCCGGAGGCCTGGATACGTGGATGGCATCGGCAGCCGTCTGAACTGCATTGCCTGCATTGTATTTGCGGAGGCCTGCTTGGATGGGAAGGTATGGGAAGGTAGAGTCCTCCGTACTGCATTCCAACGGATGTTGCCTATGTAGGTACGTAATTACATACTTGAAAAGAAGAGCAGACGCGTTGTAAGTATACACCCGCCGCGAGGCGTGAAGGTTGGGGTCCAAAGAAAATAAGGTCAGATTACACGAAAAAAATAAAGCAGAGAATGAGAACCGAAGTAGCATAACATAGTAGCCCACGTGACACATCTCATCTACTCTCACACGGCCTCGGTTTTGGTCCCTAATCTTCGTCCTGGGCATACGAGTGCTTGCGCATCTCTCCCAGTCTGAGTCGGGCGGCATTGAGCTTATTCTCAAGCTGGAGGATTTCGACCTGGTATCTTGGTAAGCTGACCGCAAGCGATACAAAGAGAAGTGAGGGGAAAACCTGCTGCTCCATCTCTTGAACCTTGAATTCGTGACCGCTGAGCTCGGCCCAGTTCACATCATCTCCTTCATCGCGGTTCTTGGCGGCGATGATGCTCTGCACCTGGCGGACGAGAGATTTGCAGGCGTAAGTAACAGCCTTGGACGCTCCCTCCAGTCGCTCCTGCGATTTGGACATGAAGTCCGCCTTGACACGGGATGCGGCGACCAGCTGTGCGGTCGAAGCTGCAACTTCGTTCGACGCGACGATCATCTGCTCGAGCTTGTTCCGTCCGCTGATAACACCATCGGCAGTCTCGATCAACATATTCGTCGACGAAGCAACAGCCTTCGAAGCGGAGATGAGGCCTTCCGTCCATCGATTGTTGCGCTTGTAGAAAGCCGCACGAGAGCTTCCTCCCTTGCCCTTCGCCACTATCTCTTGCTGGGATATCGTAGCGGCCTTGATGAGCTGAGCGATAGCATTGGTGACGGCAATTGCGGCTTGCAGGATAGACCTGTCATAGCGATGTTAGTTCCCCAACGACAAGTGAACAGAGACACCGCTTACTCGTGGATCCTCAGCTCGTAGGTAGAATATCCGTCCTTTGGTTTGTTCTGAAGCTGCGCCAGACGGGCGGCGGCAGCCTCAATTGCAGCGGCAGCTTTACCCAACTCGCTATCAACGTGTTCGCCAATATCCTTCTTAACGTCCGTGATCTTGCTGCCCGTGCCGACGTACTGCTCAGTAAGTTTCGTCAGCTTCTGCAGGCTGGCTTGGACCTCCAAGTTATTCGTAATAACGATGTCGGTCTTCTGGTCAAAGCTCATATCGTCAAGGCGAAACGACTGCAAGTTCTGGAAGAACTTGATGGAGTGATCGGCAGACTGGCGGGCTGCCGAGATCAGCGTTTCAACCTTCCTCTCGTCAGAGATGAACCGAGTTACTCCCTTCGAGTTGAAGAGGACGTCGGCAATGGCGCAAGCAAACGTGGTGACGTTCTTGATGATCGGCTGGTAACTGCTTGGGCCATCCGCGATGAAGTTGTTGAACGTGGTTGCGAATTCGGTGGCACTGAAGGCAGCCTTTTCGATCTGCGACAGCAAATAACCGCCGGTGGCATTGTGGTTGCCGGCGCTCATGGGCGATTCAAGCTCGTACAAAGCATCGTCGATGCGCTGGACGCCACTCTGAAGGACCGAATCTATTAAGAGAATTAGCAAACGTATGATGACTGGCAAACAACAGAACCTACCGATGATCTCGCGCAGTCTCTTCAAATGCTCGAGAAGCAGGGTATCCATGATTTCATCGTCCATCTTGGGTTCCTACTGGTAGTCAGCACCAGTCCATAGTTGGCTAGAGGATAAACGCACGCTAGCAGCTATCTTCTGCGCATTGTTGACTTCCAACAAAACTTGATCCATTCCAGCTTTGTAAACCTCAAGCTCCTCTTCTTTGTCCTTCAATTGCCTCTGGAGATCCTCACTCAGATCCGAGGTGCGAGAGTTGAGGTCATCAATCTGGCGTTGCTTGGATCGCAGCAGCTCCTCGAGATCCGCCACCTCACGGTTATGCCGGGAAAGCATCGCAGAGAGCTCTCTCCCCTTGGAGCTGTCCTGGTTTTTGACCTTTTCCTCGGTCATCCTGAGTTCACGCTTCAAAGACTCGACCTCGTCCTTTTGCTCCCCCTTGACGCGATCCAGATTGTAAAGCGCGCGATCTCTCTCACGAATCATATCGGCTAACTCCAAGTTCTTACTTTTCATCTCCCGCTCAAGTTTCTCCCGCTTTTCAATGGCTTCTTCGGCGGAGGCCGCCTTGAGCTGTTGTTGCTTGAACTTTCCGAGCAGATCTAGGTGCTCATGTCGAAGCTGGGAGTAAATCTTGGCGAGGGCATCGTATTTGCTCTTCCACAAGTTGACCTGCGCTGTAAACAAAAGGTAAGGATGCTGATTTCAGAATGCAAGGAGCATGAGGGAATGGGACTGACCTGTGAGGGACTGAAGGTGAGCCTCCTTTGATTTCTGAACTTGCTGGTTGTTGAGATTGAGGTTAGAAATTTCATTTTCGAGCGCCTTCACTTTCTATACGTGCAAGAAATTTAGCTTCAGCAGGGCGTCAGGAGAATGGTATATGAGGGACAAAGTTCTCACATTATCGTAGGATTCGAGTAGAAGACAGTTGTTGTCCTGTTGTCCCTGCAATTCCAACAGCTGTCTCTCGAGTTCCGCAACGTGACCCTGGGCCTGTCTCGCATACTGGTCCCGGATTAACTGTTGTTCGGCTAGCCTCTGTTGCTCGGCCAGCATCCGCTGCTGTTCCTCAAACTCCTGCTGTTGCTGCCTCAGCATGGCGTTCTGCTGCTGTTGCTCCAACTCCCACTGTTGGCGCAGCCGCTCCTGCTCCGCATCAAAATCTTCAGTAACTTGGATGTTCGACCAAAAGTCGTCTATTGACTCGGGCTCCGGTGCGGCCGGTGGAGGAGGCGGTGACTTTGGCGCAGGAGTCTCTTTTGCGATAGTCGGTCGCTTTGGGAGCACCGGAGGTGCGTCCTCTTCGCTCGTCAAGTTTGGCGGGTCCTGTAATTTTCATGCTCAGCAAAAGCATTTCATTCCAGGGGAATAAGTCTGTGCAATACCTGAGGGAGCCGTGGTATGGTGATGAGACTTGTCAGGTAGCGCACGCTCGAACACTCATAGTAGAACCGAACCAGTCGGTGGTGTTGGCCTTCGTATCGCTGCCGAAGGGGAGCCAAAGCCCCATCATCGCCAGTAGTGATGATGTGCATAGCCCTCAGCATGCTGGTAATGAACTTATAGATGCCGTAACTCTCCTGAACTAGCGGAACCAACGACGAAATTCGGCACTCGTTGTTAATTCCATGGCGGAAGTGCGAAAATACGAGCTTCTGAAATGTCTCGATCTGATCCTGCAGAGTCATAAGATCCGATATCGTTTCATATCTAACACATGCCATCAACACGCCGTCCGACAGAGCTATTAGAGAAGTGAAGTACCCCTCGTTCGGATCGTTCGTAGACTTCAGACTGATGTACTCCTCGTACTCAAACAGTCCGTTGAATTCCGGATGGTACCGATGGAACTGTAGCTTCGCGCGCAGGAAATGGATGTATTCACGAATGAGGGGACCGTAGCCTGCAACACCTCGTCGGACCTCCATCAGCAACATGCTCCCTGGCTTCAAGGAGTATTCTGGAGAGGAAGCATACCGCGCAAGCCATCGCCGAGAACGCCTCTACCTAGTGTCTCAATCCAACTGGCGTGGTCCTGAGCTTCACGGATTGATACCGGATGTCCCTCCTGTAAGACCTTGTGTATTGTGATCAACGCTTTGAACGTTTGCACTTCGTCGGCCATGATGGGTTGCCTGTATACGACTTAGCATCGGTTGCATTCACTCCTTGACGCGCACCACCACAAAGAATCCCATACACTCTCATGCCTGCCCAGAATGACTGCGATGACTTATGATCCCATGTATAGACGATACATGAACGAACATGTTTCCCTGAGAATGAGCTTTAGTAATCGAGTTGCGGGGATACGAAGGCGAAGGAAGCGATCCGACGTGTGGCGAACAACAGTGACGTACGTTTGGGAGCGGTCTCCTCGACGTTAGTGGCTTTCTTGATGTTGATAACCAAGTCGGATTCGGACCTAATAATGGATCGCATAAAGGTTAGCGGGCTGTACTATTCAACGCGTCGCGGGGGGGAGGCGGCGTGGGAAGATCGATGAAGGGGTGCTACCGGCTCATATCCACGTTTCTAGTACCAGCGTATGACATGATTTGCTTCTTGCTGCGACGATTGCAGTGGAGAAGCTAGTGTATGTGGAGGTGTTTTATACAGCTGCTGGATCTCGAAGGAACAATCGCGGAGGTAATGTGGTGAAACGAGATGGATGGGCTTGTGCTCCAGCCAAGTTGTAGTCTAGATAGTTTGTCTTGAGCTACGCAACGGGCGACCAGGAGCTGTGCAAGAGCGGAGCCTCAGGCATCAACACGTGATCGATTAGATTAGATCCCGAGATCGAGGAACCTTTTTTTACACCGAGAACTCTGATGTGCCGAAACCAACTACGGTCCGGTTCTCCACCAGCTGCAGGCAGCCGCTAGGGCTACACATGGTATATACGTCCAGTCCGGCCGCAGCATGGAACGACGGACACCTCGCCCGACTGTCAGCGGGGCCCGAGACGAGAACGCGCGTCCGTTATTTGGTGGTGGGGAGGCAGCGTGAAGGTATCAGACTCCGATTACTCAGAATAGCGATGCAAGCACTAACTACACGGGAAACAATGTGGAAAGCCTATCAGAAGGGCAAACAACAATGCAGCTCCCAGCCATTCGTCTCATGCCCATAGCAGCCACATCATCCACGCATCCCTTTCACTCAACGTCGATCAACGCGCACACACGTATCTCGCCCCACAGGCCCAACATACTCAGAAAGCTCGCAATGCAGAGGAGATATATGGCCGGCGAGGATTCGCGTGGCACTCTCATTTTTCGCAGCGTCGCGTGGTAGCATATTGTCTGGACCTGCATCGGCGCCAATGTTAAGGTCAGTGGGCGGTAGGTATATCACGGAGGCAGTAGCTGTCTACAGTCAGACCCTTATCTGAGCATAAGCAGCTATGGGAGAACGAGGAGGAAGACGAGAGGGGAAACGTGGAAGGAAAGGGCGGTGCTGCCTACACAAGCAATGAATATCCATGCCGGCAGGAGCATCTGCGAATCGTTCAGGCCAATGAGGGCGACCGCCCAAGACGTTAGGTAGGCGTTGATGGCATTGATAGAGAAAAGGCGCACAATGGTCGCTGAAACCAATCAATCACATCAGAGACGATCAACACCCGGAGGAAAAGGAAAAAAAGGAAACATTTTCGAGCCGCGGCCGCGGTCCAGGGAGATTTTGGGTTCTATCGCCGCATCTCCGCAAGGCGTGGGTGGATCCTGTTTGCACTTGAGTGAAGGGTAAAAGTTCCGAACGAACCTATCGGGGTATAAAATATCAACCTTCGCCGAATCAGCAGATGCCAGGCGCTCGGGCGGTAGGGTTTGTAGTTACCATCGAGCCATGAGATTGTTTATGAATAGGTAGGATACAACCGCAGAGACCGAACACTTATCGCTCGGGTGTCAGCAGATGCTTGCACACGGAGACCGACATATTGTGCAATAGTCCCTCATGAGTGCTCAAACTCGAGTTGCATACGTACCCACACAGATGCTAGCCACAACTCGACCTCAGCACAGACAAACCCCTGCCCCGCCTTCGAATTCCAAGCTTCGTAGATGCATCTGCTAAGGCCGAACAAGCTAGGTCCTAGGGAAAGGCCGCGGCAGACCATCAGTGGAAACCGATATCCTTTGGGAATACCGAGGACCGACGCCACTCTGGGATGCTGGAAGTCCCCATCATCGTCGTCTTCCTCGTCGGCGGGGGCGGCGGCGCAAGGAACAGTGGTCGGCGAGGGAGCCAGGTCGATCGTGGGGAGCGACACTTATAATGTCGCGCAATGGGGCGGTGAGCAGGGCGGCCAAGGAGGAACAGCAAGCCGGCGGGTCGGTAGGGGTGCTCTGGCTGGGGGGCGATGGACGGCGAAAAGAACGAGGGCTCTAGCTGTACAGAACCGTAGGTGCGTGAGCAGATTAGCAGGCGAGCGACGCGCGCAGATAAATGTCCGGGGATATTACTGCTACGGACCGAGAGTGGGCCGACGGTATATAGTTGTCGGGTGGAGATAGAGCAACAAGAAGAGAGTAATTGAAAGCGCACCTATGAGATGAGGGGCATGCGGGCGTCTGCTGAGATGTCAAACTCACGAACCCCGTCGGAGCAACAACTAACACCACACTGCAGAGCCGCATTGCCTCCTCCGGAGCGCGACATGTCCTCAACAACCACCATTACTATCGTACGTACACGTTGCCAATACCCCATGACTCCGAAGGTTACTGATATTTGCTATTGCAAATAACCTTACTCGCGCCGTCCTTCGCCTCGCCTCCACGTCTGCTTCGACGCGACCCGGGAGCCCTTGTTCCCATCGGTCGACTCTTCGGATATCCACCGTCTTGCCCCGGAAAATAACATCACGCCGTTGGGGTGGAAGCGCTTCTATCAAAACTACAAATAGTGGGGACTGCCTATAATTGTAGCAACCTGTAGGTCATCGAGCATCTGAATATAGCGGTCAATTAACAACAACTAAAAACGAATTATCGTTAGTTGAGGTGGATGGGAAGTGATGCGGGGAAAGGGGCGGCTTGGCGAAGAGGTTTGTAAGGTGTATTTGTGAAGACTCGGAAAGGCGTGTTCGGCCTTGGGCGGAACGTATGTGTGAGTAAAATTTCCATGTCCCTTACTGATACGTCGAGGGATATTTACGGGTGGGAGAGAATTCATCGCTTGCGCCCTAGCAGATGGCGTGCTGGCGAAGAGTAGATGGGCTCCGGAGTTTATCGCGTCTCACAAACACAACAACCGGAAGTTTCACACCCGAGGAAGTCACGGTAAATAGCATCCCCCTTGGGCTTTTTCCCCGCGAAATTGCTAGTAGAAACATTTTTCACGTATGAGATGGTCTCCCATATTTCAGAATCCTTTAACCCCACAATTCATTGCTCCTCATTCTACCTTCTACCTCCAATTCCGTTTGTGAGTTGCCCATTACCAGCCCATTCGCCCTTGCGCTTCATTTCGCGGATAAGGATATGGCGCGACCCAATGATGACCACCACATATGCACGGATTTTTTTGCCAGCGCCGACTGACCTCACGGTGGCGCCTGTAACATACGAGCGAAGCTGCTGGTAGACATCTTTCTTAAGCCACTCCTTGACGGTTGGTGGATTGAACTTCCTCTTGATCGGAAGCTTGAGGATGCTTGAGGATTTGCGGTAAAGTCATTGCGACAAGCTGTTCTGCCGCGTCAGTGCGGCTATTACCCCTGAGAATCAGGAAGTCGATCGGAATATTCTTAAGCTCCACCACCGTGTAGCATTCATCGGATTCTTCAATAAGCAAGTCGACCACGTTGGCTGTCTGAAAGCCTGCATGCATGTCAGCCGCGCCAGCTGGAGCTGGTGGGTGATACGTACCTCCAAAACCTCGAATACGGCGCTCGCGGTGGGCGGGATTGCCAAACATCACCGCCCCCAAACGATCTCGGTGGTCCCCTTCAGATTTCCGAAATGCGTGGTTGCCGACATCGTGTTGTTGAATCAGGCAAAGATAACCCGAGAGAACCCGATCCAGCTCACCGGTTGCCGAAAGAGCCCCGAGTGCGGCTGACATGGACTCATAAATATGCGATCGATTGAGTACAGTCTTTCCGAATCGAAGTGCAGCAACATCGTTGGGTATCTTTAAAGGTGAGGCCGCCCGCGTAGATCATGAGCAAGCGCCATGCAGAAGAACAATCGTTTCCAGTCGCCAGAATGCTCTAAGCAGAACGAGAGCGTTAGAACCAGAAATCCATCAACATAAGCGCGACTCACCAATTCTTCCAGCCCGAAGTCCGTAAGTACGCTCTCACACCCCAACTCCCGGCAGCCACTTCTGCCTACCTGAAGCGCCAGCCGAACACCGCTCACAGCCGCACGCGCACCCGCACAGCCCACCAAAACACCCCCGGAGACTCCGGAATCCGGAGGATCGATGAAGTTTGGGCATTTCACCTCCGTGTTGTTGTACGTACTGATCCCAATCAGCACTGGAGAAGTCTGGCAATTTTTACCATGTCGGAGGCGGAATGGAGAGGTTTGGATGAAGTCGGCGATGGAGGTTGGGATCGAGGTAACGGTCGAAGCAGTGGCTGGGTTGAGTGGTAACCGTGAGCGAGGATTGTATCTACATATGTAGCTGGAGGGAAAGTGAGGTTCGGATAAAGTCACAAGCCATCGCGCCAAGGCGCTAAAAAGTTTCATTCCCACGTGCTCCACCGCATCAACGTGTATGATAGATACATTGTACATAGATACATACACATGTAATCTGGCCACGGTAGGCAAACTGGCACAAAAGTCGTGGCGCTCCACCGCTGAAGGCCTAGCTTATCCACAACCACACCGGAGGCATCGGAGAGAGGTCTGGGAAAAATTCAATCCTACCAAAGCTTACGGAGGAGGGACGCTTTGGAACCACGTTAGAAAGTTGTCTTCTCTAAGAATGCCGCGCTTGCCAAAGCATGCTGGAGCAACGACCACACGATTTCTTGGAGAATCTATCGCTCGCCGGATCTTCCAACGCTTGCTCCATGGCTTGCTCAACGGCGTACTCGTATTCATCGCGAATTTTAACGGAGCCTTACCGAGCTGCTGTTGTGTGTAGATAGGTAGATATTAGAGAGTTTGCGCTTTGCATCTACACCAGACGGAAATTCAACACTCACGCAACACCTCCACAACTCCAATTATGAGTTGCTGTCGCGCTCTCCTCCAGTGCGAGAGGGAATTAGTGTATCGCCATGCCCAAGTTGTACGAAAAAATCCTACTCGGAAACACGAAAAAAGAGGGTGTCCACCGAGGACTGGGAGAGTGCGGCTGGATACCTTACCAAGTGAAAATTAGAAAAACTACTTTCGGTAAATATTCTCGCATACTGAATATACAGTAGAGACTAATGTAAGGTATATTCACACGCTGTGAAATAGATCAACTTGTCGATCCGCCCTCTACTTGAGTGTGCCGCTGCGGTGACTGCCCACGTGTTCCGTACTCTCACTAACCTCCCTCCACTTCTTCTCTGTGGTGCAGTTGAATGGCTTCACAGCAAGCACCCCCTTGACTAACTCACGACCTTCCCATGCTTTCCATTGGGATCCCCGGGTAGAAGCACGCTGTGTTGTAGACTCCTCCTCTTCCTCCTGCTCTTCCTCCTCTTCCTCCTCTTCCTCGACAAGTTCTTCCATATCCTCACTCATTTCCGACATATCTTCCTCCAGGAGAGTCTCAGCAAGCTCCCTGCTGGGCCTTGAGTCCTACACATCGCTATTTATTAATTGGTGGATGTCCATGGTCGCACGATATGGACAGGATACCGTATTGGCGCAGCGCGGGGTGGATAGGAGAGGGCAGCGTGTGGATGGGAGGTTGTACGGCATTATTGGGGTGCTGGCTTTTTTTTTTTTTAACAGAGTGCTAAACAGAGCTTTCGCCATGTACGTGTTCCCTCCACCGGGAACATCCGTTGAGCGATGAACTTACAACGACTAAGCTAAATTTGCATCTAGATGCAAAGCGCAAACTCTCTATTGACATGCAGCTCGCAACCGAACAGGCCCTGGACTATCTACCCCCAGATGGCGCGGATCCAGAGCAATCAGATATCTACAGTCTGCTGTAGCGCCCAGCTCTGGGTTAACAGCATAAAGAGAATTTCTTTCGTTTCAAATTTTCAGATTCCGGTTACTAATCGATGATTCGATGATTCGATGATTCGTAATTCATAATGAATTATCTTGCGTCGAGTTGTGACAGGCGTTGTCCGTTCGAAGTTTTCTTTGCTTCTTCCTCACCGCACAATTTTTTTATTTGTCATTCCTCACGTGCGCGACCCACGGGGATTTGCTTCTTCATTACACGCGTGCGTCCTATATTATATTATATTTAGATCATGGCGATATGTAGATTCTAGACACACTCCACGTCCCATCCGCCGTCCGCAAGCGGCTCGTTGTGGCCTCCCCTACCCTCCGCCCTGGCCTTTTTCCCCCGGAAAATAGAATGCGCACCTAGGAAAGTAGTTATGCAGACCGCATAGGAAAGACAAAAGAAATTCCCGCTGTTCGCGCGCAATGGCGGCTCGTTGCAAGCTTCCCACCCCCCGCCGTCGGCCAGGCGTATGAAAGCGCATCAAGGAAACATCCCCACGCTCCGCCTATCTACATTTTCAGTCACTCCTTCTCCGGCAGAGGCCATGAAGGGGTGGCAATGCAAGGAAGAGCAGTCGCTCCTCGTCCTCCTCAGCGCCCAACCCCTCAGCTTCTTGCCGTCTCTCCTCTTCCCTTATTCGCCGCTCCCTCCGCTCCCATTCTGCTGCCTCGCTCTGCGCGTCGTCCTCAGCCGGGGGCGGGACTCCTCCCCATATCCCTGGAGAGGTAGATAGTCCAGTAGCGGCTATCTGCACCATCTATCGGCTATCTGCACCTTCTCGGCAAAAAGGTCCCATATTTTGAACTGGTCCCCCTCTCCGACTCCTTCCAACCATAGGATCCTCTGTTGCGCTAAGCGCAGACGGATGACTGTTGGAATGTGCGCCCCTGCATGGTCTGCAGCTCTCCAAGCAGAAGCGGCTTAGCGCTGGGACCGAACCCTGGCCTGTTCATGACGCGTTGGCTGCCAGCAGCTAAAGACATTATGCATCGTATCTACTTTTCCTTGCCCATTCTCTCACTCCTTCCTCTCAACCGCCCTTCTCTTCTTCCATCAACACCATTACCCACAATCCGCTCCACTCTACATCTCCTATACTCACAGACAAACATTCGCAATGTCTGTCCGTGTTCAGCGTCCCGCTCCCGGCTTCACTGCTTGTGCCGTCGTTAATGGTGATTTTGAGTGTACGTGTTCCCATCTCCGCTTTAGCTTCCAGTCTCACAACACCGGACTAACTGTGCTCCCTCAACATAGCGGTCTCCCTCGGGGACTACGCCGGCAAGTGGCTGATCCTTTGCTTCATCCCGATGGCGTGGACCTTCGTCTGGTTGTGTTTACCCCCCGCGGTTACGTCTCATCCAGTAGCTAACACTTCCAGCCCCACTGAGATCATCGCCTTCTCGGATGCTACTAAGCAGTTCGCCGACCGTGGCGCTAAAGTCGTCTTCGTATCCGTCGACTCCGAGTACAGTCTCTCCTCATGGGCAAACACCCCTCGCAAGGACGGAGGACTGGGTAGCGTCAACATCCCTCTCCTGACCGACAAGAACCACAAGATCTCTCGTGCCTACGGTGTCCTTATTGAGGAGGAGGGAATTGCCCTGCGCGGTCTCTTCATCATCGACCCCAATGGTATCGTTCGTCAGGTACGTCACAATCAATCAAGGTTTTTAGGGAGCACGACGCTAAAGAAGACGCGTAGATTACCATCAACGACCTCCCTGTCGGTCGTTCTGTGGACGAGACCCTTCGCCTTCTCGATGCCTTCCAGTTTACCGAGAAGGTATCTCTTCCCATCGGCCCTTGATTCCATGACGCAGCAGTCGGCTAACACCCTCTACTAGTACGGTGAGGTTTGCCCCGCCAACTGGATCCAGGGTGCCGAGACCATCAAGGCCGACCCCGTTAACTCCAAGGAGTACTTCAGCAAGGTGTTCGGCTAGGCGTTTCGTTTTCACACTGGGATAAATTGCGTCGGCTGGACTGGCTGGTGCTGGAGTATTGGTGCTTCTTTTCCACTTTCACAGTGGCCGTATACTAGACATGGTAGAACACTGAATTCAATGCATGTGCTAATCGTTCGCAATGGGTGTGATGTGAACTCATCTTACTCGCGTCTCCGGTTCACAAACTGCTGCAGAGGGGTTGTATCTGCGCCAAAACTCATGCTCTATGCACGATGAACTGTATACTATCGTGCCATCGCTTTTTGTGTCTCTCCTTTGGGCGGCCGGAGGTCTTCCTAGAAGGGTGGACAGACACATCTCCGAAAGTGCCAGTGATTTGACAGCGTTGGGATTAACGGTGTCATATCCTCACGGTAGGCGTCTCGCTGGCCTCTAGGCTGAAAACCCGAATTGTAACGTCCTGGGGATGCCGCCGCAGCTCGTGGATGTGGTAGCACGTGGCTTTGTAGCTTTGTTGACAACCACAATCTACATCGGACGCTTCTCACTATGTACTTATCGCCAACACCACCCGAACCCGACGCCGCCAGTGAAATGGAACGCTACTGGCGAAACGAAAGAAGCCAGGTGAGGAAACCTGTGATTGATCTATTGCTTGCTTACGCTGATAAGGATGGAGGCCAGGGAAACGAATCGCGCAGTGAAACGAATGAGTCGTCTTCCACGAAGGCCCTATGTGAATTGGAAGAAGATGGCAGCACCTCTATCGCTTCATGCGTGAAGAATGTTGCGCCGAATACCGAAGCAGAGGCTTGGGCCGAAGAAAAGGAGGATAGAGAAGACACAGAAAACTCCGACGTCGCGGCAGACTGAGGCGCAGAATACTCCGACTGTTCGGCAGCCGGTACGCCCAGTATTGCCCATGCACACTGCCCAAGGCCAAGCGGCCAAGGACTTCTACCTCTGAAAATAATCGGACGAAGAATCCTAGGGCGACAAACAGCACCCGTCAAGCAGTATCAGGAGATGTACTATACAAGTCACTGCAACACCGGATGTCATAGCAGATTCTGTTATCTAGCAATCCCAACCCGATCCTGTCGCGCGCTGGTACCTAAAGCCCCGGACCAAGCACTCGCCCGGGAAAGAGCAAGCGCCACTACTGCAGGAACGCACCACAGGAAAAGTCGAGGGCCTGGAGGGGGTGCGCACCCATGGCGGGGCCACACTTGACGCCGCTGCGGCCGAGAAGGATTACATAGTTGGCACGGTTGACGGTCCGTCACCCCCAGCCCCGGCGGTGTCGAGAGATTTATGTAACGTATGTAGGTACATAATCGACTCCGCACGCCTTGATATGGCAGACTTACGTACGGCGGCACCTATCTAGGACAGTACAAACGCCACTTTCCGACTGAGCGAGAAGATATCCCTGCTATCTATCTGCGCGGACGACGTCGAATTGAAGAGTTTTCGCGCCGCGGTGCGCGCAATCCCCGAAGCACGTGACTACACCGAACCGAGAGCTTACAGCGACTCGCCACGAGTGGTCGTGGCTCGTAAAGACACGGACTGTCAACATCGAGCATTAACCCACCGGCCGCCAAGACATTAAGTCAACCAGCATCGAGCCGCGGGCGAGCGATGTGAACTAGTTATCTGTCGCCTCCGCCGCACGAGATGAGCGACCCGCCGAACGCGACGACGAGCGATCGGGAAGGACAGGAGGATACGTAAGAAGCTTGAGAGTCCGGAATGGAGCGAGGGGAAGCTATCTCGAGCAGCCGATCGAGCCGAGAGGAATACATATCACTCTGAGTCGGGGAAAGTCTTATCGACGCCAGAGGTCTCGGACCCGAGGCGATAACTAACGGCCTGGACGGCGGGAGTGAATTACGCTACCACTCGATCCCAGGGACGACCGATCCCGAGTATATCATAATTTCTGGGCTACGACCCAAGATGTCTGGCTTTGCTGGCACCCGCGGCGTGAGTGTATTCCTTATCTTATCTATCTCACTCGTGAACAGCCGCCGAGCGAACCGCGCAAGCCGTCATCGAGCAGAACTACGAGCGATACGGGCGAGCAGTCGGGCGAGCAGCCAGGCAAGCCGTCGAACCGAACCGCCGAGCGAGCCGTTGCCGCGGAATCGGGAGCAATACAAGGAAGCTGTCGCGCAAGGCGAATATCGAACCGAACCCCTTAAGGCCCTGTTGGTTCGACCATATTTTGAGAAGCTATCTACCACACAAAACCGAGAAACCATCGGTTTGGAGTTTACGTGAGCGTTTGGCACGTCCCTGCGAGTTGTCGGTTCAAGACAATATGTTTCTGTATTGCTGTCGCCGTATTGCCTTCGCCGTGCCACTGCGATGCCGCTGGATAGGTGGATAGATGGATAGGTGGATATGTAAATGGCTGTATCGCTGCTGTGCAGCAGTACCGCTCGCTTTTGTAATGGTGGCGTAACTGTCTTCATCATGTCGGTAATGTTCGATGTAGCTTCTCAACAAAGGAGGCTGGCAATTGTGGCGTCGCGTAAATGTTGTGAGGGTGAAAATACGGAGGAAATATATCTACGGGTTGGCAAACAGGTGATTGGGGGGGCTTGGCGCTAAAAGCTATCTTTGCAACTTCTCGCGAACCGACGGTTGGCGAAATACAGTCGAAACAAACAGGGCCTGAGATCATTCACTGTGAATCCCATGATGATGGAAGGTATTGAAAGGATGCTTTCGTGTGAAGTTTTATCTTTTGTATGATTGGACTCCGGGCGTCCTAGCCTCGTGATTGTGAATTATCTATTTGAAACCTGACTTGAGGTTGCCGCCGCCCGTCTGGCGCAGCTTCAGAACAAATCAAAAGACGGATATTCAACCTACGAGCTGAGGATCCACGAGTAAGCGGTGTCTGTGTTCACTTGTCGTTGGGGAACTAACATCGCTATGACAGGTCTATCACCTCTTTGTACCTTATTTTCACCTGTGTTTCAAGCATGCGAGTAATGAATAAACAAAAAAAAAACCTGTGTTGCAATCGGGGAAGCTTTGAAAAGTGGGTGCACGCCGCCATCAGTAGGAGGTAGTTACATTGTAATTACATACTTGAAAAGAAGAGTAGACGCGTTGTAAGTATCCACCCGCCGCGAGGCGTGAAGGTCTCCTAAGAAAATCAGGTCAGATTACACGAAAAATTAAAGCAGAGATTGAGAACCGAAATAGCACAACATAATAGCCCACGCGACACACCCCGTCTGCTCTCACACGGCCTCGATTTTGGCCCCTAATCTTCGTCCTGGGCACACGAGTGTGCTTGCGCATCTCTCCCAGTCTGAGTTGGGCGGCATTGGTTCTTGGCGGTGATGATGCTCTCTGCACCTGGCGGACGAGAGATTTGCAGGCACAAGTAACAGCCTTGGACGCTCCCTCCAGTCGCTCCTGCGATTTGGACATGAAGTCCGCCTTGACACGGGATGCGCGACCAGCTGTGCGGTCGATGCTGCAACTTCGTTCGACGCGACGATCATCTGCTCGAGCTTGTTCCGTCTGCTGTTAACACTATCGGCAGTCTCGATCAACATATTCGTCGACGAAGCAACAGCCTTCGAAACGGAGATGAGGCCTTCCGTCCATCGACTGTTGCGCTTGTAGAAAGCCGCACGAGAGCTTCCTCCCTTGCCCTTCGCCACTATCTCTTGCTGAGATATCGTCTCGGCCTTGATGAGCCGAGCGATAGCGGCAATTGCGGCTTGCAGGATGGCGAGGGGTTATATCGCACCCAGGAAATTACAAAGGGGAGGGTGCAAAGCTGAGAGGGAGAGAAACAAATGAAACCGTGACCAAAGAAGAGACAGAAGGAAAGACGAATGAAGACCGGCGGACCGCCCCCGGGACCCGCCCCCTACTCCTCTCCTGCGACGCCATGAAGCGGCGTGGGTAGGAACAGCGGAAGTTCCTCCCCGGTACCCAACTCCTCAGCCTCCGCCCTCCTCGGGTACTCCCGCTCCCGGCGCTCCCGGAGTTCCCATTCCGACACCTCGGTCCCCGCGTATTCCTCAGCCGGGACTTGTCTTCCCACATCCGTAGTGGAGAGGAAGTCTAGTATCGCCTGGCTGCACCTCCTATAGGCAAGGAAGTCCCGGATCGTGAACCGGCTCTTCCCCCTTCTAGTCTCCTTCAACACATCCGCCCACAGGATCTTCTGCTGGGGCTTCCACTCGGGGCACTCCGTGAATAAGTGGTCCCGCTGGAACGGAGTGGAGAAAGAGCGTCTCGACGTTCGAAAGGTTGATCTGGAACTACGGGAATGCCCCGGTGGTGTACTGGATCCCTGGGGAAGGGTTATTGTGTTCTGTTGCATGAGAGAATTGTGAACGCATCCGAGTTCGCGTCAGTACGAGTACGCATGTGAGTTGTGAACAACTTTATAAGCGTGTGATGATGCTTAAGATTGCTGGTCTTCTAGCTACCGGCGCTCGAGCGACCTATATATCCTCCCCACGGCACCTAAAAGCAAATACGTCCTCCCCGCTGCACCTAAAGCAAATGCCCGGAGGCAAACCCGATTCCCCCCCCCGATGCGCATAATCCCAGGAACAAACTGAAACCGAACGATCCCTTCATTTCTACTACATAT
>Ga0307516_10000212_pt1 | contig 74966 bp, 99 predicted proteins | sample 19_EM_MG_FD_203310 | JGI IMG/M metagenome (GOLD analysis project Ga0307516, IMG submission 203310) | Populus trichocarpa ectomycorrhiza microbial communities from riparian zone in the Pacific Northwest, United States - 19_EM | ecosystem: Host-associated > Plants > Roots > Unclassified | place... | reverse complement strand
ATCCCGTTCTTGGAGGCCGAGCATGCTGGGAACTTCTATGCCCGGACCCAACGACCTCCGCGAGTGGCAAAGGTGCTATACGATGTTATCACCGCGGATAGGAAGTCTCTTGACTTTTGCTGCTCCTTGGTGAATGTTACCACCGCCCACGAATTGAGCTACGAAGTGATAGACAAGCGCTTCCATTCGCCTTTGAATGCGTGGGTGGCTTTCCATCCCCCCATCGCCAGTAGCGGTACAACTAACCGTTTGCCAGCGATGAGGTCGAGCTCTTCCCCAAAGTTGCCATGGAATCCTCCAAGTTCAAGGAGGCGCTGGCAGAGCTCTCGTTACCAAAGAACGTCCACATCGTTATAGATCCCTGGATGTACGGCGGGTGGGATCTTCCTGGCGAACCCAGCCCACGGTACATGCAAGGCCTGGTGTACGCACGGGATCCGGCTACAAACAACCCGGACTCGAATCACTACGCCTTCCCGCTTCCATTGATGCCCGTTATGGACATGGCCAGTCGCCAGATCATCCGGGTGGACCGCCTGGCAACCGGTGGGAGGGAGGACGGACTGAAATATGAGACGGGGCCGAAGGAGGCGCTGCAGCATTGTCGTGCTTCGGAATATATTCCCGAACTGGTGGAGGGGATGAGACAGGATTTGATGCCGCTTAATGTGGTCCAGCCGTACGGACCATCATTTACTGTCACGGGGAACTCCCTGGTCAGTTGGCAAAAGTGGAGGTTTAGAGTCGGGTTTACTCCACGGGAGGGTGCGGTGATACACGACCTAGTATTCCCATCTCCTCCGAATGTTATAGCCGGATGGTTAGAAACTGACGGGTGTAATAGCGGTATGACGGGAGAAGTGTCTTCTACCGACTGAGCTTCAGCGAGATGGCTGTACCGTACAGCGATCCCAGAGCGCCATACCATCGAAAACAAGCCTTCGATTTTGGAGACGGAGGCGCCGGCAGGGCAGCCAACAATCTCGAGCTGGGCTGCGACTGCTTGGGATTAATACATGTACGGACCTCTCACTCCGCCTTTCCTCGCAAGCCACACGCTGAAACTCATCCCAGTACTTCGATGCCGCAATGAGCGACACTGCCGGTAACGGCGTAATCGCTAAAAAAGTGATTTGCATGCACGAGGTCGACGACGGTATCCTGTGGAAACACACTAACTACCGCACCGGCCGTGCAGTGGTAACCCGCAACCGCAAACTGATAATACAATTCATCATCACGTTGGCTAATTACGAATACATCTTTGCATACCACTTCGACCAAGCCGGAGGAATCACCATTGAAACTCGTGCTACGGGAATCGTGAGCACCGTCCCCATCGATCCGGGGAAGACCAGTCCTTGGGGAAACGTCGTCTCCCCCGGAGTGTTGGCCCAGAACCATCAACACTTATTCAACCTTCGCATAGATCCTGCAATCGACGGCTACAAAAACTCCGTCATCCAGGAAGAATCCCACCCTGTCCCCTTCGTACCAGAGCTTAACCCTTACGGCAACGCCTACGAAGTCCGCCAAACAGTCCTCGATGTCTCCTGCGGTGTTAATGCTGCTCCAGAAAAAGGGCGACTCTTCAAGATCGTCAACCCGAACGTGCGGAATCCTATCAGCGGGCGGCCGGTGGGGTACAAGCTTGTGCCTTCGCCAACACAACTCACACTCGCACATCCAGACTCCATAATGGCGAAGAGAATGGGCTACGCGAGTCACCATGTGTGGGTCACAAAGTACAGGGATGGGGAGCTGTATGCCTCGGGGAGGTTTACAAATCAAAGCACCGTGGAGGTACTTTTTCTCAGACGATTAGTTGGGTTTGAGCATTACTGACGAACTGGTAGTGCGGAGGCGTTAAAGACATGGCCGCTCGCAGAGAGAACGTCGATAACGAGGATATTGTAGTTTGGCACTCGTTTGGCTTAACACATAATCCACGGATTGAAGGTTTGTTCCCTCCCCCGCTCCCCCCCCCCCTCCCTATACACATTCTCACTCGGTCTGCCTACTAGACTTTCCGGTCATGCCTGTGGAGATTCACCAGGTTCATCTGAAACCAGCGGACTTTTTCACGAGGAACCCGGCGATGGACGTACCATCGTCAAAGAATACAAGCTCGAAACTTCACACTACTAGTCCAGCATCGGCAACGAAAGGATTCACAATAGCGGATGTGATCAAGGATGACACTACGGGTATGTGTACGCCGAATCGAGGGGGTAATCAACAGGCGATCCGGACTTGTTGTAAATAATAATGACTGTTAATATGACGAGGATGGGTTGGAGAAACAAGTATGTGAATAATCAAAGACGAGGCCCGAAGCGGGACTGCATACCTCATCAACCGTGAGATGTAAAAAAAACCGTACCTAATGAATCTCTCGCAATGACTCAATCAGAACCAATTAACTATTGCATTGCGCTCAATCCTTTCAAAAGCCGGGTAAAACACCTCCGCGAGTGCATTCCGCCTAGCGCCATCTCATTATCTGAAAGCCCGAATCACCCTGCAACCCGCACCATCAACCTACCTCCCGCCTACTTCGTATCCGTACGTATTCGCAGCCTCGAAACCCTCTACAAAATGCTCGCCGCCTCATGGAAAGCCGCTGGTTTCAGGTACTTCAACGCCTCTTCCTCCTCATTTCGTCCGGTCAGTCGCTAACGCCGTTGGGGGGAAATACAGCTACAACAGGTACCTGGCAATCGCTGCCCGTGTCGTCCGCAAGTCCCTCAAGGAGGAGGCGCGCATCAAGGCCGAGCGTCGCGTCCCCATCGAGCTCAGGTTCGTCAAGTGGGAGGTCGGTTTCCCCCTCTATTTCTCGCCCCTACCTCCGCCACTAAACTTCTCCACCTATACGCATATACAATATGAGACGCTGATGCTGGAGGATTGGACATGCGCAGAACGGAAAGCAGACCGAGCCTCAGATTTTGACTTCCAAATAGGCCGCTGGAATGTCTTTGGATGTCGGGACCGTCTAATGGCGTTGGAATCATGGTGATGCCGATGGCGACAGGAAGAGAGAAAAATAGACTCGAACAGCTAAAGAAGCGTACATTGTCACTCGCTCCCTATAAAACTGTTCTTTGTGCATCCTGCTGTTTCCACTATGACTTGGAAGTTTTGATTCCTCTCTGGATGGAATGTTTCATCGGCCGGGTTACAGTCTACAACTACATCTACCCGGCTGGGCTATTCTGCCCTATCCGATGTGCCGCTGGTGGTGACCCCCGCGCGGGAGTTTCGGATCCGGATGACTTCATAAGCTAGTTAGTGGGGCGACAAAAGAAACACGTGAGACTAGTTGTGCGTCCATATCAGACCGCCATAAAAAACACACCCATATAACGGCATATATTTGTACGCGAAAGAGGGGGGTAGAGAAGGGCGTTGGTAAACCGAGCAGCGCCACTTTTATTTATTTATTTATTTTTGCACTAAGGATGCACTAGTCCACTAGTGTACTCTGGAGAGTGATAATTTATGAGACGGAATCCAAAAATCGTCGGCGTCCCACAAACCCTTCCCTGAATGGCTGTCGTTGAACTCTCCCAGACAAAACCCATCGCTTCTCAGCAGTCTTGGTCCGGTTGGCTCGAGTAAAAGCTTAAAACGGTCCTCAGATGCAGAGCTATACGGATCTATGAAAGAATCGAATTAAGCACCGCCCCCATCCTCGCCATCAGAATAACTCTCCGCAAAGTACAGTGCACTCTTCCTCCAGTAGTTCTTTATGATTCCTTCGTTGTACATCTTCGAGTGCTTCTTGAATCTGAACGCATTCTGGAAGGGTTTCGTTGTTCCGATGTGCGCCTACCCATGATGAAGTTCAGGATCATCCTGAGTCTTTTGAGTCTATCCGATGGAAATCGGCCGAGCAGCGATGGCTCTCTGCCGGAGTGGGTCTGCGCAACGATGATGTCCGGTGCGCCGACAATTTTTTTTGGATTCCGCCTCATAAACTATCACTCACTAGCGTACGCTAGTGGACTAGTGCGCCCTTAGTGCAAAAAAAAACAACAACAAAAGTGGTGCTGCTCGACTTTCCGACATGTTCGACTTATCGACTCCCTCTCTATCGGTGGGGGAGGGGAAAAAATAACCAGCTCAGCAATGAACGGATGCGAAAGCACCGGCAACGGTGCTAACGAGCTCGGTTCGTATCCCTCTTTCTTGCCTGACCATGCGTTGCGTGTACCTTGCTGATGGCAGTTGCCTGATCCCGCAGACCTAGCAAGGCTCCAGCTCCGCGAAGACGACGACGACGACGACGACGACGACGACGACCAGAAGAGTACCAATCCGGAAGCTCGGCCGCTGCCATCAAGCATCCCGATGACAAAATTCGTCGATATCACTAAGGAGTTCATTGAAGCTTCCGAAAGTACGGCTTGTGGCCCCACCCCGACTACTGTGTGCGTGTGCAACTGTTGATTATCGGGTGGTGGGGTACTTGCAGAGCTCAATGTCGGCCAACTCGTCAAAGATCCGGAATTTGCGCTGTTCCAGGCTGTCGGTGCGCTGGAGGTTCGACCTTACTACTACTACTCCCACGAGAGATAGGAGGATATGGTGTTGATGGTGGGACACAGATTGGGGACGTAAAGATGGACGGCGGACTTCTCGAGCCGGAGTACGAGCTGTTCGACGCCTGGAAACCGCGGCTGCCCGAGGAGCTCGTCGGGATCATGGACAGACTACTGTGCAACGAGGTATTCTCTACAGGGAGTTGGTTGTCAGTGAGGACTGGCTGACCGATTGAATTTGTTGTAGATGGCATGGCATTCTGGTTCGGCACTCTCCCAGACGCTGTTCGCGAGCCTCTACATAGACAAGCTACTCTCTTCGTGTCCGACGACACTGAAGCAGGCAACGCTGGGCGCAAGACCGCGTGCGCCAGAGGATCCACAGGAAGCGCTGCGACAGGAAATGGTGCAGAGCGTTCTCAGACCGTACTGCCTTGCGCTGATAAAATGCTGCGGATATGTTGGCTGGCAGGTACCTAGTGAGCGTATATACGAGGTATGTTATCCTCCCGCGCGCCGGAGTGAAGGGAGGGAGTATGTGACCAACGGTTGCAGGAAGAGGATTTCGTTCAGCAATCCTACGGAATGCCGCTTTTGCAGATCGTGGATGCGCGCGAGGTCTTTACCCTCCTCGAGTCGGCGTTGGCGTGGCTGGATGAGAATAAAGGGGAGCCTTCGCTGTCGGACGAGCTTGCCACAGCCCTCCGTGACCGCCTGCTACTCAGGAAATCGCTGCTCGAGAACTTTTCACACGATGCGGGCATGTACCATGAAGGTGTTGAATCGACATGGACTGAATGTCTGGAGTTGGTCGCCAAGGTAGAGAAAGGGCATGCTTTGGCGATAGAAGCACCTGAAGCGTGGAGTATGTCGATCCAAAGGAAGCTGGCCAGCTCTGTTCCACCTAGACCACTGGTGGAATTGCCGTTCGAGGAAGCCACGAAGGTGCTGAAGCAGTTGTGTGCGGAAACCAAGGATGCACTCAAGATCCTTAACTACGCTGGGGCGACGAATACCATGGTGAGTTACGGGCTTCACCGTCGGGTGATTTCCACTGCTGACCATGGGGTAAGACATATTTCATGCACTTCGGAGCAAGACGGCCAGCACCATTGCCATACACCCGGTCGCTCATACAGTCACTGTTCATCAAGGACGTCAAGATCATCGGAAAGATGCCGCCAAAGTGCATCCTCTTCGACGATCTCAGCGAGCTCTGCTACCCGACCAAGGATCTCTTGGATCCCGCCAACTTCGGAGCCGAAGCTCCGCAGAGCCCACAGTTCCAGATCGCGCGACGCATGGATTGTTTCGTCAAGCAGGCCGGAAAGGCGTACATCAACCTGTTCCGTGATCTCTGTCAGAACCGCTCTCGGCTCCGCCGGATTCTTTGCAAGTCGATCCTGGACTGGGACAGTCTCCAAGTGGAAGCCGAAGACATCGACTCCCAGATCCGTTCGTTCACGCAGGAGGAACCACTCCAGACCCCCGAAGGCCCGCTGTACAGCTTCTCCCTCTCCAGCTGGGTCTACCACTACAAGCTGCACCAGATGGAAGCCATCATCCTCCTCGGCTTCGAGCTGGAGATCTTCCCTCTCCATGAATTCTCGGGGATGTACTGGTACCTGCAATACTTCCTCCGCACGCATGCCATGCACATCGATCGCATCCGCAGTTTTGTCGCGAAAATTCCGCCGTCCTCCGAGGCCGAAGACCAGGAAGCGTACAGGAAAACGAACTCCCTCCTGAACTACCACCTCCTTTCGCTCACAGCGATGCAAGACCTCTCCACGGGGCTGATGTACCTCTACAGCGTGCTTGGGCGGCACTCCCTCCTCGGCCCCGCGCCGCCCGCAGACCAGCTCCGCTACGAAGGCCGCGTGAAACCCTTCCTAACGATAGGGTGTCCCGATGTGATGCCGTACGAGGCCTTCCGCGAGATGGTAGATTACACCGACATCCCGGACTCGGAGCTCCTTGCCTACGCGGCCGAGCACATCCAGGAGGCCAAGAAGGGCTACATGCATGTGACGAAACTGGACGCGGACACCGCTAGGGCGAAGCTGTGCGAAGCCGATTGGAAGGCGAATAGCCAGAGATTGCTCAGGAGCTGCTTTGGTGCTGGCGTCGCCGTAGGCGTGCTCGCACGGGAATTGGCGGCTGCGGGAAACGACAGGATCGTGGCCGCACTCGATAGAGGCGCAGGCTATCATGTCGCCTTTCCTGTGCCCGTTGTTAGGACGAATAAGTAGTCATTGGTGTGAGACGGGGATGGGCGTGGATGATGATGGGCGGGATGGTGGTGCACGATACAATATCCAGTGGGAAAAGTGATTGGCATTGATAGTTGGAGGGGTTTGTCACTACTTTCGTGATTGATTGCTTTGCCACTTTCCATCTCATTATCCACGACGCGGTAACCACCACTGGTCCCCATGGAGCTTGCCAGATTGTTCAGTTCATGAACCGTTACCTCATTCCATCCATTTTTCATTGGAACCATCCGGGGAAATGATCAAACATGTAATCGAAAAGCCGACAAACACCCCCCTCAAAAAGCGAAGGAAAAAACTAGTATACACCCAACCGCCATCACCACAACCACAACCACACATGATTGGGTATGACTGCTGCTCTATCCACACTTACAGCTTCGCTTTCTGCGGATTCTCCCGATTCGTCTCTTCATACAACGCATCCAAGATCTCCTTATACCTCTTTGTCGCTGGTATCCTCTTCATTTTGAGTCTATTCCCACACATTTTCATTAGCATCCCAGTAATCAAAGGGGTGGTGGATGGGGGGGGACTTACGTAGGCGTCAAAAGATCTTCCTCAAGGGTGAACGGATCGATGCATAGATGTATGTTCTTGATCCTCTCAAACCCTTGTAGCTTGACTCGTTTCGCGATCCTTTCCATCTCCTCGAGCACGGCGAGACGGACTTTCTTATCTGCGCAGGCCTCCTCAATGGCTGCGGTGTCCGTCGGGTTGATGCTGCGCTTCAGGACTTTGGCAGCGAAGTCCGCAAAATGTGTGGGGTCGATGCCGAAAACGCCCACGAGGAAAGACTGGAACGGGTCGCCATAGGCGAGTCCCTGCGCGAACACGGGGAAGTTGGCAAGGTACTCGTTCTCGATCTTCTCTGGAGATACATATTCGCCCTGCGCGAGCTTGAGGAGGTTCTTGACCCGGTCGATGATCGAGAAGCGGCCGAGTGAGTCGACGTGGCAGATATCCCCCGTCGCGAACCAGCCTTCGGAATCGAAGGACTCCGCCGTGATGGTAGGGTTCTTGTAGTACCCCTTGAAGATCGTGTGCCCGCGCACGAGGAGCTCGCCGCGTGGGTGAGGCGAGTCGGTAGAGGTGTAGCCCATCTCCGGAACGTCGCGGAGCTTGCATTCGTTGGTTATCGACGGCGGGCCGCAGTTGCCGGCGCTGTTGTCTTGAACCAACTGGCTGAGGGCGACAGCGTACGTTTCCGTCATACCGTAGCCCTCAATTAGGTTGTTGCCGAAGACCACACGGAGGGTCTGCAGAACATCGGGAGCGATCGGAGCAGAGCCAGAGACCATGCCACGGCAGCGGTCGAAGCCAAGGGCGGTGCGGATCTTGTTGGCCCAGATGTGGTCGTAGAGGCCGTGGGTATTGCTGCCGCTCGTCTTCATATATTCCATCTTCGTCGCGAGGGCGTGGCGGGAGAGCGCGCCTTTGATGCCGCCTTGCGCTACCGTGGCTTCGAGGATTGCGTTGTAGATGCGGTTGAAAAGGCGGGGGACAGAAATGAATGTTGTGGGCCGCAACGCCTTGATATCTTCCAGGACCTCGGCGATGTTACCGTGGAGGAACCCGATCGCTGCACCGCCCCAGAGCGCTGTGTTTTCCGCGATACGGGCGTAGATGTGCGCGAGCGGCAAGTAGGAAAGCATTACGTCATCCTCCATTTGGTACATGCAGCTAGACATGGCACACGAGGCAGCGGCGATCGCATTGCCGTGCGTCAGCAGCACTCCCTTGGGGAAGCCGGTGGTGCCGGAGGTATAGTTGATCGTGATGACGTCCTCGGCGCAGGGAGGGCTGGGCTGCAGCCCGCTCTTCTCGCCCATCGCTTCGACTTCTGCCATCGTGTACAGCCCCACGCCCTTCTCGGCTGCCCAGGCACTAAGGATTGCCTTCTTGCTGTCGCCTGGAGCCTCGCCCTCGCCCACCAGAGGGTCCATGCAGATGACGATTTTGAAGCTGGGGCATTGGTCCTTTATCGACAGCAATGTGGGGATGTGCTATCACTCGAATCAGCCGTGTGCCGTCGGAACATGGGGACAGAATTCTCACCGCAAGACTGGCAACAACGGTAGTGAGCTCGGCATGGTTGATGATGTACACCGCCGTGTCCGGCCCGAGAGTGTCGTATATACTGACGGAATACAAGGACTGGCTCATGCACGCGATATCGCTGAGCTGCCACTCAGGCCTGTTCTGCGACCAAAGACCAGTGGGGACATGCTTTTCCGTGACCTGGTAAACGCCCTGATTAGCGACTTGCCGCCTTGACGGCGGAACATGCGATATACAGTACCCCCGCCTGTTGATGCAGCCGGACCAGTCCAGCGCCAAAGTTCGTGCTGCGCTTGTACACTGTTTTGTAGTCGATCCATTGGTACGGGCCCCATTTCTTTGATTTCGCATCCTGTTCTCGCCATCCTAGGCAATTGTTGTCCGGGTACTTGACGACTTCCGGCGAACAATTATATCAGCGTACTATCGACGACATCCAACAGTACTCGTGATCCTCACCTGTGGACGAGAACGCATCCCACATAGTAGTGATCTGTCACGCGCCACAACTTTTAGCTCTCATTTTGTAGCGCGGTCGAAGTGGAGACGGATAAGGGATCGTACCGACGGATCAATGGTCTTGGGCAGTTCCCCGACGCCCGTGGTGTGGTGCCGATACACAGCCGTGCAGCCAGGCCTCTTGCTGCCCGGAACAACGACACCGTGGGGCTGGCCCTTGGGCGGACATCCGTTCTTGCTCGAAGCGGCGGCGAGATATGGATCTGACGAAGTTGGGACGCCCATAGTCGCTTGTTTCGGTCCGTGTGGTTCTTTGGATGGATGATATCGATAGAGCTATGTATGTGCGCGCGAGCTGTGGGGGCTGGCCGAAGTGCTGGCTTTATACACGGAAGGCAGTAATGTCTACGACTGCAAGGTTTCTTTCGGTGGATTTTCAGCTCGTGACAGACACAAGGAACACACGGTGCAACTGCAGGGGGCTACGTCGTGGCTTGCGGGGTGGGAGGGTTGTCCGGAAGCACTGTAGCTGGCCTATCAGCAGTGGCGATGGAGCGATGGAGGAGGGTAGGTTGAAGTAGCGAGAGGTAGAGAAGGATAAGGCCTAATTCGAAGTCTCTAAATGGAGGAGGCAGAGGAGCGAGAAAGAGAGAAGGAGGAGGAGGAGGACTTCTTCTTCTACATAGATGCTTCTTTTTTTCTTCCTTGTCCCTGCTTCTGTCTTTTGCACGACGCCCGCGGCGGCATCCTAGGTATCTAGGAGCAAGCTGAGCACCATCGCTATGGACCGGTAACTACCGGCAACTGGAATATGTCGAGGGGTTCCCAGACCAAGCCGGGAGAGGCCGAGGTTCCGAGGTAAGCATTTCGTCTGTGATTGTGATTACAACAAGCATCGTTCATGTGCAACATCCTGTGGTCTCGGTCTCCCAGATTCCACGGCCTGTAAATGGTTAGAGTGGTGCGAAGAGGGGCTAGGGTATGCATGTAGAGGCATCCGAAGGAGCATGGTGGGGGCGTTGTCTAGGCACGGAACTATCGCGGGAGCGAATGGGAAGGAGGAGAAAGGGAGGTGGTGTGTGGGGCATGCGGCACTTTGTGGGGTTGCGTCTAGAAAGGGAGGAAGGAGGAAGGAGGAAGGAGGAAGGAGGAAAGAGGAAAGAGGAAAGAGGAAAGACCCGAACGGAGCACGCGTTGCCTGTATTATATCTAGATACGGTTTCGTCGGCTCTGTCTGTAGCGCAAAGACCGTTCGGGGCAAATCCCGCGGCGCGCAGCCAAGCCAGCAGACACATGCCAGTATACAAGGGAAGTACAATGTCTCTGGCCGACACCGAGGCTCCCCGCAGTTCTCTTCACGCCGCACGGTGCCCCGACATCGCCCCCCCGCCACCGTCACCACCCGTCACCGCCATCGCAGCATAGATCAAACAGATCAAACAGATCATCCACAATCAATTTGCAACAACTCGTGTGGGAGGGGTGTGTCTGTGGCACGCTACAAACAGCCAGCACCCAGCAGCCCAGCAAGAGAGGAAGACGGCCAAATCACCCCCCCAATATAATAATACCATGGACCAGCTCACAATAACGACACGCCCTCCGCCGCCGCCCGCCTCCGCAGACGGCGCGCAGGAGGAGTTCCTCACTATTGCCGCTACTACTACAATCACTGCTGCAGACCCAACTTGGAGCGGCAGTCAATCGGCAGCTCTGGCCGTGACGCAGCACTCCTCCCTGTCCGAGCTCTGCGATCGCCTTCGTTCCCCACACCCCACCTACGCTGTCGTCGTGCAGTGTCTCCGTTTCCTCGCTCTCAATCCTGAGCACGACGTCCTTAGAGCTTCCCCGCTTTCGTCGCAGCTCACGAAGGTGCTGCTGGAACGGACGCTCCCGGACTTCTGGGCCGTGCTGGAGCGGGAGCGTGGCGCGCTGGCCAGGTGTCTAGGCTCCCCCACGGGGCTCGGCGGCATCGCGGCGAGGTTAAAAGCTCTCATCCCACTTGCCAGAAACCCGGAGGCGAGTGGCACCCGCGGAAACCTTGGGGATCTGTTGGACCTGCTGCAGATGGTCCTGGCGAGGGCGGATTTTATACACAGCGTGTGGGTCCTTTCCGTCGTGAAGGAGACTGAGATGAAGAGGGGCATTCTGTGGAAGGAGTTTGCGACGTTGATCGCCGGCGGACGCGTACTAGGCCTGGCGGCCGAGGCGGAGACTACGCTAGGACGGCTGGCTCCACAGCGACGTTGGGTGGGAGACGGAAAGCTCTATGCGCTCTGGATGGGACGGCAAGTTGCCCAGGCGTGTCTAAAGCTCGGCCCCGAGGAAGCCAATCATGCCTGCTGGAAAGCAATGTCGGCGCTGCTGGCGGTCAGCTTCAGACTGGGATACTCGGGTATGTGGTGAAACAACGCCGGCCGGACATTGCATTCTGACATAAGGGTGGGAGATAGACAGTGTAGTGGATGGCCTTGTGCACAGATTGATAGCTCGTGAGAACGATTCGGTTCAGGATAATTCAGTCCTCCTTCGGAAGCTGGCGGTTTTGCTGCCGGTACGTGATAAGCGGACGTTTATACTCTCACTGCTGCGAGTGATTTCGAGTCGGCATCTACAATCGGATGTCTCCGAGGGTGGTGATGAAACTTGGTGGAAACATGACGCGGGCAAAGTCTCTGGCGCCGCCGCGCTCCTGGAGAAGTTTGTGTTACACGATGAAGATTACGAATCGCTGGTTCTCGAGTGGCTTACCTCGGGCTCTGGCGGAGGGATCGGTGAACCCATCGCTCTCAGAAGGGCCATCATGGCGGTTCTGTCCCATGAAGATGTCCTCTTCAGAGGGCTGTTTGAGAAGCTGCTGAGGCAGTTTGCGGACAAGCTGTGGATAAAACATACCCCCATCATGCGGCAAGAAGGTCCGTCTTGGTCCACCCACCCATCCATTCCTTTCGTTTGCTCTTATCCATCTGTATATATTCAAGAAATTTTTACATCGTTACCACCACCGTGATGCATGAATTGAAGCTCATTGTTCGTAAGCGAGCGTCCAGATCCTCCTACTATGCGCAGGTATCGCCCGCCGGACCTCACCGTCACTCCTCGCCCGTCTAGCCCGGTCATCGAACTACCTCAACGGCGTGTCGAACCACATCGCCTCGTCGTCGCACCGTACCAGATTCCTTGGGATGATCGTGGGCGAGGCCTTCTCCGCGCTCGTCGACAAGGACGGCAAGACGAAGGTGTCCTTCGAAATCGAGGATATGATAGGGATGGATGCGAAATGGTGGAAGTCGATCCCTTATATCGAGGACAAGATTGGGGACATCAAGGATTTGCTTTCCGCTCGCAAATCCGTGAAAAAGCGGAAGCCGCTGGCAGCAGCTACTACTACTGGTATCACGGCAGACTCTTCGGTGATCCAGATCATCGATGAGCAGGAGGAAGAGGAGGAGGAGGAGGAGGAAGAGGACGAATTCATGCCATATGCACTGCCGGACTCTGATACAGAGGATGCACCGGACGAGGATGCGACGACAATAGATAGGAACAAGCCGTCACCGCCAGTGTAAGTCCCATCAAATCATGATCCCTCACTCCCATCATCTAACAGCCTCTTAGCTACATCCGCCAGCTGTTATCCTACCTCCTCTCCCCGGACAGCTACGATAAGCAGCTATTGGCGCTGCAACACGCCTCCGCGCTCATCCGCCGTACATCCGGCAACACCAATACCAGCAAAGAAGTAACCTCGCACCTATCCCCCCTCGCCGCCGCCCTGGCAGGCCTCGACGACCGCTACGCGATCCCGTCGTTCGACGAGATGCGCAGGGACGCACTGGCATCGCTGATCCTCGCATCTCCAGTAAAGGTGGGTCCCTGGATCGCGCACGCATTCTACACTGGGGATTACGGCCTCTCGCAGCGCGGGATGCTGCTCACCTCACTCGGTCTCGCAGCACGGGAACTCGCCGGCCTCGAAGCTGCCCCTCCCGCCCAACCATCCACCCAACTGCCGCCTCACATTTCCAGCGTCTGGGGCTCCAAACACGACCCAATCTCGGCGCTCTCGTCCTCCCTGGCTCGCACCTACCTAACCCCTCTTGCCTTGCACGCAGCGGACACGCTGACGGGCCCGCGCGTCTTGAAAGTGCACACGTTCTCCTCGCGTCTCTCCGTCGCAGCACGCACTTCCGCGCCCTCTCACCGCAAGATCCTCGACGTGGCTCCATACTTCGTGCTACCGCTGACCGGCGGCTGGAGCATCGCGGCACGGGACCACGGCGGCTCACAGCCGCACGCCGACCCATCGCTGCTCGTGCACCTCCTCAACACGCTCTCCGTGATCCTGCACGCCGCCGGCCCCGCCGCACCGGGATTGGTTGGCATGACCAGCGAGGTCCTGGAGTTGTCCTTGAGCCTGCGCGGAACAACCGATAACAGCATCCGCGAGGCAACGCTACTGGCCGTCCTGAACGCGCTCGAGATGAATCTTGCCGCTGAACGGGGCGCGCGGGGCGTCGCTGAGGAGTACGGCGCGCTGTTGGCGGAGTGGAAGGGGTTCGTCGAGCGATGGGTCGAAGGCGGCGGGGAGCGTACTAGGGCTCTGGCCGCCGGAGTGCTGGTCAGGATCGGCGAGGTCGAGGAAGGGTGCAGGAGGGTGCTGTTTGGAGGGTTGGGAGTGGAGGAATGAGCACTGGTGGATCAATTGATAGTTGTTGCATTTTATGATTGAAGATGACAGAAACACCCGCACCGTAAACCATGAGAACGAAAGTTCGAACGATAGCAAAGATAAGAAAGACATAAGCGTAGTTGGAGAAAGTAACGGAGAAAGCATGAAGTGATACAACGTGAGGAACAACGGAAGGAAAGAAAAGAAAACTCCGTTCTATCCCGTCCTCTATCTCGGGCCTTCCTCTATCGTTGGGCCTTCGCCTTCTTTGCCTTCATCTTCCTGATGAAAGCTTCACCTTGGGCACTCATCGGCTTCGCATAGGTACGCGAACCACTGACGACACGATCTTTCGGCGCGATCTCATAGCTCTGGCTCGAAGGCATCATGACTGTCGCACGTCCGGTATTCTTCTTGGGTGCCGCAAGAGCGGCACGAGGATTGTTGGTATCATCCACGCTATCTTTTCTAGGACGGCTGGGGAAAAAAAAACCGAGGGTTAGTATATTGGATATGAAACCGTGGGGGTGGATGATATATACCTAGCCGGTAAAGGACGGGAGTCACCCGCTTTGGGGACTTCTCGAGAACGGTAGTCGTCGCTGCGTCCCAGGATCGGACGAGACCAATCACGGACCAGCTTCTCCGCCTCACGTTTGATGTGTCTCTCGGGCCTCGCGTCCTTGGTATAGAACATGACGATCTTTCCGATTCCACTCTCTTGAAGATGCGTGAAATCGGGCTTAAGCTTCGCCAAGATCTCAAACATCAACTTCTGGACGTTATACGCCGGAAGGGATTTGTTCGGCAGGGGTTCGAGCCAGCGGCGGATCCCCTTCAGGATACCACAGTCGACGGCGACGGACAGGAGTGTCTGGCGTCCGAGAAGGTCGCGAACCTCGTCGACCATCGCTAGCTTGTGCGTCGCTGGGAGGTTGTTGTCGACCGCCTCCGTGTCGCACTTGGCAGCTTCTAGCATCGCCAGACGAAGGTTCTCCACCGTCTCGTCGTCCATACGCTCCAGGTCGTGGTCATTCTTTCTTCTCTTCTTCTTCTTGGGGCCTTTGAGAGCTTCGTCCATCTTGCGATCCAGATCTCTCCTGCGCTCTGTTTCACACATCGGATCAATCAGCCACCTTTACCATGTTGTGAACCAGGAAGGAATAGCATACTCTCTTCCTCTGTGAGCTCGATCTCTGCCACCGGTTGTTCCTGGTCCGGTTCATCGTCCAATCTGGTGGCTTTGTCCCGTCTACGACGCTTCTTTTCTTTCACCTCGCCCCCCGCGCCCGCGGAACCCTTCTGCTTCTTGAACTTCCCCAGGTTCACGATCGTATCCTCGTCGATTGGGATGGATTCGGCGCGGCCGCCGCCGGGCTCGTTGTAGTCGGCGAAGATCTCATCGTCGAGATCCGACAGTTGGCTCTCGTCGCCGTCGTCATCGAGCCGCGCAGCGGCGGTAGCCATGGGAGTCGCTTCGGTGCTGGGCTTGCTGTCGTTTGCGGCATGCGCGGATGCCTCATTCACAGTGGCCGGAGGAGCGTGTTCGGTATCCGACATGGCGAAGATTATCGCTTGCTTCGTACGAAACTGGAAAAAGTGTTTGCAGGAGCGCGTGTATGACTGCAGAAGTGGCGAGCGCTGGGTTATCGGAACAAACAAGAGAAGAAAGGTGGGTTGTCGTCGCCAGAGAGGTGGTAAGGAACGCGGCCCCCTTCGGCCATTTGGCGCTAGCCTACTTTGAGCGCTCTGCATGGAGGTCGCACCTTATGTAGGGACAAACATTAGAAAAACGTCACCCTAGATACATACAACAACCTCCCATTTTGCCCCCCCCCCACCACTTTTAGCCAACGCTCCAACCAAAACAACTCAACCAGCAATTAGAATGTTCGGAGGAGGTATTTACACCTTCCCTTCAAAGGCAAAGAAGTAAGAAGGGTGGAAGTTAGGCTAATCGCAATGGGACGAGAATAGCACCACCACCACCAAGCGTCACGGAGGTCAGGAGGCAGGAGGCCATGGCGAAGGGTACCATCCAGTTCACAGCTGCCACATGTTTTCTGCTCTACCTTTGTAAGTTCTCCTTGCTGTAGGTGTGGGATCTTGAAGCTGATGTGTGGGGTATGTAGCTCCATTCGTCGTCGAGTACGTTCAGAAGCTTTTTTAGATTACATCGGCTGGCTAGCAGGAATGGGCGGTGCGCGAGAGCGAGACGTCCCGGCATTGGGGTTGTATCATAGGGATGGTGTGGATGTTCGTGGTTCACACTGTACTTCGATTCAATCCAATGCTTCCATTATTCATACCTGGTCGTCATTATCTACCACTACGCCCTGGTGTGCATGCAGGTGTGAAGGATTCACAAAGGAAAGAGAAGAAATGGTCTTGTGTACATATTAGTGTCGTTCGTCGATTGCGTTTCCTCTACAGCCATTATATTATAAACCGCCAAAGCTGTTGCGGCCCTGGTTCGCCTCCTGCCATTCCGTGAGTGACTTTTCGATGGCAAGAACTTCTTTGGTCAAGTACGCTAGTCCCTCCGAGTTGCTTGCCAGTAACTATAGGAATGTTAGTGCTTCTGCTACGTGGTAAAGGACTGCATCAAGACTTGCCTTTCCGGTTACTTGGAGCTGGTTCTCGTCCCAGGCGACCTCGGCCTTGCTCATGCCCTCGTTCATGATCCTCGCCTTCTCCTGAACAACCATCATGCGCGCCCAGATCTCGTTCATCCTTCCAGTATTGGCGGGATCCCGAACCACCCTGGCCAAGCCTTCGAGTCGCTTCTTCAATATCTCCTCTTCTGGTTGGAGGGCATATCCCCGATTCTTGAGGACCTGCACCTTGGCCGCCAAAGAGAGCGCGCGACGGGCAAGCGCCATGTGCCTGCGTCGGCAGTCCTCAAGCTTGATGCTGGTAGTCATTTCGTGCTGGTTCTGTATCGCGTTGAGCTTCTCCTGGATCGTGCGTAGCGATGCGCGGAATTGATTGGCCTGGCCTTGCTGTGTCTGTACTCGCAGGTCGAGGTCCTTGAAGCCGTTGGCCCGAACTGGTACGCAGCTGATGCAAGTCAGTGATACCGTAGGAGTGGCAGTGGGCGGTGTTCCTACGCATCGTTGGGTCGCTCGGCCCACGCTTTCTCCCATGCCTCCGCGTCGTCGCCGGGGGGCTTTTGGTAAGCCACCGCTCGCTCCTTGCCGATGTGGTTGTAGAAGTAGTATTTGAACGCGTAATCAGTGTGATTGACATCCCACGAACATTTAACCCGCAATACCTTGTCGGCGATGGCATTGGATCCTACGAAAGGTCAATCGGTGCTGAAAGCCAACTCTCACAAAGGATAGCTGAGACATACCTGTCTGTTGCTGCTGGTTCATGTTCGTGGCACCCAACATATTTGTCCCCCCGAACTGCGACTGTCCGGAAAGCCCCCCACCCTGCTGCTGCTGGGGTGGTTGCTGTCCAAACAACCCTCCTCCGGATTGTTGCTGGTTCTGACCGCCAAAAAAGCCCCCGGTCTGTTGTTGCGGCTGCTGGGTAGACTGGCCAAACATACCACCACCCATCTGTTGCTGATTTTGCTGCTGTCCGAACATTCCGCCACCTTGCTGCTGTTGGGGCTGCTGTTGGGGCTGCTGTTGACCAAAGAGCCCTCCAGACTGCTGGGCCTGCTGTTGGGACTGTTGTTGACCAAAGAGCCCTCCAGACTGCCGGGGCTGCGTCGATTGTCCAAACAAGCCTCCTCCAGGCTGTTGCGGCTGCTGTGAACTCTGCCCGAACAATCCTCCCCCAGACTGTTGAGGTTGCTGCTGCGCAGTTTGCCCAAACAACCCTCCTCCGCCAGACGGCTGATTTGTCTGTCCAAACATACCGGCGCCCTGCTGTTGCTGGGGTTGCTGCTGTCCGAACAGTCCTCCTCCTGGCGGCTGTTGCTGTTGATTCGTTTGGCCGAAGAGACCACCGGACTGCTGGGGCTGTTGCTGTGTCTGTCCGAACAAGCCGCCTGTCTGAGGCTGCGTCGCGGGCGAGCCGAAGAGGCCGCCGCCGGACTGTTGCTGACCGCCGGACTGTTGCTGGCCGCCGAAGAGTGACATTGTTGTCGCGTTGGGTGCGATGCAAGGAGGGGGGGTTTGCGGAAGAAAATCACTGGGGGTGGGGCAGGCGTGATAGTAAAAGTGGCAGTCGTAGCGACCGAGGAAGAGAGAATCGTCTTTGTCGTTGTCACTATCGCGGTTGGTGCGAAAGCTCACTCTCAGCCCCTTTGTCCCGTGCAGAGTCCCGTGTAAGCCGTCGCGTCGTGTCACGGTTGCCGTTGCCTTTGCTCTACACAAGCCAAGCCCTCCGATATCCCAACAACCAGCTTAGTAACCCGCGTCATTGCAAATGTGGAGGCAACGGCAATTTCCACGAAACCTCCAAACCTCGAATCTCGAAACAACCCACCCCGCCAGGCGATTGGCTGTCCACTAGTCACCATTCATCCTAAACGCAGCCATGGCCACCAGCCGGGAAGCTATGTGAGATTTCCAACTCATCACAAAAAAAAACGGGTTGGTTTGCTGACCCCGCGCGCGCATCCGCAGCCTCACTCATGCCGTCCTGATGGACAAGACGCCGATGCCCGACCACATCCCGAAAGTCGAGGAGGTCGGCGCTTCCTCCGCTCCGCTGACTTCGGCTGCGTTCTTCATCGGCGACAGGTGCAGGCCCTACAACGAGGACTACATGCTCTGCAAGGCTGAGGCAAAGGGACGGGGAGAGCTGGATTGCTTGAAAGAGGGAAGAAGGGTTACGCGCTGTGCTGCTTCGGTGTATGTTCCGTTCTCTCGAGCAACTGGGGCGTTCCGGAGGAGCCCGGGCTAATGGCGGGCGCATGGGGACAGCATTGCAGATATCAACAAAAACTGTCTTTCCGAGTTCCGATCGCACTGGCAATGTCTCCAGAACAACAACATGGGGCTGTGGAGCTGCAGGAACGAAGAGAAGCCGTTCAATGCTTGCGTTTTCGAGAAGTTGGTCAGTGGTTCCGAAATTATACATGCCCCAGCCGTTGCTCACCCTTTCGCAGAAACTCACCAAGGTTATTCCCGACACGCCTAAAGGAGAGACACCGATACACCTCCGTTCCACTGCCTTCAAATAGGCCCATAGATGTAGTCACGGTTTGGGGGGAAGTTCCACCAGCCAATCGTCTATACATGTCGGACGAAAAGCAGTTGACGGAAGCGGGATTGCTGTACCATACATGCTTCAGCATTAAATGGACATGCTTCAGCAATAAATAGGTGATTAATCTGTATGCATTTCACGGTGCGAAGGCCAGTGTTCTTTTCTATCCCAGTTTATTACTGTAGGCAGACTGAGGTATCTGGAAATTTGAGGTCTAGTGAGAACCTATGCTTGACCTTTGCATGCATCATGATTGGAAGCCACCGGACAGGGTCAGACCTCAGCTTTCTCTGCCGGGTAAAATGGAGAGGGTTGCTCAGCCTCAGCTGGTTCGCCGTACTCCAATCGAGCCACACGCACAACTTAGTCACGTGTGCGTTGACCACAAACTGTGACTGCTTCTACTCAACCCTCGCTTCTCGCCTAAGATACTCGCAGCAAAGCGTGAGGAGCAGCATCAAGTCCAACCCACGACACCCAACAACAAACCACAGCCAAAGTCGTAAAGAGTACGTATTTCCCCACGGCCCCTGAATTACTGCAGGATTTTGTCGCTAATTTGAATCTTTTCGCGGCGTTTCAGTGCAGATGTGAGTTTCCTCCCCCTGTGAACCCCCGTTCCACGACCAGACCTACGGATACACGGACATCGGCCGAATCGGAGCGAGCCGCGGTACATGCAACGAATGGAGGGCTGATTGTGGTGGTTATGATGCAGCTTCGTCAAGACTCTGACAGGCAAGACCATCACCCTCGAGGTCGAGTCCTCCGACACCATCGACAATGTCAAAACGAAGATCCGTACGTCACCACCATGCCCCTCCCCCATGCCACCAATCAGAAATAGAACGGAACGTTAACGGTTGTGGGGGGAGCTACAGAGGAGAAGGAGGGTATCCCTCCGGATCAGCAGCGATTGATCTTTGCCGGTAAACAGCTTGAGGATGGCCGCACTCTTTCGGACTACAACATCCAGAAGGAGTCTACCCTCCACTTGGTCCTCCGCCTCCGTGGAGGCGTCATCGAGCCCTCCCTCAAGGTTCTGGCCTCCAAGTACAACTGCGAGAAGATGATCTGCCGCAAGTGTTACGTACGCGACTCCATACCACGCCCCTAGTCCCTACACACGACCTTGTACTGATCATCGTACAGGCTCGTCTTCCTCCTCGTGCCACCAACTGCCGCAAGCGCAAGTGTGGACACACCAACCAGCTTCGTCCCAAGAAGAAGCTGAAGTAAACGACTCGCCCCTGCAAAAAGGAAAAAAACCAGGTTGGGGTCAGGAGTTTGTTCTTGTGGTGGGAGTGTCTAGGCTTTCCTTTTACTGCTGCTTCATTTGGGTCCATAGGTTCTGTTCAATGACGAGATAAATGGTTATGGAATTCCCAACCATTTTACGCGATGTAAAGCGCGTCACGCCATCCCGTGTTCAAGTAGAGTATACTCGTAGTGAGTAGTTTGGCTCGCCGGCGACATGCATCTCATCGATCAGCCGGCCCCATAGAAATCTATGACTTCGTGATTCTATCTTCTACCACGGGCCAGTTCAACTCCGCCGTAGCACCATGGATAGATCTCAGGCACCCATAACACATCTCCCTGGGCGACTCGTCCCCGTCGTCCTGCGCCCCCAGTGTCAATCCATTTCCCCCTCCATCGACAGGCAGTCCGCACAGCTTACAACACATCCTCTCCTCTCCCGCCGTCTTCAGCCGATCCCCCATCCTAACCACATTACTGACCGTACTCGGATACTGCACCTCCATAGTCTCGAAGTATTGTGTCAGCAGCTCCCCCACAGTGATGTTCCTGGCGCTGATCGCATTGGCCGCGGTGTGCTTCTGCCTGCCTTCCTCCGCCACGCACAATCCCCACAAGCTCGGCTGCAGCACATCCCTCGCAAACGTGACCAACTCCTTCTTGAACACGTCCCTCAGCGGATGGTAGTTCAGCGTGCCCTCGTGGGCGCCGTCCTGGGTGAGGAGCGGCAGGCTCGCGCCGCGGCCCAGGGCGGCGGAAGTGAGGATGTGCGATGCAAGTGCGGTCGTCGAGCTCCCCCAGAAAATGCCGGCGCACCGGTGGCGCGCGGCGAGACGCCGGATCAGCCGCGTCCGCAGCGCGCGAGCGAGGTCTTCGCGGCTGGTGGGACTGGGGAGCGACTGCAATGTCCGCCGCAGTCGGGCGGCGCGGTCCCCCGCGGATGCTTCTTCCCCCACCTCGAACAGATACACATCTTCGAGCTTCACGACGCTGTACTCCCCCGCCTCCGGGAACCTCTCGCGCACCGCGGCCAGATCCGGCGGCGGTGCGTGCGCGTGCAATAGCGTCTCGTCGACGTGCACGATCTTGAGGGCGTACCGCGCGCGGCTGACTCTCCGCCGCTGCGCCGTCAGCGCCGTCGACAGCAGGTGCAGCAGCGCCGTCGACGAGACGCCGAGAGAGAGCGGGAGCAGGAACACCGGGACCGAGCCGTCCGGCAGCGTCCGGATCTTGTACGATTCTATGCGCTTGATGCATTTGCTGCGGATGTAGTGCGAGAAGCAGTCACTGCGGCCCCTATTAGCTGCGGCGGGGACAGACGGGAAGACTCGGCGGTGGTGGCGGACCGGCAGTGGGGATCCAGTCGGAGCGTGTGGACTCCGGGGCTCTCCTTGCAGCGCGTGCATATAGCTGGCGGCAGTGCCTCTCGAGACATTTCTTTTCGCGATCTCTGGTTGCTCGGCGGGGATGAATTTGAGGCTCAAAAATAAATTCGGCAAGCTTCGACGAAACGAAAACGCACACCCGCCACGCTAAAAAGAGCCGCGTCGACTTTCTCGCTCAAACCCACCCAGCTCAACTACCGTTAACTACCTACATCGCAACACCACCGCCGCCACCACCACCACCACCACCACCTCCTCCTCCTCCACTTCCACCTCCACCTCCATCCGAATCAACCACAAAATCTCACAATGGGCAGCATCGGAATTCCCATCAAGCTCCTCAACGAAGCCCAAGTGCGCACCCGCCCCCTCCTACATTCCAGAGCAACGGAAGGGGCAGAGAAAAAAAAAGCTAACAGGAAGGAAAAAAAAAACACCATAGGGCCACGTCTGTACGCTCGAGCTCACGTCGGGCCAGATCTTCCGCGGAAAGCTCATCGAAGCCGAAGACAACATGAACGTCCAGCTGCGCGATATCACCGTCACCGCGCGCGATGGTCGCGTCTCCCATCTCGACCAGGTTTACATCCGTGGTTCCCACGTGCGCTTCTTTATCGTGCCCGACATGTTGAGGTATAAACCCCTCCCTCTACGGCTTGCGGAAGAAGAAAGGGGAGAAGCTGATGCGGGGGCGGAAAACGTTGCAGGAACGCTCCGATGTTTAGATCCAGGACGGTTCGCGGACGAGGCGTGGGTTTGGCGAGAGGAAGGGCTACGGTGAACAGGGCGAGGGGGCAGAGGGCTGGTCGTGCTTGATGGTGCTGCTGGCCTTTTGTCTTTTTGCCTACGGCTCGACGGAACTTCGCCATTTCAGCGCACTAGGTAAGATTGGGTCTGTAATACAAAGCGCGGACATTGAGCACGGGTGACAAGAGCGAGTGATTACTTGTGCGGACACCCCCGACCTCTTGTTCGTTCGTTCGTGATCGCAGTTGGAGATACATAAGAAAGAAAGAAAGAAACAATTCGGAAGACTCGATCATTCCCCTTGCATATCTCGCCATACACTGTCCCTTCACGTGTACATGTACAGCGTGATCCCGCTCTGGGGATTCGTCAATTCTAGTGCGAGGGGCAAACATCGGTTAGCATGCATGGTCAAACACTCATCCACCGAATCACTTCGTCCGGGGGGTACACGACTGATACTCACCGAACCAGTGGAAGAACGTCGGATTGGGACGTTTCGCCGCGACCTCAAAGTCCATGCGCTGGCCGCCCTTGCACGGAATGGTGGCACCGACGATTACCGCCTCGCCGCCGCCGAGCGGTTGCTATATAGCCCCGTCAGTCACTCCCATCCGTCCCTCATCGTTCGTTTCACGGTATGGATGGATGGATTCTGGGTACTGACCGAGATGACGAACTGCGGCTTGACCGTCGTCCTTCCGGGTTTGTTGTTCCACGTGGTGCCGCCGTTGACGATGGTGCTCTTGAGGCTCCAGACGTCGAGCATCCCGCTGCCCTCGACGGACCATTGGTAGCCGCCCTCGTCCTCCTCCTTGATGGGCAGGCGGAACTTGATGCCGCAGCGCGTGCCGACGTTCGCGGGTACGTCGAAGCCAACGAGCAGCCGCTGCTCGTCGCCGGTCTCGACGCTCTCGTAGGCGATTTCGCCCGTGTATCGCGTCGGGTAGGCGGTGTCCGGGTCCAGTTGGAGGATCGGCACTGGTGGGGAGCGTTAGTGCTGGGGGGCTTCGTTCATTCATCCCGGGGAGGAGGGATAGTGAGCCGAGGAGAGACCGAGGTAGTTCGGGAACACAATCTTCTTCAGCGCAGTGGCCGATACGTCGCCCGCGCCCTCTTCGGCGATCGGCGCGCTCAAGCTGCTGGTGAGCGTCAAGGAGAGGGCCAGGAGAGTGCTGAGGAACTTCATGCTTGCGGTGATGAGAGAGAGAGGAGGGGGGAGATACGCATTGCGGGGCCGCGGGAGGTATTTATACGCCGACAGCTCCCTTGGGGATGACGGCATGGTGTTTCCTCTCCACGTATGTACCCATGCAGTTTCCGGTCCCGCTCTCACGGCTGTCCGTCTCCACAATACAGGGACTTTTCTCCTTTCCGGGGAGCGATATTCCAGCTTGCTGTTGCCGTCTTTGGGGAGCCGTAGCCACGCAGACACCCGCCTGGCGGCACGGCAAGGTAGCACACCGAGTCGTGCTCCGGCGACACGACGAAGACCGTTGGGAGCCGTTGCGACGCCGCTGCAGCCGACGGCGACACACATCCCGGAGAGACCCCCAGCGGTGGCATCCGCGGGTCCCAGTTTCCACATGCAGATGTAGCACGGCGACGGTGGAGGCGATCTCCGGAGATGGAAACATAGTCCGCAGCCGGCCGGGTGCTGCCCCGGCAGCTCCCGTTGATGCGTGCGGTCGATTCGTTCGCCCGACGCGATGCCCCATCGACTCCCGCTGGGCGCGCGGGGAAGGGAACCGCTTCTCCAGACTTCCCGCGCACCGCCGGCCAGAACTGCAGCCCAAGCACCGGTGGCTGGCTGGCAGTCACCCGGCGGACGGACGCATGCGTCCATCCCTCTTGTTCTCGTGTTCGGCGGCCGTGTGCGCATCGTCCCGTGTCGGCGACGTCGGGTGACGGCCTGTGCTTGGTGCGTGCTCCCCGCGGCAGGACGGAGAGGGACGGCTCATGGCAGAGGAAGTCCACGGCTCGGATGCGCACCCAAGGTATGTGCTCGAAGTGCCCCGTGGGTTCGGCGAACTCGCGCTTTTGCTTCACTCAGCCTGATCGTCAGGAACGAGTGGTGTTCAGAAAGAGACTTCAATGACGGCGCCGTGTTCTGCAGCGCCAGTGGCATGTGACAGCAATGTTCCTATCCGTTCGTAGCCAATGATCGTGGTATGTATACGTATGTACACCCCCCCCCGGATGCTCGTGGAAAATCTTTCTGCCCAAATGCCGTCTCCATACAAAACGGAAAAAGCCCAGTGCAAAAACAAATTGAAGGATTTAGTATAATAGAACCAGAAACTCGGAAAGGGCAAGCGGAAAGTGAAGGGAATGGGGTGGGGGGAAAAGGGAATGGGGTGGGGGGAAAAGGGAAAAGGGAAAAGGGAAAAGGGAAAAATGGAAAATGGAAAAGATGAGAATGCAGATGCAGATAAACGCCAGTGTAAAAATCAATCGCAAACAAAATCAACCCATTCATTACTCCTCCATATTTTGACCACCACTGTCGTAAACATCTACTATCGGAAGTGCAGGCGAGTGTCTAGGCGGCCTCACACTTGACTTTAACCTTCCTTTCCGTCTCGTCGTCCTGGCGCCCCCCACCACCCCTAGTTAGTCCTGTTCACGGAATTAGCGGGATGGTGGCAAGGGGAACTCACTTCCGCCTTGCGTTTGACACCCACGCTCTCGGGCGTACCTCCCCTACTCCCCGCGCCCGCAGTGCCGGCCGCACGGTCCTTGCTGGCTTCTGCGTGGCAGCTGGCGTGGTATATCCTATTTCCCACTTGCTTTGCGTCCATCCAGACGAACTCGTCGGTCTCGTCGTGCCAGACGTACTTGAGTTCTTCCTGGCAGATCGGACACACCCTGTGCGTTTCGGTTGCGTCGGGGACGACAACGTATTGGCGCCGAATCTCTTCGGCGGCGGCTTGCTGGGTCTCCTGTTTTGGCGCGGATGAGGCGGCCTCGGCGTCGGCAGTCATTATGTCTTCGGCTTCGTCTGGAGTTTTGATCCATTCCTTTGAAGAGAAAAAAAAAACAAAATGCCATTAGATTCTCTGTGCCCGTGGTTTGCCGGCAGCAGGGGGGGGATTATACCTCTTCGTCGACATACCAACTCCTGTTCTGGCCGCGCTTGACACTCTCAGCCATGCGCTGATGCACACGGAAGTGCCAATCGAGATGCGCCCTCTTCTCGGCGATGCCTTTCTCCGAGTCTTGGAACCGTCTAGCACAAGAGCTGCACTTGTTCGGCAGGGTCTCGTTCAGTCTCGGGATAAGGTGCGGGCGAGGCCTACAAGGAGGAGCCGAGAACGGTCAAAATCAGTATATGTGCGCCCTCGGTGCGAAGATTGGTATGTTTCTTTGGGCTTTGTGGAGCGAGTGGGCAAAGTTATATGGATGTGGGAGGAAATGACTGGAGGGTGAGTGGGAGCACACTACATTTTCAAGGAAAGCGATTTCATTTCTACGTCGATAGAACGCCAATCCATTGCTCTGTTACCCGTGTTCTGCAGACTCTGATTTTGATTTTGGCTCTGCTGGTTCTGCTGACGGTAGCTCGCTGGCTGCAGCTGCTGCGGAATCGTGTGTCTCGGGTGCAGAAGCGGAAGCGGGAATGACAGAGGCGGTCCAGCTGGAGGGGGAGGGGGGGGGGGGGGGAGGTTCGGCAACAATCCTGCCTTCTGGAGAGAAGCGAACAAAGTCGCTGGATCCATGTTACCGAAGTTGGGCATTGCCGGCGGCGGTGGTGGCTGGATGGGCGGCGGTGTCGCCATTATCGGGGCCGGAGGTAGTGAGAATGCAGCCGGAAGACTCATCTGTGGCTGGGAGCCAGGCGGAGGGAGCGGAACCGTAGCCAGGAGGGAGGCCAAGTCCTGAGTGCTTAGCATCGGCAGTGGCATCTGGGCCGGCGGCATCTGGGCCGGCGGCATTTGAGGCACCGGTGGGGGAGTTGGAGCCATCACCGGGGGCGGAGGGGTCGGGTTGGCCAACGCTCGGACCTGATCTCGGATGAGCACAAGCTGGGCTTCAGGCAGCTGTTGAGTCTTCAGGATGCTCCGGAGGTCAATCAAGGCCTGCAGCCGCTTCTGCAGCTCGTGATTCAATGGCTCGCGTTTGACGGCCGTTTGACACGAATCAATGAGGCGAAAGATATCACTTTGCAAGGTGTCTACGATTCCACCAGCTTGCGGCGGGGCGCCACCCTGAAGGGAAAGCTGATGCAGCCCCCCAGGAGCCGAAGAGTTGCCTATGACCGACTGAGAAGACATATATCCATAAGCCTGCGTTCCTCCCGAATGATTCTTATGTCTACCCACCGCAGTACCGTTCTGCTGTGCCGTGGGCGTTCCGGTGGCACTTCTGTGATATCCGTCGTATCCGTGGGTGTTAGGAGGTGGTGGTGGAGTATTTCGGAATTGTTGTGGAGGTGGAGTCCTTCCGAGCGATCTGTCGAGTCCGAGTGCCGCCTGGCTCTGTCGCATCTGTTTCTGTTGCTGGTTCAGCGCCGCGGTGCGGGCCTTGATCAAAGCATTGTCGATTTTGCGTGTGACTTCCTGTCCGAAGACCGGCGACGACGAAGTCGAACCCGGAACCGGCTGCTTCCAGGTCTGGAGCATCTCCTCGAGCTTACGCCGGACTGGTGGCTCGACAACCAGGTATGCATCCATGAAGGTTTGGTACAAGTTCCTTTGGAAGAAGAGAGTGTAAGGAGTGCCGACATTTTTGGCGATCGAGTCAAGAAGGTATAACGCAGGGAGCTTTCGTGACGGAGCGGTCTGGAGACATTCGTTAGCTCTCCTGTTGTCATGGCAACTTTGTCATTATGTACTGGGGGATGGTGATCCATATAAAACCAAATACAACTAGACGGCGAGAATCTTCGCCGGAGAGAGTATTTGAACCTACACTGTGGATGTGCTGTTCTAGGGTCCTCGCAATCGCTTGAGCTGCATGAATATTCTCCCTTGCAATAACAGTGAGATTGCTAATTTCGTATCTAGAGTTGAAAGACAGATCTTCAAGCGAAGCTTTGTAGTCTTCCGCCAATTCATCGGACGACAGACCAGCCATTGTTGTGCTGCTGAGTAGTTGAGCGGTGGTTGTTGTGGAGTTCGGATGTGTATGAGACCGAGCCCAAACGTATGAGGGTATTGTTGAAGGACGGTTCGGATTGCCGGGGGTTGTTGTTGTGGTGTGGTGGTGGAAAATAATGCTGAAGTGAGCCGACGAACAAAGAGGCGCAGACAGGCGAGAAGTTGGAAGCACAATTGTAATCGCGACAACAGCTTTTTTTTCTTTTCTCCTCCTCCTTCCGCTTGGATTCTTCCTCTTTTCTTTTTCCTTCTCTTCTCTTGATACTATCGGGTGCAACCTAAACTACGCAGAGAGAGAAAGAAAAAAGCAAGATAGACTTGGTATCGGCCAGGAACAAGAATCACACAATGTCCAAATGTCGCGATTCTCGACCCTTCAGACCCAGTATTCCCTTTTATTCCTCTTGCTTTTGCTTTCTTTTTCTTGCTGTGTCTGGATGAAAAAGCTTCCGTCACAGACGCATACGCGTGCTGCTCCCTCTCCCTACTAACTACACGCGAACCGGAGTGATGGTTAGAGCAAAACTGCGCGGGGAGCTGGCGCGGCGAAATGACGCGGTTGTAGAAGGTGAGAGTGTGCTGTAGGCTCGCGGAGGGGGGCGGCCTTGTAGTTTGTGTTTCGGTGGAATGAAGTTGGCTGCAGAGTAACGACCAAAGGTGGAGGTGGTGTTGAAGGATGAAGTCGGAGATGAGGTTAGGGGACGACCAGAGGCATGCCCACTAGTTCCGGTCTGGTTGGTGGCTGACTCACCATCTGCCAAGGCATAACTAACTGCCAGCGATGGTTCACAGACAAAGAAATTTCCGGCCCCAAAGCGTGCGTGTTCAATTACGATGCGACTCGTTTCAAAATTTGCCGCATATTCAAACATTTCAATGACATGATGTGGACCTGTCGGTGTTTTTCGTTGTGCATGTGCGTGTGCCCAGGGAAGGAACAAGCCGGTTCAAACTTTGGAAACCGTGCAGACCCTAGCTCCACTGCAACTTTTTTTCTCGCTTCCTCTGCATATTATCACTCGCAGTTTTTATACTCTATTCATAGCGTCCCCTCCCCCTCTTCTTCACTACCCCGTCTCCGTCCTTGGCGAACTCCCAAACACCCCCACCATATCAAACTCTCCTCGTTTCCTCGCTCCTACTACAAAAACCTCCGTCATGTCTCCCCCGATCGTCACCTCCTCGTCGGCGAAGTCGGTCAAGAAGGAGTCGACTCTCGCACGTCTCCTCGGTTCTGGTAGGTTCGACCCGTGGTGGCATTGAATGGTGCCCCATTCAGTTTTGCCTTCTCCTCGCCAAGGCGATCGCTAACACCACAAAGGTTCCGCCGGTATCGCCGAGTTGGCCGTCTTCCACCCCGTAGACACGATCGCTAAGCGTTTGATGTCCAATCAGGGCAAGGTTGCCTCCACCAATACTCTCCGCACGGTGATCTTCAAGGAGTACGCCTCTGCTTCTTCCGGGCGGAAGTTCCTCTCGCTCTTCCCCGGTCTTGGATACGCCGCCGGTTACAAGGTTCTCCAGCGCATCTACAAATACGGCGGACAGCCCTTCGTCCGCGATTACCTCGGCACCCATCATGGCGACAAGTTTGACCGCACGTTTGGCAAGGGCACCGGAAAGGCGATTATGCACGCTACCGCCGGTTCCATCATCGGCATCGGAGAGATCGTGCTTCTACCACTCGACGTCCTCAAGATCAAGCGCCAGACGAACCCCGACGCTTTCCGTGGCCGTGGTCTGTTCAAGATCATTGCCGATGAGGGGTTTGGACTCTACCGTGGATGGGGCTGGACCGCCGCCCGTAACGCTCCCGGATCGTTCGCGCTTTTCGGAGGTTCCGCCTTCGCCAAGGAAGCCCTCGGAATCGCGGATTACAACAAGGCCACCTGGGGCCAAAACTTCATCGCGTCGATTGCTGGTGCTACCGCTTCTCTCTTTATCTCGGCTCCTCTCGATGTCATCAAGACTCGTATTCAGAACCGCAACTTTGAGAACCCCGAGAGCGGCTTCAGGATCGTCGCCAACATGATGAAGAACGAGGGTGCCACCTCGTTCTTCAAGGGCCTGACCCCCAAGCTATTGATGACCGGACCTAAGCTCGTTTTCTCATTTTGGCTGGGTAAGAACTGCTTGCTATTCCGCATGCCTTCCACGCCATATGGCTGACCATTACAATAGCACAAACTCTGATCCCCGCGTTCGACAAAGTGTTGTAAAACACCTTCTTACTCCACCCCGCCTGACCTATTCACCGATATACCCCCGATGGCGGGGGCGAGCGAATAGGACGATGGGTCAGGAATTTTACTAGGGCGTACAAAAAGTGCTTGATGGAATTGGATGGATGGACTGTGTATTATTATGGTAGAATCTGGATTGCATTTCTGTTTGCTTTTTTGTGGAGCACGGTTTGTTTGTTGGTTCGTTTTTGCATACTTCGATAAAAGACAGTGAGGAATGGGAGGCCGGCGCTCAGCATGAAGGATTTCTCCGCTCTAGAGAGATGATGTATTTGTAAATGTACATAGAGGTATAGAATTGGATGTGGAAATCCAGACTTCTGAGATCAATCATTCCTTCATACATCAGGCTATGACATTGACCAAAGCCTGTCTGCTTCTCGGCCAGTGGCAGCCAGCAGCAACCAGCGACCTCGAAGACAGGTGACAAGGTTGGGTGTTTGATATATCAACGGATCCGAATGCGTGCAGAGTGAATTCTTATCTGATGCAGAACCCCGCAATCTGCCTCCACTCACCCCAGTGGACAAAACTGGAAATTAGAGAAAGGCTTGATGGCGAACGACAGACCCTCAATGAATATTCGCCCCAATCAAGTTGAGCGTGGGCCCAGGAGTCACCACATTCCGGTCCCCTTTCGGGTGAAGTTGGGTCCGCTCTTATTTTATCGGAGTTTGCGTCGCTAAAGTGCTATCATAACTCAAAGCTGTCCGTGTGGATGCGATTAATCAGAAAAAAATATAGCCATTTCTAGAGCTTGGGGGACCGAAAATCTGGAAAGTGGAATTAAATGGAGTTTCGGAGATATTCATTGGAATGCATGTGCAACAAATTTGGTAACCAATCTGGTGATGGAGTTATGTGGAGTTATACACGGTAGTACGCGAGCCCAGCCGCGACACCGCTGAATCCTAGGCAGCTTCCCCACGCGATACATCTCCATTAAACAACACTGTTACCCACTTTCATAATGAAATCCTCGCTGATATCAGCACTATCCGTACCGGCATTTTTATTCCCACAATCACGACCGTGCTCGTCCGTCGTTGATATTTCCACCAGTTGGCACCTCCTGGGTCCCTTCCAGCTGGGCACACGCGGTTAGTCATATAAGCGCCCAGCCGCGCAACCACACTAACAACGGTGTTCTCCAGAATTGGAGTGGACTGCGGACCCCCTCTCGCGATTCGGCGGGTTCGCAGCTTTGAATCCTTCTAATGAGAGCTTTCCCAGCGCTCTGTCTCCCAACGGAACAGCGGACTGGTCCCTAGTCATAGCCTCTGGCGGATCCGTCCCTGTCTCCTTTCCGTCGGTAAGCTGGGACGCTCTGCGGTCTGTATATGGCTGGACGGCGCTGCAATTCCAAGCATGGGCGCGGGGCGAGCTGGTGTTATGCTCCGAGGCGACGGTGGCACTGTATATCTCTGGTGCGGCGGCGGAGTTTAGCATTGCAGGAACAAAACATGTAGGCGGGGATTACTACGAGTTCCGTCGCGCGCCTCTCGTGGTCACGCTGCCCGCGGGTAGGCATGCGATCGATGTTAGGGTGGCCCACGATATCAGAGCGTTCGGCGGTGTGGATACTGTCAAGTTCAAGGTCGAGGCGGTGGCCGTGAAGGGCGGAGTGAGCCTCGGAGAGGGCGTGGTGGTGCCTGATGCGGTTGGTGGGAGGTTGGTGAGTGAATGGGTGAGTGTTCCAGTCCGAAACGATGACGCGAACTGGATCCGTGTGGTGGGTGTACGCGGAAAGAGTGTAAGTGCCTCCTCCAGCTCTACAGGCGGTCTTAACCAAATATCTTTGAAGAATTCCACCAGTGTTGCGGCGTTTGAGCCGGTCAAATTAGCACCTGGACAGTCCAGGCCGATAAAATTCCGGGTTACGGACATCGAGGCCAACACAACGACGCTGGAATTTGTGTTGAGATGTCGACAAGAGAGCAAGATCGAGGATTTTGAAGTGCTGGTCACCAAGGGCCTGAATCTCATCGAACACTGGTATCAGCCACATAAATACACGTTTGTACCCAATTTTTCTTGATTGAGCCGTTACCAACAAGTTAGGTTTCTGCATCCATCTGGTATAGTTTCATATGCTCTCCTTAGACCACCATCTCCAAACGCTCCCTGCAAGGCCGCTCCAGAGAAAAAACTGCCCATCCTCCTATCACTGCACGGAGCTGGCGTGGAAGCAGACAACCCGCAGTCCAAGGAGTCGTATGACGGGCTCCCTGATATATGTGCATGGCTCGTTCTCCCCAGCGGAGGAACCAGTTGGAGTGGTGATGACTGGCGTGCGTTCCGTGTTCCGCACACCCTTATACGTCTTCCCTTCAATAGACGCTGATCGATTCGCAGATAGGTGGGGATTTCCCGATGTCGAGGCTGCAGTTGCGGCGATTCCGGAATGGATGAAGAAGGTAAACTGGACATGGCAAGGCGTGGATCTTGACAAATGGGTTGTCAGCGGTCATTCCAACGGTGGACAAGGGACTTGGTATGTCCTCACACATAGGTAGCCTGACATCTGAAAACTCCGACGTGGGTGCCTCTGAAATTAACGGCTTGTAGGAGCGACAAGATCATCGCCGCTGCGCCGCTTTCGGGATATCTCTCCATTCCCGCCTATGTGCCATACCACATGTGGCACGAAGCAGATCCCCGAAAGAGTGCAATAGTCCTCGCAGCCATGAATAGCTATAAGCACGAGCTCCTGGCACCGAACGTACGAGGAACGCCCGTGTTGCAACAGCATGGACGAGACGACGACAACGTTCCGGTCTATCATTCCAGACGAATGCATCAGCTTATTGCAGAGGAAGATTGGCTGACCGAGTATTGGGAGATTCCGGATAGGGGACACTGGTGGGAGGGGGTTATGACGGATCATGGACTACCCGAGTTCCTGACTCACCATCTGAACGACAAGCCGGTGATTCCGGCATTACCGGGCAAGTTCTCGCTGGTAGTGGCCAACCCTGCGGATATGGGCCCACGAGGTGGCATCGTCGTGGACCAGCTGGAAGAACCTGATAGGTACCATCCTTGCATCGTCTCTGTAGAGGCCTCCCTGACCTGCCATTGCAGAATCGGCCGCATAGACGTCGAGATGCAGGGAAGCACCTGGATCCTCACAACCTCGAACATCCGCAGATGGCATTTCGATGAATCGAGGTCGAATACGAGCGAATATCCTGCACGAGTGATCGTTGATGAGCATGTCGTGTCCTACCCGGCCGACTGGGACCCTTCGTCGACGGTCCTGCTTGCGGATAACGGTTCTTGGATGGTATGATCACGGGACTCCTGCCGGGGGTTGGGTGGCTGTTGACGGGGACGCAGGTTGCAAGAGGTGCAAGCTGGAGGTCGATCGAGAGGGCCGGACGGCAGTGGGGTGCATTGGACGCCTTCCTTGCCTCCCGTGGGCCGTTTCGCATAGTGGCTCCCGCAGGGGCAAGGGGCTTCGAACAGGCCACGGCACTGGACGTAGCAAGGAACCTCTACCAGTTCTTCGCAGCGGACACTGAGATCACTAGTCAGCTCGAAGACGCCGATGCCGATGGAAACGTTGTATTTGTTGGCCAGCCATCGCCAGATCTCCCCTGTGCCACCGATGTGTTTCCCATCACCATATCGGACAGGGCCATTGAGATAACCGACGCGATAGGCAGAACTAGGCGGCTGAAGATCGAAGCGGGGATGGGCGCGATCTACATCTGCCCGCTCACCCGGGAGCGGTTGATGTTAGTGCTGTGGGGAGCGGACGAAGCTGGCCTTCTCGGGGCGGCTCGTCTCCTACCTCTCAGGACAGGAGTGGGCCAACCCGACTTCGTCGTGACGGGGAAGTCTTCGAGCTGGGCAGGAGTAGGGGGGGCAAGGGCACTCGGGATGTTTGACTCCACCTGGCGAGTCTCAAAGGCCTCGTATGTGTGAGCTCGCAGGAGTATGCAGACACGTATGGAATACAACCTCAGCCCTCTCAATGCTGCTTGCGCCCTCTTCTCCGTGCTGCTCCTGTCTGACGAAATGCTCGATGCTGAGAGTTGCTTGTACTCTGCATTCTTGCATTTGCATATCCTCGCCAGGCTTCACGCCCTAAACGGTAGCACACCGCCAGACGACCAGAGCAAACCAACTCGGGACCAGCAGAACTACTCCAGCCTCCTCCCATCCGCCCATAACACCCGACAGACGGTGCTCTCCCCTCCCCGCTACCAAAAGTCACACTTTCCTGATTGGGACTCAGATTTGGCCGACGCCAAATTAATTGAATTTCAACATCAAAACCCATCTTCTCACCCCGCTTCTTCTTCTTCTTCCTTCTCTCCCCACTCCTTCTCATCCTTCCCAAACCCATTCCCATCTTCTCGATTCATAACTTTCCCCACAGGCTCTCTGGTGCCTTCGCCAGCGAATCCACTGCTCGTTCCAACATCCAACCCCCCTCTCTCATAATCCTCTTCATCCGCTCATCCACCGCTCACGCCCCGAACCTTCCTCCAGCTTTCCAGACCACAGTTCCACCTTGAGCAGCTATTCGTCTTCAAGGAATACATCCACTGCTACAGCAGGATGTCTCTCGAGATGGAACAACGTCGCTCTGGTGAACAGGATAAAATCCTGTTCATTCACGAAGATTCCCCGGATGGCTCCATGAAGAACACCAACTCTTCGCAGGTATCTTCACAACTACGTTCCTCGTCCTTCGTCCCTACTTCCTCTGTTCGCTACTGCTATTGTTGCACCTTCCAACCCTCCGATCTTCCTTTTTCCTTCGCTTTTCTACGTTTACTCCCGCTTGTGTCTTCGTTTTCCTGCGCTGTCCGCATGACTACCTCGTATTTCCACATCGCCATCGTCCTACCTCTTGCTGTGTTCTTGCTGTTATTCTCTACGCATTTCTTTTTCTTCTTTTCTACATAGCTACCGTCCATATCCCTATCCCCACGCTCACCCCTCCGGTTGTTACGTTCTATCTCTTTCTCCTCCTCGCCTACATCTCTCGCAACGATCGAACCCGCTCCCATTTCATTTGGCCAATGGGGATGATGCTGACACTGTACCAGCCCGCAGGAGAGGTCAACACGACGGATGGTGCTGGGGTCGAGGAATTTGTCCCTTTGATGACCTCCAAGATGGCCAACATTGGCCATGGACACATTGTGGTACTGTCCCATTTCGTTCGAGTTTACATTGTCGTTGGGTCCTGTGTTTTTTGGTCTCATTTTTAGGGCTTCTTTCTGGGCCGTCTGCTGACTCCGATTCTAATTTAGGATTCGAGCTTCATGAAGCACAGTCATGCCACCCGTGACACCTCGAAGACCGAGAATGCCGACGTCCGGGACCTACTTGTCAAGCTTCATGATCAACAGCGCCTTATCGATCAGCAGCGGGACGCCCTTGAGAGGAAAGACCGCGAGTTGGGCAAAGTTAGATTCGATCCTCCCTCTGGCCGCAATAGCTACAATACGTCTCCAGCCCATGGACCAGGAGAGTCTACCGCGGGAACCATGAGGTCCATATCTCCGGGTACGAGATATCCCTCTGGACTCGTCGTTCAGGAAATCAAGGATGTCAACCGCCTCCAATCGGAACTCATGGCCGCCAAGTCTCAGATCAACGTCATGAACGAGGAACTTGCCCAGACCAGGATCACGAAGCACACCCTGGAGCAGGCCATGAGTCACTCTGGTGACGACCACATGGGCCTTGAAGACGTTTCGGAGCACACTCTGGCTACGTTGCAGTCCAAGTTCGCTCAGCTGCCCCGTCCTGGTGCGGAGAGGGCCGATACCTGGCCTTCTGCTGGATACGACGAGTCGAGCTCTTCATCGATGGAGTTCCGTGAGCCCCATTCGACTTCTGCCGGCGTTTTTGCTGGTGCGTCTGGAATCTGGGGGCCCTCGGGAAAGAATGGCCTATCCCAACTGCCTTCGATGTCGTTGGCCAACCCGGTCGATCTGCAGTTCCCAGGAGTTCCCGTTCGGCGAGGATCCAACATGGAGCCCGGCGAGATTTATGGTGCCGGAAATCGTGTTTGGAATACCCAAGGCCACCGCTCGTTCGCCTCCCAGTCATTGGCTGGCCCACCTCCTATCAGTACCGACCCGCGCTACTTCCCTGGTCGTCGTGCGTCATACAACCCGGGTGCAATGCCCTTTACCGCCTCCTCGGTGGATCGACTGTCGCCATCGGCGCAGTTTAATCCCAGCCCAATCGGTACGCCATTGGCTACCCCTACTGGCAATGACTTTAGTGCAGCATCTGCTGCGGCCATCTGGGGCTCGGGAGCTCAGGTACATCTTTCTAACCTTTTCCTTCATCCATGTACTTACTTCAATGCTTTACAGGTACAGGGCCCTGCCCCCCCAGGCCCAGGCCAGACCTATGTTTCTACTATTGAGCCTCTCAATTATCGCCGCCTCTTGGAACGTAGCGTCAATTGCAACTGGAAGTACATTGTCGACAAGATCGTTTGCAACAACGACCAGCAGGCTTCGATTTTTCTCCAACAGAAGCTCAAAATTGGGACGGCCGATCAAAAGCATGCAATCGTGGATGGCATCGTCGCACAGGCTTACCAGCTGATGATCAACCGCTTCGGAAACTTCTTGGTCCAGCGTTGCTTCGAGCACGGAACGCAAGATCAGATTCAGGGAATCGCCAATGCTATACGCGGGAACACCGTGGCGCTTAGCATGGATGCTTTCGGTTGCCATGTTATCCAGAAGGCTTTCGACTGTGTCCCCGAAGAGTTCAAGGCCACCATGGTGAGCGAGTTACTCCGCCGCATCCCTGAGACGGTCATCCACAGATGTGAGATCCCCCCCCCCCAAATCCTTTCTCCACCTGCTAACTATCTCAGATGCCTGCCATGTTTGGCAGAAACTTTTTGAGCTTCGTTGGGCCGGATCGCCCCCCCAAATCATGAAGTATGTTAACGAAGCTCTTCGCGGAATGTGGCATGAGGTCGCTCTGGGGGAGACCGGATCTCTAGTCGTGCAGAACATCTTCGAGAACTGCCTGGAAGGTGACAAGGTTGGTCGGTTCATCGCAATGAAAGGTCCAGTGATTAATGGCTTCTAGCGTCCTTGCATCACTGAAGTGCTTGAGTATATCGATCTCATTGCCCGTGGTCAGTTTGGGAACTGGTGCATCCAGCATATCTGGTAAAGCAATTTCATTCCTAACTTGTGCCACCTCTTGCTAATATACACCGCCATACAGCGAGCATGGTGCTCCCCATGATCGCAGCCGCGCCATTGATGTGGTGATTCAGAATGCCCCCGAGTACAGCATGGACCAGTACGCTTCGAAGGTTGTCGAGAAGTGCCTGAAGGTCGGTGGCAACGAGTTCTTGGACAGATATCTGGACCGCGTCTGCGAGGGACGCCCCGACCGTCCTCGTATCCCCTTGATTGATAGTTTGTTGCCTGTACAGCCTCCCGTTGAGCGCTTATTCTGACGCCTCCTGCAGTTGCTAGCGATCAGTACGGCAATTATCTCGTCCAGTGGATTCTTCAGCATGCTTCCATGCAGCACCGTGAGCAGGTTGCCTCCCATATCCGCAAGCACATGGTCTCCCTTAGGGGAAGCAAGTTCGGATCTCGAGTCGGCATGTTGTGTTGTAACCCAGTCTACAACCGCCCGACTGCCGGCCCCCCATCGCCCACAGCGCGCTTCAATAGGTTCGGGTTTCGTTAGGCAAAGTTCTTTGATCACAGCGTTAATTCCACACTTAGACCCACCTGATGGCTGATGGAGACCTCGTTGTCAACCACGTTGCCTTTCTTTGGATTTTTTTTTTCGTACATGATTCTACCTACGGTTTTCTTTTCTTTTTCTTTTTCTTTTTCTTTTCCCATTCTTCCTAGCTTACGTTTCTAAATTGGTACACACGGATCAGGAAAAGTGGACTCCAGAGACAGGAGCATCATTTTTCGTTGGCGTTCACGACACACAATTCTCTCTCGAGGGATTTGGTGTTTTCATGTTGTTGTTTTTTTGCATTTTTTACACCTTGTGATCCACGGATCACAGCATAGCGGCGATACCATTTGTTTTGTGCGTTGTCGTTGTGTTTGTTCTGTTCCAATTGTGCAGCAGTATCATTTTCATTCCCGAAATCTGCGGGTTGTTTGGTTAGCAAAAAAGCAAAAAAGGGACTCAAGAGCTGGGAAGAACCGATGTGGATGGGTGAGGGTTTGGCGGAAAGAAGGAGCTTTTTACGACTTTGCACTGTTTTTTTCCCTCCTTTTTCCTGTACACTACTTTACTTGGCCGAACACCGAACACAGTCTGCGGAGCTGTCGTTCAAAATAGACACGATGGAGTGTTTTTCTTATACTTGATTTTCGCCCTCGAATCCGCATTGTGACGACCATGTGTCGACAACTTGCCGTGTATACTTTATCATGGGGATACGTTCTCGGAGAGAGAGCATGGCTGCGACACATTGGTATCTCCGGAGGACTTTCCTATATCTAGGAGACACTGCCTACCTAGAGCAGAGTACAGTGGTACATCTTCATACTAACATAAGACGGATGCCAGTTACACCACCGCCCTCACTTCCATCGGCATCGCCTTTGCCCACTTCCCGAGCGGAAACAGCGCGGTTCCTACCCTTCACACCAATTTGCTACTGCAGCAAGCCCTATACGCACCTTCGGTGTAGAGAACACTCCGCACGATTACCATCTATCCGTGTACACCGCAACTGTAGCGAAGCTAGCTGAGACTCAAGAGAAGGGGAAGGACACACACGGGAGAGTAAGAGTTGGAGCGGAGGAGAAATTTCCATATATACATATGTATGTATGAAAGGAAAGATTCAACCCTGCCATCTGGATTAATCTCTCCAAGCTCGAATCGAAATAGAGAGAATAAGGTGGGTGCCGCAGCGACTCGCGAAGGGTAGTGAGGATGAGGAGCCAGATGGTGATGGGAAAGAGTGCTAAAGCGTTTCCGTGGTTCACCGTACCATTCGCAACCCGTTTGGTCAGTCAGCTCTGTCCGGGCATGCAACTCGGTAGCAGTGGAAGGTTTTCTTTTGTTTCTTTGTCCGTCGCGTCTGGTCTGGTCTGTCTGCATAGGCTGTGGTGATGTGCGCTGGACAACACCCCTCTTCCTGTCGCCTGGGTGCCGATCGCAGCCTTTGGTGCTATTTTATTTATTCATTATTCGCATCTGCCCTACACGCTTTTTTTTTTTATTTGTTCATCGCATGCGACCTATCTAGGTCATGGCGATGAATATGTATATACCCCCCTCAAGCGCGGGTTTGTATGCATGCACCCGAGTGAGGGATAGTGAGTGATTATAACTTTCGACTATGGTATCAGCAACAGTGGCAGTGCGGAAGACGATGTCTTTGGCACCCCCGTGGTGTCGCGCTCGGCGGAGTGGTCGGACAGGGAGTAATCTCGACTGGAGCGGGTGTGGGAGGGAGTTTAGGAGAGATCGGTTCTGGCTGTGAGTCCAGACCCAAGGGTAGCGGACGACTTGCGAGTTGGGTCCAGGCCTGAAGGTAGCGGACGCAGTTTGCCTGATTCTCCAATTCTGGCCAACCAAACGCGAAGGTAGGGAGAACTCCGGTTTGATCGCCGACGGCTCCCGGCCACGGGCTCACTGGCTCTTGAGAGGAGGCAAATAGCCAACAATTGAAGTTGTAAAAATTCAGGTGTGGGGATCTGCCTCCAAACTCCACCCGACGCGAGGATCGTTAAACCCTCAAACTTCTTGGGGACTTAAAGAAGACAAAAACACCCCACCCTCGGGATTCGGGTATAATAGCGCCCTGCTTTTTGTCTGGGGCGGATTTTCATCCTGAATTAAATGGCGCGCACCCGACATGAGGGGAGGCCCGGTGGGGCCTGGGGGGACAATTGAAGTCGGTAAAATTCACTCGAGGGGACCTGAGTCAAAACTCCTCCGACGGGCAGACACCCCCGTGTTAAATAAATGGTCTTACGGTCTGGGCGCACCCCGGGGGTAGCTTAGCCTGCGAAAGCAGTCGCTCGAGTGATCCGCTGCGGCAAATGGCGCGACTCGGAACGGGTACCAGTCCTGGAACATCCGCGCTACGCAATAATCGTACGCGGCAGACGATAAACTTATCCGGGGGTTAGGGTTTTTTTCCGGGGAAAGCTAGCAAGTGTGCCTTGTGGTTGTCCTTAAGAGCGAATGGAAAGGAGAGGCAGGGTCGGCAAGTGGTAAGGAAGAACCGGCCTGAGGGGTGAACGGGCCCGGGCCGGGGCTGGGGAGCCGATCGCGACCGCCGATTACATGCGTGGATACTCAGGACTGCTAGATGCCAACCTTCTTTTTACCCCCCTCCTTAGGACTCAGCAGGCCTCAGTGCGTGCGCTCACTTCCAATGCCCTAATAAATTCATTATGAGGGGGCGTCTCCGGACGGTGCCCCGATGATCAGACCTGAATCGGGTTGTCCCGTTAAAACGGGGATTTATGTAATAGTTAAGTATCTTGGAGTCCAAGCTCATAGACTGTCACCCGCGCCAGATCGGAAGGTTGTTGTAACTGATTGCTTCTTTCCTTTGGCTTCCTCCGTAATTTCTTTAATGCGCTCTACATACTGCTTTTGAGACAAGCCTGAGCAAAGGGCAAAAAAAAAGAGCTGCAACGAACCGCCTGCAGACAGATCGAGGTCGAGGCAGACAGTAGACAAGAACCAGACTGTTTGTTATTGCCGTAGGTCGCATGCGATTAATGGATAAACAAAGAGAATAAAGGGTGGGGCCGCATCACCTCAGGCAGGAGATCTCGGAGAAGGTGTAAACGGAGGCTCGCCTCACACTTCTATCAGCTCAAGCCCGGACATGCCTCGCTGGCCAGCGCTTACATACAGCGGACAACAACCCGCCCCAACGCCAAACGCTGGTGCTGCCAGTGCAAGACGCAGGCCCGCGAGCACCTTCCTCAAGAATTGCCCGCAGTGGCGGAGCCAACAGAAGATCCTTTGGGCGGGACGGAAAGAGACACGGAGGGGCAAGAATCGCTTCACGATCCGGGACGTCTTCACGGCCGAGAGGCGCTGCCAGGTGAGCCTGGCTTTCCTCGCCTCCACTGACGGGGGGGCCGGCAGATACTGGACGCAGCTGAGGAAGAGGCGCAGAACGGGGAATGAGAGAAGGGGAGAGAAGGCTGGGGGCAGAGCTGGGGGCTGAAGCCGAAGTGTGCTGGGGAGCGACGGCGGGATGGAAGCGATCTAGACGGCCGCGTGCGATGATGAACAAACAAAAAAAAGGAAAATATGGGTGGGGCTGTGGTGCCGGTCATGGTCGGCGGGTGATGGGCAGCACTTTGGCCGCGCAACGGGGGTCGCCGACCTGAGAATGTTCCTCTAGGTAGAAACACAGCGCGCGGGCTGGGGGGTCCGGCACAGCATGCATCAGCAATGCCACCCATTGATGTCGCTCGCAGCCTCTCTGCTCCCTTCGCTGTCCATCTCTCTGTTTCTCTCGCGGATGAACTGATGCCCGTAGTGGCCGCACGAAGGATGTGCCACTGCATACATGGTACGTTCTAAGCATCCGAGAACGATTGACCGCCGAGCTAGATGCCTGGATACTAGATAGATCGAGTGCACGGCTGATCTATATCTAGTTATCTGGCTTTCAATCAGATGCGCTTCCCTCCCCACAGCCATGGATTGGAACAGATCCCATTGGCCCTCTACGTGAGCCAGCCCCAACCCCGGTAGTAACTACCCCATCTAGATAGTTATCTAGATATTCCCACGGTCGTAACTAACCAAACGGCAGTACGACAGCCAACCTCAAGACCACGCCGCATGCGACAACGCAACACGACTGCGCAAATCCGTATCGCCATGTTGCGCTCTGCATGTGCGCTCGCATGCGTGCTCGTTGCGCGCATGCGAAGGTGCGCATGCATAGTTGATGGATCAGAGTGCGTATCTACGTGGGGTATCGCGAGGCTGTGTTTCGGTTGTACAAAAGTGGCGGCCTGGGAAACCGTGCCAGTGTGCCAGTGTGCCGGACGGAGAGGGCGAACCACATCATATAACTGGAGGGATCCCCGACAGCCATTGGAGCCAATCCGCACTGGCGACCAGTCCTTCGTCTGCCCGTCTCCTCCGCCTTCCCTCTCCTAGAACTGAAACACATGCAAACATGCCGATAAACATAACCATAGATCATTTGAATTCCTTGACCAGATCCGATACGGATTCGGACGACAGCGGAGAGCAGTGGCCGTTTGTGCCCGGGAAGACCCCATCTGTCGGCCAGAATTCGGACGGGAACGGGGAGAGGAGCGAGAGCAACACAAACTACCGAAAACCCCGCGTCGAAGAGTACGCGCCGAGTGATGGCGGTGATGGTGGGAAGTGGTATGACGGAGACGATGATCCTGAGGAAATACCGACCTACCATAAGGGATCCGGACCCAGACCGGTGAGACTTGCCCACCCGTCGTGTTTGACCCGCTCGCTAGACAACTACGGAATGGAAAGGCTGACTAGATGCCTAGCGAATGGGGCACGACAATGCGATAGTTGGCGAAGGCGGCTACGTCACGGCCAATGCTCTCAGTAACGCAGCGGACGCATCCTCGTCGTCCTCGGGCGACTCGTCCGACGAAGCGCCCCACGCGCGGAGGCCTCGCGGACATACCGTCAGGTTCGAGGAGCCCGAGCGGCCCGCGAATCCCCTGGTCGAGCTCGAAACGAAATTGAAGCATGTCGGGGGGCTGCTCGCCGAAGCCAAGAGAGCGATAATCGCCAAGTCCGAGAATCCAAAGGAGACTCATGTGGATATGGATGAATTGTTCCACCGCTTCTGCGAGCGAGTCAAATGGGAAGAAGCAAAGAGGGCGGAACGTTTGGAGAGGGAAAATCAAATGATCGTGCAAGAAGCGAAGATGATGCAAAAGGCAATGCTCGCCGAAGTCGAGAAGGAGAGAGAATTCAAAGCAAAGGTCCAGGCATGCGTTGTGGATCTGTTCGGCCCACAATGTCTAGAATGGTCCTCTCGAGGAGGCCCTCCTCCTCTGGCGCTACCACCACCATCGCAGCCACCACTACCACTACCACCTAGACAAGCGATGGAGCCTGTGTGTACTTGGTTATCAAAAGCTCTGATCTGCAAGGAAGCGCTAAAAGAGCTTGGCGTGGACTACTTTGAGCGGGTATTAATCTCGTATTCGTTCATCTTCCTTTGCATGCTGACGGTTCGCAGGACGAATACTTTCTGGTGGATCAACGTTTGGACACTACTACACAGCAGGAGTTGGTTGACAGAACCACAGTGCTAAAAGGTTTTCATACCGTGTCCATGAAGATCCCCAAGATTAGAAGCTAATTATCAGTAGAATATATCAAGAGATTTCAGGATGCTCCAGTGGTTGCTGGGCTAAATAATGGAACGTGGTGCAAGCACGTCAAGCCGCCAGGCTGCCCATATCCTTTGGTAATCCCAGTCGATAGAGGTGTCCATGGGGATTGGGACGATGACGAAGACCGGCGTTCCGAATTTTCGGGCACGACGTCGTCCAGCGACCTATCTCAACTCTCTTGGGATGCGACCTCTATCACGTCAAACACTTCCTTAGGGCTCGCATCGAATGAGGCCGTCGAAGATTCCTGGGCTGTCCCGCTGGGCTGCGAGGACCTTATCGATCTTGAAATGGGTTGTAGCGAAGTGGGTACACTGAAGATCCCATCAAGCAGGGAGGATCTATCCGTGAGGTCTTCACGGGACGACACAGGTGAGAGCGCATCAACGGATGATGCACATGAGAATTCGCCAACCGAAAGGTCTGCATCAGCACCCCAAAAAGAAACGGTGCCGGAAAGGAAGAAGCCCCTGCGAGTATACACCCACCCGAGATCGGTCGGACGGAATGAAAAGAAGGAACTCGCGGAACCGAAGAAACATGCCAAAAGTATTGGCGGGGAGACCGAGCCAGAGCACTCTATTGGCACGAACTCCGCAACTAGTCCGTGTCCTAAAACGCCTACATCATCATCGACGGCAACACGAGCCATGCGCAAGGCGAAGCGGGATAGGGCAAGAGTACGCTCCGTGGGCAGCAAGAAACATGCACACGACATGCCCCACGAAGACCCATATGCGTGGCCTCCCGGGCTCCCACCCTTAGGCCTCGACGTTCATTTACCTTCACCGAAGGGGTGGAGGGAGAGAACAAAGCCACCACAGGAGTCGCCCCCACAGGCGGACGAAGCACAGTTAAACGCTCTGCTCATACCGGCTCCCTCGTGGGGTTTTAATCGACTGCAGCAAGCCATCGAATTGACAGCAACGCCAAGCACTTCTGCTCGGGGTGTGGCCGAGGAAGTGCCTACGTTTACCGTCGTGGACGCAATTCATCCGGATGAACCGTACCAGCAGCCGCAGCTTGCTGGACTCATTCAGCCTGCGGCACCTCGGCAAGATTCGCAGCCAATGTCGAGCCATCAGCTGGTTCCCGATCTTGCCGATATCCAGCGCTGGATCCAAAACACTGGAGGGGCCGCTGCTTTCCCAGTTTCGGGCTTCACGGGCTTTTCAGGTGTGCCACCCAGTCCTGCGGCAGCATTCACTGAAGGTCCAGCGGTATCTGCACAGCCACATCCCTCCGGAGTAGAATTGGGAGCACAAGGATACGACACACCACAGGGCTTTATAACGGCTTCGGTACGAGATGCTTCCCGAGAACCACTTGAAAGAGATTCTTCGACAGCCAGGTGGAACTCGGACCAGAGCCGTGACCCGAAGGATTTCGATTTGCCGGCACGGCAGCGATCGCCTAGCCTACAAGACTTCCCAAGGCAGGAAAGAGATATCTACTCCAACATCATCGAGCAGCTAGAATCTCTCGTCCAATCTCTGACAGCTGAGACATCACGCATGCTAGAGGACGAACTGCGCTCCGTCAGAGAGAAGGCCCGAAAGAACAAAGAACGAGAGCGCCGACAACGCTCTGCTCGGAGGAATTCCCATATATGGGGGCACTCGAGTTCGAGCTTCACATCACACTCTCCTCCCCACAGCCGAGACTACCGGGTACCAAGACACCCGCCGCCGCCGAGACCGGCGCCAGCGCCGGGACCATCTTCATATTTATCTCCTGATGCGCCGTCCCCCGCCCATTATTCTCCATACAACACGGCTTCAAATCCTACGGGCCTATACGCCCAACATTATAGTCACCCCATCACTTCTAACTCATCCCCCCTTTCATCAATTACTTCTACCGAGGTATCCGGAGGGCAAAATGATCAGGAACCTTCCCGAGCGGTAGCCGCCGATGACGAAGATTTTGTACGGAGACCAATCCTCAGGACCGACTCCGGAATCACAACATCTATTGCGGCTGGCGAAGCGCCGGGCTTACGCCACCGCCGGAGTAATGGTGTTGTTGCCAGTGGCGGAATTGGCGGGGTACGCGGTTTGGCTGATATAACGAGATCAAACTCGTCGCAAAGCAAGGAACAGGTAGAAGCCAGGAGTTCCGGCGATCCAGAAAGAGGGGTGGAAGCTCCAGAAGTTGGTCCGGTGTGGGTGGAGGCGTTGTCTTATCCCGCAGAGGAATCCGTGATGATCGACACCCGGTCTGGTACCCAGGTATCTTTGAGACCGCCAAAAATACCAATGCCTTTGTTAGGTCCTCCGCCCCCACCAGGGTACTTGCCCCCTGGCCATCAGCTCGACGATCCATCTCAAATCTCATCGCACCAGTCAGTATTTGAGGAACGGAATTTTATGCACCTCCGGGAACTCGACGATGGCAGTCGGCAATCCAGGTTTATCCACCCGCACCACCGAGGCGCCGATTCATCTAGTCGGAGAGATTATCGTTCCAGTAGTGTTCGGCACGGCCGCCACGGAAATAGGGAACGAGCTTTAGTTCTATGGCAATCTTCCTACAGCCCTGAGCGTCGACCACACTCAACGCACGCACACTCAACGCACAGTCGTGGACGCCGACCACGAACGCCGTCATCACACAGTATCAGAGACACCGACTATGAGCTTCCTGAGACCGTCGTTTTTGCGGCTGCTCCGCACAGCCGACTAATAGAAGGCCCTCCGACTCTTCCACGACAATCACCATTACCCATGGTTAATTATCCACCACCTGTTGCTTTCCCCCCAGGCATAAAGGCCAAAGTTGTCGATGTGTATCATCAGTCACCTTTCAAGTTTGTCCCTCGCACTAGAGAGGTATCACCGAATACATTCTTCGTCTCCATCCTCCTGTCAACGCACTCATCCGGATCCGAATTCAGAGTGTTCCGGATAGAGCTCGACAAGAGCGAGGTTGATGATCGGGCCCTATTCCAGACGATAAAATCAACGTTCCACGAACTCCGGGGATGGCGACGCAGATTTTCGTTCAAGGGTGTGACCGATATCAAATTCGCCCAGGTAAGTTTGCCTTCTCCCCTTTCCGTAACACACGGACACCGTCAGTAGCTAACTCCATTTTTTTTTCTAAAAGTACGGTCAAGATGAGCTTCCATGGCACCAAAACGCCGACCCGCGATTCCGGCGTCTGATCGTCACCCCAATATCGAGCCCGATCGATTATGGGGCCTACGCTGGCAACCAGCTCCTGCGGTACTTCTACAGTCCCAGATCACTACAGCGAGCGAGCAGCCAATGGACCGAGGCGTTCAGGGAACTGAACGGCGGCAAGCCGGTACCGAAAATCCTCGATCCCCACAGGAGGATACTGTCGAATGAGGTCTACGCGCCGCCGCTCGACGAGCCCTCAGGCCAGGGAATACTCTTCACCGAGGGTTGGTTGCCGGATAGGATCATTGGCGCTGCCTGCTCGGTGGTATTTTTGAGTTTCGTTGTTGCCCTGACATGGAGCTTCCTCAAGGACCCGGAGGAAGGGATTGCCGCCGGAGGCTACGTTCTCACGGCGCTCTCGAGTATTATTGGGATGGTCTCGCTGGTTAACGCGCTGGATACTGTTGGTTCTTGAGGCTCTGTTTCATGTCCACCTCTCTCTCTCTCTCTTTCTCTCTCCCCCTCCTTTTCTCTATGGCAAGCTTGAGCGTTGTTTACGTATATACAAAGTATGTATTATGACCATGAGTAAATTCAAGAAATGAAGCTGGACGGAAACCAACCCACCACACCAAAGTGCGACATCCCATAGATAATCCATGTTCCGCGCTCGCTTGCAGGACGCACATGTGATGTGCAGGTACATAAATATGTACATAGATAGCATCGTGGTCCAGGTTTATGTGTATCTATCCGTACGACCCGTCCACCTATATGTGTACATAACCTAGGTCTAAGGAATCATCAACATAGCACATCTATCACCCATCGATCCGTCCATACATTGCTGGAAAACCAAAAAAAACCAATCGTTCCTATGTATCTACATATGATATGTCACTACCGTAATCTAATCTCATCGGTCCATCTAGTTACACCTCCATCTCCATGTCCAATAGTCTGCACACACACACATACATAGTTACGCGCGCTCATCGCATATCGAAAACACGATGTCATCACCCCCCTCAGACATCTGATCTAATCATTTAGGTTTAGATTTAGATTTAGATACAGATTTTGGGGGGAGGGAGTGGCGGGGTTGGGGTTAGGCTCCACCACATCATTCCTCCCTTCTCCTGCTCTACATAGGTACATACTATACCCGCGCTGTTCTACTTTTACAAGGCCCCGTAAACGTAAATGGAATATAAAAAAAGGAACAGAAAAAGGGAGTAAGGAAGAAGGAAGACAAGACTTTTGGTCTTTTCAATGTCGATAATTTCTTCTTCTTTTTTTGTTAATGATGCCCCTTCGCTTCACTGGCAGGAGTGACCAAAGAACGTAAAAATTATAATGATCCCCATCCCCATCGTTCGCCGCTGAAGAGCCCCAGACAAAAAAAAACAACCGTGGAAAGTGTAAGAAAGTAAGAGAAAAGAGAAGAAAATCTCTCCCCCGCTCTCGGCTTTTTGCGTACGTCAAGGGTTGAGTGTGCACAAAATCTAATTCTTCAGACCAACTGCCCCCATCACCTTACTCGTCGTGCTCTTCTTCTCGTCGAACACACCCAGCAGCTGCTTCCATACTTGGCCAGGCTCCTGGCTGGCGTCAATTCCCCGCCAGATGCCCTTCCTCTTGTAGTAGTCGACTACGGGCGCCGTCTGCGAGTGGTAGGTTCCCAGGCGCTTCTTGAGGGTCTCAGCGTTATCGTCCGAGCGCTGGATCAGTGGCTCGCCGGTGACGTCGTCCTTCATGTCGTGCTTGGGAGGGTTAAAGATGCGATGGTAGGAACGGCCAGACGCGGGGTGGACGAGACGGCCAGTGATACGCGCGACGAGAAGGGCGTCGTCGATCTCAAGCTGGATCGCGTGGTCGAGCTTGTCGCCGCGTTCTGCGAGCATCGCGTCGAGGCGGTCGGCCTGGGGGACTGTTCGGGGGAAGCCGTCGAGGATGAAGCTACGCGATACGAAGAGGTGGCCGTTAGTTCACTAACGATGGTCGCAAGGCGGAATTGTGGATGTGGTTGATATACCCGTTCTTGCACTCGGCGTTGGTGTCGAGCTCGTGCCTAATCATTCCAATCATGATCTCATCGTTGACGAGACCTCCTTCGTTCATGATCTTCTTCGCCGCCAGACCCAGCGGGGTCTTCGCTGCGACCTGAGAGCGTAACATGTCGCCGGTAGCCTTTTCATTTTCACAAACTCCGTCAGCAACTCCGCCGGAGTTCCCCGCCAAAAAAAAAACGTCGTAGTCGCCTTTCTCCGGGGATGGGTGATTACCAAGTGGCAGGCACAGAACTTCTCCTTGATCTTAGGTGCTTGGGTTCCCTTACCTATTGCTATGTTAGCCGAGGTCCATGGTGCGTATATAAAAAAATAAAAATTGCGGGAATGGCCACGGTGGTGGGTTCTCGGGGATGGAGGGTGGGGAGGTTTGGCATCGTGTCAACATACCAGCACCTGGAGGTCCCATGAGAATCATCCGGACCGTCTCCGCAGTTGTCGCCCCCTCGCCCTTCATGCTCCGCTCAATCTTGGTGATTCTGTCCTGCAACTGGTTGGCCAAGTCCTTGAGACTGGTAATGTCTTGTAATGTCGGGGCCATAGCGAATTATGTGTTGTGGTTTTTTTTTTCGTAAGACAAAGAAGGAAACCGTTACAACGAAATAAGAGAAAGACCAGGTGAGATCAGAAGAAGATGAATGGAAAGGGAGGGGGAGAGGAGATGTATGAGGTTGAGGAGCGGCGGTATGGACGACGATACGGGTGAGTGGGAGTTTTTGATCGGACACTGGGAAAGTTAGCCGGACGTGTTCTGGCGGAGCGGAGCGCCAAGACTTTAGTTGTCCTGAATGCAGAAGCAAGGCTGGTTGGTTAAGGTCAACGATGAAAGCCGCGGGAGCGGAATAGAGCAGAACCGTTAGAGTTACTAGCCAACTCTGTGATTCCGAGCTTAGCGGTGGCCGTGGCTTTGAGATGATGGTGATGACGACTGGTCACATCTCCTCAATACAGCGATTCATCCAAGCTCAGAGATGCACATTGTTGGGGTTCCTCCGAAGCGAGCAGGAAAACATCAATGCTAACCCGGACATCCCAAGGTACATGCCCCGTACCTGTAACTGCGGTGGTGTCAACGGACGAACGTCGTTTCCTTTTGCCTCACGATGATCGCTCACAGGCTGAAGGGATATGTGACATGATCAATCCTAGATGCGCTGCCAAGGTTGAGCGTCCGCAATTGCAGCTAGCCTAGACTACAGGGTGCCCACCCGGCGTCACGTGCAGGCCGAGGTCTGGAAATCAGCCCAGCACTTGAGTACTATACGCGTGTTTGGAATGCCCCCAACACCCACGGACTCTTGCGGAGAACGTAGCATGGCGGCTTCGGAGGCCACTCGCATCTAGGGGCTGGGGGTTGGCTCGGATGATGTACAAGCAGGGACAGAACTCGCAAAATCTGGAGAGAAAATACATCTCGGTAGCACAAAGCCGATCACCGATGAGAGCATCGCGAGCTTGAAACGGCTGTAACGGGGGGGGACATCAATTTTATTTCGCATCTACAAGCCTTTCCAGACTACGGCGAATGGGTGGATGTGAGCAAAATTCGGCGAGATCTCGTTGCCTCGCGCTTGCATGAGTAGCTGGGGTAACTTTAGACGCGCCCAGCGCCACAAGCGACAGTTTGTTACCCCTTAGTCATCGCCACAACTATCTTATCAGCCTCACACGCGGCTCTAGTGGTCACAGTACTGCTGCTAGAGCATCTTCAAGAACCAGCACAACTCATCCACCTGCATACCTATCTTGCATCATCGAAACAGCTCCCATCCATCCAACAATCCTCTCCAGAAGCATACCATGCCTACCACCGTCAGGGAAGCCGTTCCCTCCATCACCGTCTCCATCGCACCTCTCATCCTCCTCAGTGCATGCGACCACTATGGCCGCACGGCCAAATTCACGCGGAAGCGCGTTGTCGGAGTGCTGCTAGGACAGAACAGTGGGAATTCAGTAAGGGTCACAAATAGCTTTGCTGGTAGGAACTTCTCGATGCTTTGTTTCGATCGATGGATTTGGGATGGCGTTGTTGATTGTGGCGGGGTGATGAACAGTTCCATTCGAGGAGGACGACAAGGACCCCGCGGTGTGGTTCCTCGACCACAACTACGTCGAATCGATGAACGACATGTTCAAGAAGGTCAATGCGAGGGAGAAGCTCATCGGATGGTACCACTCCGGCCCGAAGCTACGAGCTTCGGATCTACAGATCAACGAGCTATTCAAGCGATACACGCCGAATCCGTTACTTGTCATCGTGGATGTCGAGCCCAAAGCTATCGGAGTGCCCACAGACGCCTACTTTGCCATCGAGGAGATCAAAGACGTAAGGAGAAGTGTTACCGCATCACCGCCAGACGTGCTGACGTTTCCTGTGGCCCGCAGGATGGAACCACCACGACCAAGACGTTTGTTCACACCCCATCGATCATCGAGGCCGAAGAGGCCGAAGAGATCGGTGTTGAGCACCTCCTCCGAGACATCCGCGATGTCGCCGTCGGCTCCCTCTCCACCCGTATTAACAACCAGCTCCAGTCCCTGCAAGGCCTCCACCTCCGCCTGCGAGACATCGGTAACTACCTGCAGAAGGTCAACAGCGGCACGCTTCCGGTCAACCATGCGATCCTCGGCCTCCTGCAAGACGTGTTCAACCTGCTACCAAACCTGTCCACGCCATCCGTCGACGGCGAGGAGAACAACGAGCTTGCGAGGGCTATGGCTGTTAAGACCAACGACCAGTTAATGAACATCTACCTGTCGTCGCTGATCCGCGCCATCATTGCTTTCCATGATTTGATCGATAACAAGATCAAGAACCGACAGGACCAGGCAGAGGAGCAGGAGAAGGAGGCAGAGAAAGAGAAAGAGAAGGACGAGAAGGAGACAGGAAAGAAATCCGAAAAGGACGGCGAGAAGGGCAAGAAGGAGGACACGGAAAAGAAGGGTGGCATCGACAAGGATTTAGATCTATAGATGGTGAAATCTGTCGAGGAAAGGAAGCGGCGGGACACGCCGACCGGAAACGGACCATATCGATGTGCTCTTTGGCTGTTTGTAGGATAGTATAGCTACCATATGCGACGTCCTTCAAGTGAGACAGGAGTTTTCTCTCCGAACACCTCGCCCGGTACATACACCTTACCTACACCTAACTCCGAGACTTTCCTGCGCTGCTGGTATGCAGAGTGTTCATAATCCAGACCAGGGACCACATCCAGCTAGCGCAAACCCCAGTCCAAAGCCTGGAATGTGTCAAGGTTGTGATTCGCCCACTAGATAGATATAATATAGTTGTGTGGGCTTGGTGGACTTTGGTTTAGCGGCTCCTATTAGGGTTTAAGCTTGCTTTCTCCCCGTTTTGTTTGCTACTAGGCACAAACAACTCTCTCGATCGTTCAAGTCGCTTCTCTTCATCGCCCCCGTGAAGTCATCATTCCACTCCTCCCAACATCCCATAACTTTCAAACCTAAATCCCTTTGCACTCACAAATGGCCGCTACAGTTGAAGGCGCGAAGCGCCGGGCTGCCTATCATGCGGTCGACGAACATTTCCCACCCAACGCCCGCTTCGTCGGCATCGGTTCCGGCAGCACGGTCGTTTACGTGGTTGAGCGCATAGCGCAGCTACCGCGCGAGCGCACCGACCACGTCGTTTTCATTCCGACGGGATACCAGTCCCGGGAGCTGATCCTGCGTGCCGGTCTGAAGCTCGGAGGTGTCGACACAGTCACTGAGTCACTGGACGTTGTTTTCGACGGTGCCGACGAGGTCGATCCCTACCTCAACTGCATCAAGGGCGGCGGTGCATGTCTGTTCCAGGAGAAATTGGTCGCCATCAGCGGGCGGAAGCTGGTCGTCGTCGCGGGTCTGTCCCCTCTTCCGCTTCTATATACAGTACTCTACTCTAGCTTCCTGTGTGTGGAACGTGTGCTGATATGCAAACCCCGCCGTGCGTGTCCTGGTATGTAGATTTCAGAAAACTCTCGCCGAGCTTGAGCACCCACTACGTTCCGGGAATTCCGATCGAAGTCGTGCCCGCGGCCGCGAACTACGTCCTGTCACGTCTCTCCGCACTCGGCAGCACCTCCCCCACCATCCGCATGGGCGGCACCGCAAAGGCTGGTCCGTGCATCACCGACAACGGAAACTTCATCATCGATGCGCCGTTCCAGGATGGCTTCATTCCGAGCGCTTCGTCGTCGATCTCGCCGCCTAGGCCGTTGTCACCGGCTAGCAGCGCTGTCGCCGTCGATGCTGGGTTGAATCCCGATACGGGACATGAGAGGGTTGGTGGAAGTAATGTTCTTGGCAAGGAGGAGGGCCACCCCGGTGCAGCCGTAGGCATGGGCTTGGGATCGAACGAGAATGTCGAGGAGATGGCGAGGACTCTGAAGAGTATCGTCGGTGTCGTCGAACATGGTATCTTCTGGTCTGGTGACAAAAAGCCAGTCATGGCGTACTTCGGTATGGAGAATGGCAGTGTCGCCGTTAGGGGAACCACCGGACATCATTCATAGCGCTGTTTTGGAGCTGGGATGGGATTTGTTTGTACAAGTATCTGTTGTGCAATCTAAAAAAAACCGGAACATGATAATGATATATAAACTGGAAACCGCCCAACCAAAACGCATCACTCGGCGCTCAAACATCCGATCAACCCATTCCAGCTGGACATTCGCGTGACAGACGTTCCCCACTATCTCCTTTCAGCCAGCAGCGGACTCCTCTCATCCGACGGCCCGGGCCTGACCGCATCCACCAGTGTGTCCACCTGTTTCCGTGCCCTCCTCTCCCGGATCTCCCATATCACGCACATGACCAACAGCCCGCCCTGCAGCGTACCAGTAACCACATATGTCGCCCAACTGCTCCACCTAGTCCCCTCCCTCATCGCGAGTGAAATCGCCCACACAAAGCTCCCAGGGGTCTGAATGCACATCATCGGAATACTCAGACTCCCGACATGCTTCAGCCTCCAGGTAGTATACAGCTGGGGGATGTACTGGATCGATGCCAGGATCGTGCTCTGCACGCCCAGAAAGTTGGCCCACCACACGAGAGTGTCCGAAGGCTGGGGGGGCCGCGACGGGTCTGCCGTGACCGCGGACGAATGCAGCAGCGAGAGGTAGAACGTCGTCACCGCCATCACGAGGAAGTGCAGGACCGATGCGACGGTAATGCCTACAGCCGTGCGCTTCGTGGGTACGCGCGACCCCGGAATCGCGAGGGCACTGCCAGCGCGCGGGAGGTAGATGAGGAAGAGTGCGAGACTGCCGAGTATTTCCTCATCTCGTTAGCAGGGGAGGACGAGGAGAAGGAGAGGAGAGGCCGTACATGATAGCGAAACAAGCCCACTGCAATCCGACCTGGGCAACCCCCATCGACGCCGCGAAGCAGTTGAAGCCGCCAATGCCCTTACCACAGCACCCGAGAACGCCCCATGACAGGATCAAGATGTTCAAGAACGCACAAGTTCCCGACGTTACCCCCAACAGCAGGAACAGCGGGCTGATTCCCTCCGAGGTGCCGCGCTGGATGATTCGGATGTGTTGTGGGAGGTAAGATATCTACCCGAGTAATTCACCACGCGATTAATTTTGGGGGAAGCGCGAGTGGGTGCAACCGAGCCGGCGAAAGGGACGTACGAGGATTCCAAAGAATATGGCGAACGAGAAGACTAGATTCGCCACTGAGGGCGAGAGCAAGCTGGAGCACTCGGATGGCACTTTGGCGAACGCGGTGAGCGACATTGTGGACGTGCGACTTGGAGCTCGAAGCTCGATGGCTGAATGCTAGGGAGGTATGTACACCCTCCGTACAAGCTCCACCCCTGCAGAACAGTTGAGCCGTTGGCGTCTTGGCTGCGCTAACTACCTGGTGCCTATCATAAAAAAGTCACTCGACTTGTCTCGGTTGAGTTGGCCGGTATAGGCATTGTACTCAAACGTGCTGGATACACGAGTATTCGTTGTCCACACCCACAAAAATCCACAGCCGCCAGGCGCGGCTTAGCCATGGTGATCTCAACCAAACGGATTGTTAGATTGTATGCATACACAAGAGGAGATCGTACACCTGTACTCGAGATGAAAAAGTGGAGAAAGCTTGTAACTTACCAGTGCTTATTGACTCGGGGGCACCCGAAATTCGATGAGCTCCATGTCCCGAGAAAAAAAGAGAGAAATGAAGCAAGAACTACATGCCTACACACGTGCCTACACACTAGAATACATACCTAGCACGGAATAGAGCCGTACTCATCACAATTCTACATGTCTCTTTATTGGCCCGAGTGATGGAATTACCAATAACTACTAGTATTTGCTCCAATGCCAGGTACGACTCCATAGAGCACTGATAAATTAAACGCCGTTTCAGCGTCCGGGGCGGTTGAGTTCCCTCTCGGTGATACACGCACTCCAACCGTGTGGCCATTGCAATCGTAATAACAGCTTGCAGGCGGCGAAGCCAGACGTCGGAGGAATTGAATTTCACAATCGATATTCTAAGGAAGTGGCGAAGGCGAATGAAGGGATATCAGTATCAGCACATGCTAGGTGTTTGGCTATCCCTTCGATCGTAGCGGCTTGGAGTTCCAAAAGGACCTCAAAAACGGATGTCCCACCACCTCCCGCTGTCAACCACTTACCGGTTAGATTAGGCTTTAGAGTTAGAATCCTTTTCCAGGTTCTATTGGAGACTGGACGAGTTTATTTTATGGTGGTGAGCAATATTGAATTTATACTTCGCCGAGATGTCTATACTCTCCTCAATATCCCCCCATTTCTCCACTCTTACATGGCTCCCACTACACGAAATCTTGTCAGCACTACCTACAACTCACAAAATCCCACAAAGCAGCTGCGCTGATCGTTTAGGCAGAGCAGCACTGCACAGGACTTACATTCCCGCCTGGTTTTCGGCAAAGTCGAGATCCGCCTTGACACCGGTTCTCCACCTACACAGCCAACAGACCAGCCGCTGGGGCTGATTATAGCCTTCGAGCCCCTCCCTCCCCTACTGAAGTCGGCAGCCAAGCAGCAGATCGCCTCCAAAGATCGACAAGCATACTTCCCTACCTCCTTGAGGATGTCCTGAGGCTGGCCATATGCCTATCCACCTAGAAGGTGGACCACGCACACTGTAGTCAGAATTCCTTGTGTGTCGTCGCCGGTACGTTTTTGAAATCAGAATAGAGCAGGCAAGAGTTAGTGGTCATCATGTCCAACCCCAGAACATCGTGCGAAAGGAGGCAAGCAGCGTGTCGTAGTAACTGTGGAATTTATCGGCGATGTCAACACAGCCCATGTGCTGATTTTAGTCGTCAGGGCAGGTGGGATAGGCATCTCCTTCTCGAAGTCTTCTCCGAAAACCGCGTCTGCCCCATGAAGTCGCTGGCAGTGTGACTGGCATTGATACCGTCGTGTTTCCGGTAGTTCTTCACGGCAGGCGCGCAATGGACGCCCATTTAGACGACGATACCAAGCCAGCGCCCCATCTCACCTGCGGTAGCGACTGCTGTGGCCTACCTGCAATTAGGTTCGGCTCATGCCGCTTTATGACCGCATAGGCGCTGGTATTCTGCGCTATCGTCTCGAGGAGTTTTTCGGTAAGTAACAGGTGCAGGATTTAGACAGACACAACGACGTCAAGTCCACGGATGGATGCGGGCAAGGTATTGTGGGCTCGATGGGGGAATGCCTGAGGGTGTGGAACTCAGACCCTGATACTGCAATCTGAGGCGTCGAGGGAGTAATCTCTGTTTTTTCTTGGTTAGGGGGGGGGGGGGGGTGGGTTATGCTAGTGATAGTCCGTGACCCTATCTTTTTTTCGTGGCCGCTTTTCCTTTCTCGGATCGGGGGCGCAGGTGGATTGCCGTCTATCAAATCCCCGTCCTCCAAGAGAGCGAGGCATATGTGATCTTTTTGATTGAGTTGCGGGTGGATCTCGGCCTCGTTGGTTGGTGATCATCCAGGCGCACACTCCACCTTCAGTCAAGTTATATACCGCCATACCATGTTCGACTCACTCAAAATTTGGCCCAGAGCTTCTTGAGATACTGAACTTCAATTCTATCATTACTTCGGGGACTTCAATAGGGTGAAAGTTTGGCTAGAGCGTTGGGACTGACCTTGCGATACCCAAATGGAACTCTAGAGCTAAAATTACGATCGAAGGGATAGCTGTTATAGGAGGAAGGAAAAACCCAGAGTATACCGTATTCAAAGCCATCAAATGGCTAAACTCACATCGCCAAACTCATGTGCTGCAACCCCCAAACTCCGGTACCCCAAACTAGCAAAAAAAAAAAGTATGAATGGACAAGGTAAGGGAAGAAAATCTAGCCAGTGGTGTGCGCAATACCATCCTCTATCATCATTTCCCGGAGTTGACGGACACCTGCACGGTAGACGTGCCATCAGCGCCAGTGCCATTGCCACCGCCACCACCAGGTACCGCCACTTGATCGGTATACTCATTGAATTCGGCTGGCGGGATGCCGCGATTGCCCCTAGGTGAGAACAGGGTCGCCGAGCCCGAGCTTACACCAACCATGAGCGAGTCGAATGATGGCGAGAAAGCTGCAGACATGATATGGCCGTCCAAGGTAGCAAGGTTATTGACGAATGGGTCGCCACGCCGGATGTCCCATAGTTTGATGACTCCATCAGAGGCTCCGGTGTAGAAACGATCCCTGCCGGGTGTCCATAGAGCGACGTTCACTCCAGCATCGTCACCACCTCCGGCTGGGAGCGCAGTGCCATGGCTCAGCGTATGGAGGATTTTCCCCGGGAAACGACAGTCCCAGACTATCGTAGTCCTATCAGTTCCCGACGAAGTCACATAGGTTTTGCAAGGCCTGTAAAGTCATCAATACGATGGCAGCGTAGCATAATCAGAAATAAGCGACTTACGACATGGTTACCACGTTGATGTCCTCCTGTTGACTGTCGAACCCCAAAGCCGGGCGGGGTCGCCTTTCGGCGAAGTCCCAGACCCGGACCTGCGTCCGAACGCCCGTGGTCCGACTGTTCGCCACTCCACCGGTAACAAAGTCTCCCTGTTCGTGGACGAATATGTCGAATTGCCTGGTGGCTCCGGGCATGATATTCCCCACTGTCGACATTGCACGGGCATCGAAAATCACCAAGTCGCCAATCTTGTGCCCCCTCTTATTGTCGTATCCCACGACGAGCCAGTCTGGTCTGACCCTGCCGTGCCAGCTCACAGCAACAGCCTCAAGGTTCTTTCTGGACGGGGCAAATACATGGCGCGTGTAACAACCACCGCCGTCGTTAACGCCGAGAATATTAACGTTGCCATCCAGCAGGCCAGCAGCGAGCACTCCATCGTGTAGAGGACTTACGGCCAAGCGAAGCACCTCGCTCCCAACCCCCAGCGATCCGATGAAGTCACCATCCTCTCCGAGCCAAGTCTTAACTGTCTGATCATAACTTCCGGAGAAAAGATATCTTCCATCTGTTGAGTGCGTGACAGATGTCACTGTTGAATGGAGATACGGATCCAACTCTGGCGCCTGACTCATTCGAAGCGTTTTATGCCCATCAAGCATGCGAATTTGGTCTCGCGCCAGTAAGCCAAGCATTAGGTTTCCGGGCTTATTGTATTCGTCACTGTGCGTACAGCCTGCTATTAAGTCAGATCACTGAACAGACAAATGTGACATGACAACACTTACAACACAGAGCAAAAGTTCTGCCGTCTGGCGACCAGCTAATATCGACGACGTCAGAGCTGCCTCCCTCGAAGATCCTCCATGGGCCCATGTTGTCTCTAACGATCGTCTCCATTAACCTGGTCTGATGGCGGCGGTTCCTGGCGCTAGGAGTTCCAATGCCCAACTGGCGGAGGAGACGAAGTGATGATAACCCGGGTGTGTAGGGAGCTGTGTGCGAAAGCTGGATGACACGATCGGTGGATGGGAACGTCATATCGTTCTGCACCGCCCAGTAGCAATCCCTGACGAAATTTTGCACGTCTTCTTGTTCCCTACCCGGGAGAGGCCACGCGGAAGGAGCGAAGTGACCGTGCCACTGGGCCGTGAGGGCACGATGTCCAATCTCTTGGAAGACATCCATACCAGGGAGTCGACCCTCGTCTCTTGCCATCACAGAGCGAACAATCTCGGCTTCAGTTTTAGTGAAGTCGACATGAAGAATGATGTGTCCTTCTGGTCCTCCGTTAATCATCAACACCAAATACATGAGACTGGGGACTCACCGGAAGCGGTCCATTCGCGCGAGTACTCTGAGGGATCGATATCAAGACCAAGATAAGGCCGCCGCATGGTTCTAGTCCTTGTAATGAGCGCCAATTGCAGTTCTAGTTGACGAAGCTCCCTCATCTCGGCGCAATTATAAGGTTCGACTGGCTCAACGTCGGGTGCGACTGGATCGACGTCAGGTGCACTGCGCGCTTGAGATGGCGGTATGTTGTCGGCGACATCCATGATCGGGTCGTGTGGTACGAAAAAAACATCGACGCAATTCTCGCCGTCACAATCAACAACACCATGCAACTCGCAGTGCTGACGAGAGCCAGCGGCGATGGTTCGTCGCTCGCCTGGTCCCTCTAGAGCTGCGGTTGTGGACGTCATTGGCGCCGAAGTAGGTGTTTCCTTTTTCGTCCTATGTTCAGCCATTTTCTTTCTGTATTCCGCCTTTCTGATGCGCGCATTACGGCGCCGTACCTCATCCTCTGGGGTGATTAGAGCATCAGCGACGGACTTGAGACCGTAGCCTCCACCCTGCGCCATTGAACTTGGCGTGTACAGTCTCTTGCCCCAGTCCGTGGTCGTCGTACTAGCCGTGGATTGACCCGCTTGTTCAGTGAGGCTTACATCCTAAGACGATGTCAGCCGTACGTAAAAGCCCATTGATAGGAAGACATACCCCATTTTCACTTTCCAGTAATTCTGGACACTCTAGTTTCACAGCAACGGAGGCCCTGTGTGGGCCGTCAGTACAGTGCAACAGCAGCAGTAACAGATGAGGGTGCTCTTACTCTGGAGATGGAGACCTCTTGCGCTTACCAGTACTCGCCGGAGTTATCTGGTTATCCATGACGGTGTGTTTGTTGCAGACTGAGCACAATTGGTGGTTAACAGAGTTGCTGGGTCCTGTTGGAGTTGCTGGGACCAGAAAGGTTTGGCTGCAGCTCTTGCAGGATGTTTCCTGGAAGAACGAGGATTGGGGGCAGGAGCCCTGAGTTGTGTGTGTATCTGTTTCCCGCGAGGCTGAAACCACAACACAGAACCGATCTCCAGGAGGCTTAGGGAACTGCAAGTCAACTGCTCTAGAGTTTGCAACAAATGCGGGCTGGGTTACCATCGACAATTGATGCTGTTGCATCGGTGCCGGCACAACATTTCTCGGGAGCTTTTGTCCATTGGCTTCGAAGCGCAGTGGAGTGCCAGGCTCCGGGTATATTGGAGCTGCTATTGGTGAGCGCTCCTGCGTACTGTAGGTGAGGGGACATTCCAACGCACTTGCTCTCTTTCCCATGGATGGTTGTCTTTCACTGACTGATGCCATCGGCGGCATGCTTTGTACAGCCGAATGGTACGTTTCCGTGGATTGGACGAAGGTCATTGGAGCCGATTGCTGTGCGGTCGACGGTACTCGTTTACTCGGCGGGGCCATCGGCTCACGGCCGAGTCCATTGGATTGAGACCCGGGGTCATGGTGAGGTGCCATTGTCATCGCACGTGATGTCGATGCGGTGTCGCTGCGGACAGCCCTGAATCTCGACACAATATCCGGCGCCATGGCCCTTGGTGCGCTTTTGCCGGATGGATAGCTGACAACATATGTGTTTCCTGCAGCGTAGAGGTTCCCCTCTGCACGACTGCTGGCATCTCCCTCCGTTGCCGGGGTGGCATTTGAGACGCTATGTCCAATATCCGAGATATCGGGGCGAAGAATCGGCGAAGGGCTCCTGTACTCGAAGGAATCAGGAGCCGGCGCGATTGGACCTTCATTGTTGAGCTGTTTGAGAGAGGGCATCTGCGGGCTGCGTGCAAATGATGTGGACATCGACGGTGGCACGAGGAACGAGCTTATTGACGGCTGGCGTGACGGCTCACGGGTTGGCGATCCAAAAAATAGGGTCAATGGGAGTCTATTGTTGCGTGGAGGGGAAGTAGCTGCTTGCACGGGCATGAGGGCGAGGAATGTGGGATTTGGAGCGGCGGCTTCAATTGTGGGACGGAGTTTTGCCGGAGTAACGATTGATTGCTGTCGCCGGGAATTCCTGGGAGATCTAGTGCTGACAGGCGGAAGGTACTCATCGTCGTCATCATCGGAAATCAGGATGGGCGAGTTTTTAGCACCGCTACCACAGGTGTTTGGCGGCATTTCGACTTTGGCGCATCAGCAGGACGTGCGGGTTGGAAGGAGCGCGTCTACATGTATATCCCGAGGAAACGCGGTCTGTGACAGTGCGGCGGAATAGGATATCTAGACTAGTGGATTGGCGGGCGCATGCAGGGATCGGACTCAAGCGATGGAAAGAAGCTCTGCTCCACGCGCATGCGGCAGGTTGGGCAACACCTCAACACTATCCCGCCTTTCTTGTCAACTGCCACAGTGACCCACCAAACGTCTCGTATACGCAGCGACTCACAAATACATGGCTCCGAGTGCGTCGCTATCTCGTGCCCGCAGCAAAGCGACGGGCAGACGTCGGCTAACCGTCCACAGCAGTACCACCTCCCGTGATTGTCCTTTCGGGGCCTTCCGGCACTGGCAAATCGACTCTGTTGAAACGACTTTTCGCGGACCATCCCGAATCATTTGGTTTCTCGGTCTCCCGTGGGTCCTCCCTATTTGTACACCGCCATTATCGCTGGTTTATTGACTAGTGGCAAAAAGACACCACACGTCCGCCCAGGGCTGGCGAGAGGGACGGCATCGAGTATCACTTCACTACCCCTGAAGGGTTTGAGGAACTGATCAACAAGCATGCATTCATCGAGCATGCAACCTTTGCTGGCCGTAGCTACGGAACTTCTTTTGCAGCAGTGAGAGACGTCACTTCCAAGGGCCGCGCCTGCATCCTGGACATCGAGATGGAGGTTGGTTCCCCGCAGCCATTCCAATTCAGCCGATGTATCCTAGCCCCACAGCCTGGCTCCACAGCCTGTCGCGATATCCTGTTTCGGATAGCGAGGATCGAAGCTAATGGCAGCAACAGGGCGTCAAGCAAGTCAAAAAGTCCGACCTCAATGCCAAGTTCATTTTCGTTAAGCCTCCTTCGGCCCAGGAGCTTGAGAAGCGCCTGAGGGGACGGGGAACGGAGTCTGAGGATGCTGTGCAGAAGAGATTGGACCAGGCAATCAAGGAACTGGAGTTTGCGGAGCAGTCCGGTGTTCATGACAAGGTGGTGGTCAATGACGATTTCGAGCGGGCGTATGTCGAGCTAAGCCAGTATATCATATCTCTTTTGAAGTAGAGTAAGCGATGTACATAGATACCACCTCAACGCATACGATATTCAGACTCCATGGCACTCAATGCGATTGCTTGTGTACCAGGATCAGGGCCGGATGAGCCTAGTTAGATCTCCGAGACAGCCTGAATGTTCCTCCACAGGCGAACATATTCGGACAGGATCATGAGACCGGGACGTTCAGCATTGAGGAATAGTTAGTAAGAATGTCAATGCGAATTCCTTCATGTGTTTTCCGCCACGATTTGAATTGTAACAAATCTACAGCCGGAGGTGGTACCAGAACATCCTGACCCCAATGACCCTATCCGTCCTTTTTTTTGGTTCTTTATCCTGTTTCACCTGGCGTGACCCAGGGAGTTCACTTATAGCAAGCGAATCACGGACTATGACGCCGTCAAACCGGGCAACGGCCCGAAAAAATACATAACAACCTCTGAACAGCCTGGCGACACGCTTCGATATGCTAAAGGTCTTACTTATTCTGTTATCAAGAGTTCTGATGCATAGACGTTGACACGGAAAGATGGTATGCTTCTATGAGTAATAGTCGTAGAGTTGCCCCGCGAAACCCAGTCTTCCGAGATCTCTTTCCCAGACCTGACCTTCGTGGTCTTGACCTCAGGGAGTATTCCCGCCACCGCCTTCCGATCAGAGAATTCCAATAGGTATCGATACCGCTTATATTTTGTCCTCGGTCTGTCGGTCCGAGCTAAAACCCCATCAAGTCCACCCTACCTTCCCGCCACTTCCGAGGGTCATGTCGTCTAGCACCGCGTCCACCCCCAACATCCCCGGGAAGCCTGGAAGCAACAGTGCTGGTGCTCCTTCATCGCAACTGGCGCCGCAGCCTCCGGGCAGTGTTGTTGGAGGTGAGCCCTCGAGGCGCGCCGGCGGAGGGAGCGGAGGAAATTTCGGAGCTGGTTCAGGGGCTCGCAATGGCATGCCCCGGAACAACCAAGCATCACGCAAAGGCCATCGGAATCACCGCAAGCCCGATTCTCTTACATCGGAGGAGCACAATTACAATTACGGCGGCTATGACGAGGTATGCACTTCTCTCCGCTCTACTCTTTGCTGCTTTCTACATGTACGGAGCTGAAACCTAGGCGGCTGCAACAAGGCGCCGACGTTGTCGAGCACTCGTAAGGGAACTTCTATCGCGATCAATTGGGATTATTCAGCCCCTCACCCACGTGCCTACGGTGAATTCCGTCCACGCAATCAACGGAGAAATCCAACTTGGGGGTTGGGCTCTGGTTACCATGCTGTCGACAAAGCTCGGTAAGCGAATTGGAATGATCTACTCGATCGGTTCCGGCAGGTGCTGATTGGCTGCAGCTATGTAAACGCCAACTATCGTTTCATTGTCAATCCCCATGGTGACTACAGAGCTCAATGTATCGACTCGGACGTCCATTTGCCTTGGGACCATATCCTCCAAATCCTCGCATCCGCATTGACTCAATGTCCGAATTGTCCCATCTGCCTCTCGACGCCTGTAGCTCCACGCATGGCAAAATGCGGCCATATATTTTGTCTGCCTTGCCTGGATAGATATATGGCTTCCACCGACGGTAACAAGCCACAGATCAGCAAGCCACGATACAGGAGATGTGTGATCTGTACGGATAGCGTATACATGACCGACATTCGCTCGGTGCGATTTATTACAGGTCAGCAGACAGACCCCCCCAAAGAAGGGGACGATGTCGTGCTCCGGTTGGTTATGAGGAAGCCCGGCAGCACTCTCGCCTTGCCTAGGGATGGCGCCGATCCACCATCTGCACTAGACGAAATCCCATGGCATTTTGCTGCGGAGGTCATGGACTATGCCAGAATCATGAAAGGGTCGGAGGATTACATGATGGAGCAGTTCAAACGCGAAATCGTGGAGCTTCAACAGATGCAACTGGAGGATGAACTGCTATTTGGGGAGGACGGACTATGGGCGAGAAAGGCGATCGAAACGATTCGCGGACAGATGGAAGGGCTGGCCGGCATCGGAAACCCACCGCCGTCGATCGTCCCGCAAACGGAGAAGGAGAAAGAGAAAGAAAAACGGCCACCAATAGTGTTCTCGGAAGAAGCCACCGACGTACCCCTTATGTACCACGTGATGCACGAGGCTCGCTCCGGTCACTCGTCATCTTCCCACACGCCGAAACCTGGACCGCCGAATGACGACAGTTCTGTTTCCGCTGCCGAACTGTCTTCGTCTCTGATCGGGTACGAGGACCCACGCCAGCGAGCGGGTGTAGGTGCATCCGATGGTTCTCCATATTTCTTCTACCAGGCCTTGCTACACCACTACCTTTCACCACTTGACATCCGAATCTTGAAGGTGACATTTGGCTCCTTCGCCAACTTCCCCGCGACGATCTTGCCTCGGGTTGAGAACGTTAGTACTGGCCACACGGTAGATGACGACCTCCGCAAGCGAGCCAGATATCTCGCACATCTTCCATACGGATGCGAGGTTACCTTCCTCGAGTGCGATTGGACCGACATTGTGCCACCGGAGACTCTGGAGAAGTTCAAGGGTGATATTGAACGGCGCAGAAAGAGGAAGCGGGAGAAGGAAACCAGAGAGGAGCGTGACAGGATTCGAGCTGAGAAGCTTGAGGAAGACGAAAGATGGTCTGCGCTTAGACACCGCAGACGAGAGTCTGCAAGCTTCCTCAAGGGAAACCTCAAAGACGAGGACTTTGTGGCTTTAGGTCACTCCGAGTCCGTCGATAGCGAGACCGTTGCAGGAACCTCTCCCTCGCAGGCTACCGATTCATCCGTAACTGCCCCGCAGCAGCGAACTGTCTGGGGCACTCCAGTCATCGCCGTTTCACAAGAAGAGCCGGTACACCACCGTGCTGAAGACAACAGCGGATGGTTGCCGGATTGGGAGAAAGAATTGATGTTGGAAGAAGAAATGTCGGTGCAGATAGAGATGGAGGAGGCAGTGAGCAACGGCGGTGGCAGTGGTTCCGGTGGACGTGCACCAAGCCATGGAAAGGGCCAGAGGAAGAAGTTCAAGAAGGTCACTCTTATGACGAATGGCGGTAAACGAGGCGCATGAACTGGTTGTTTCTCTATGTGTTGTTTCGGCCGTTTCGTTCCCTTTTCAACTCTACTGCACGCAACACACACTCATTGTATGTAAATAAAACTGGATGGCATATTAATGGTGGTGTATGCGGCATGTGGTGTTTGGTGTTTTGTTTGTTAGGTATCTTGATATGACCGATATCTGCTTTGATACAGTATATATATCTGTGTACGACTGTAATATTTTCCGGCTGTGAGAGACATTAGTCTTTTTGTTTCTCTCATCACATGCTGCCTTCCTAAGTATCTAGGCGATAAACTCTACACCACACGCCCTTTCCTCCTCTTGTTTGCAGTACCTGTTACGGATCCACTACCCAGCGGCCCACCCAAGCCCTCTATGACTTCGTCAGGTCGTCCGATATAGCTTCATCCGTGCTAAAAAGTTGGGTTTGGCAGTCTTGCAGTTGTGCAATATACGCACCGATATTCTCTCCCGAAGTAGGACGGGCATTGAGGAACTTGGTAAGAATAGCTGCCCTTCTGGTTTGCTGGGCCGTGAAATCGAGCCGTCTGAGCAAGGTCTCCCAGATCTCCCTGAAATTCTCAAGGTCGCGCGCGTGGCTGAATATTGGGCATACAGGTGTAAATCAGCAGGCGTGCAGCCATAGTGCGTCGTTTCTGGTAGCTGTCAAGCGCTGTTCTGGCAGCCGTGATGTTTCCCACTGATGGTTGCTGCTCTTTTTCTCCGGTGTCAATGTCGAAGGCTTGTACTATCCTGAGGGCGGATCTGATATCGCGCTTCCATTCATAAATGGTCCCGTCTAGCTTCTTAATGACACCGTGTTTCCACTGATACCAAATATCTTTGTTGAACTTGGACGTGCATGGCTATGTGGTTGGAATGCTCGCGAATCAAAGCTCGACCAAGGGATTTTCGAGTGGAGAGTTCTGGAATATCGAGGAACGTATCGATATTGGTGGTTGAAGGTACAACGGTCCGGGTTCATAACTGGTGGTTGTTCATTCACAGACTAACCACTAAGAGGCTTAGCGCCACTTAATGTGCTACTAGCGTTGCTTGGCACGATTGACATAGCGCAGGAAGTGAATCAAACCTGGAAATGAATCACTCCTCGAGGTGTGTGATTCAAGGCTAGCTGCTTTAAGCAGTGCTCTGTGCTATCCCATCACCACCACAACAACCACCGCAACTACAACCTGTCCACGGGTGAGTGTAGACGGATGGTTGAGAATATCTTTGGTTTATTCATCACCCGTGTGCAGCCTTCATTGGCTGAAGAGTGGGAGAACACTGGGCGATAGACTCGGGTGAATGCAGCCGAACCATTACTGACATGAAGACAAAGACAGCTCCGAAGGCTGTGATTATTTCTTGCTTTCCTGGTTGCCGAGGGGATTCTATTTTCTCTGACGCTTTGACAAGCACTCTGACAGAACGCTGTACGATGCCAAGAAAGAATACTTTCTCATCCATATTATAACCTAGATGCCATGGGGCTTGATCTTCAACTCTAATCGTTTGCTTCAATCCTTGAAAGTACTCGCGGATGATCTAGGAATCGTTGAATGCGCGGCATTGTAAAGGGGCTCATTGTCCATCGCCGATAACGCTGGATGTCATGGTAGAATCGGTTTGCACCAATTCTTCCCAATAGGATCGAGATTCGGACCGAGCAGATTTCCGTGCCGATCCCGTCTAATAGCTGCCGTCAGTGGATCAAGCATCAGGTGAAAGAAATAGTTAGCACATTCAAGATTCCGCGGTTCTTGGTCTTTAACAACAACATGCCATATATACTTCGTAGTAGGTCAAGTCGTGTCGGGTAGCCCTATGCATATGCAAGCACCACTCCTCCGGAGCTTCCCCTTCCGCGATTGTCAGGGCCATAGATATCGTTCTCATGAGCGTCGGATAAAGTCTTAGTTTCGCCATTGGTGCACTCACTCTTCGCAGGAGTGAGAATCTAGTATGAGGCGATGGCTGTTTCGAGGCTCTATTTTCTGGGACTGACAGCCCGTGGCCGTTGCTGCCGGCCGGCACGTTTTGCTGCAAACAGGCATATAGACAAACAATTGGAGGTTCGGACCGATTTTATTGTGGTTGTTGAGGGCTGAAACATCCGAGTACATAGGTACTCTACATTACCTTAACATGGGGGGGGCACTCAAAATGGCTAGCCGTGAATCACACCTCAAGGACTGATTCGCCTTCACTTCTGCGCTACTACGTTACTGTTCTTGAATCGCCGTAACTCCTGATTTTTCACCAGTAAGAGTTTGAATCCATCCTCAGCTCTATCCAATTGCAGCTACCAGAGTAGAAGTCTCAAAAAGGCCAGCTCTAGAATTAAATATAATGCATAAATATGTAATTTCAAAAACCAGAATCTAACTCCTCCCGATCAGAATTCTCATCCACAACCGTCTTCCCTTCCACTCTCACTTCCCTCTTACAGCTCTTGCTCCAAATCATGTAGATATATCCTCCCTTATCTTTTGCAGACAGTCCACTTCCTTTTGTTCATCCTCCTCCAGGCGAGTCGCAAATCTCCATGTTCCGCTATTTTTCCAAAGCGCAAGACTCAACCTCTTCTTTGCTGGTGACTCGCTTGCTGTCTCTTGATTTTCGATGGCAGACATTTCTCGCTTGACCAATGGGTTGTAACTTGGTATTTCTTGTCGGTTCTGGCAGAGCTGTCATGAAAAAGTTGAGCATCAGCTCTCCATAGATTTGCCTCCCTTCCCTCTGAAAATAAAAAAATAAAATAAAAAAGCAAATATCAACCAGCGTCTTGGCATTCGAATCCCCGACGGCCCCTCGATACAGCACAAGCCTCCCGGCACTAAGCACTGTGGGTAGGTAGGGCAAGACCCCTAGCACAGAGCAGTCCACACCCCCACCTCCCGTGGACCACACACAACCCTCAATTTAGTGCTTCACTTCACGAGAGAAGTTCACGACGGCTCGATAATTTCGCCCAACACCCAGGACCCTCACGACAAACGAACGTTTACTTCATCCGACAAACTTCAAGATGGTACTACCTCCTTTACCTGCCCTACACGCTCGCACGGCCACAGCGACAATATGAACACTGCAGCCCCTCAGCTCCCAGTCGAAGTCGCTCAATCGAGAAACAAGCGGCTGGAAGATCGCGAGGAATGATGGATGATGTTAAGATGATCTTGAACTGTGCGAGAATCAAATCGATTTGCCGACCACTTTTCGGATCTACTTGATTGCATCTTGCGCAATTCATGTGTCTACTTCGGTACCACTGGATGGAAGATACGCACACTATAAATCTACATACATTTGTGCCCCTCCGTAGAAGTACGGCGGGCTCTGCATTGTTGTAGTAGGGCTGATGTCTCATGTGCTTCAATGGCTGCGAGACTGTAGAGCTGATTTTGTATCTGTTGAAAAGAAACATTTCGCTGATTCAAAATCTCTCAATGACCAATAGCCCGCCAAGAAGAAGGCCGCTCCAGCCCCTTTCCCCCAGGGCAAGGCTGGTGCTTCCAAGAAGCCCAAGGTTAGTTGGATATCTCCCTATTCCCCGCTCAGGTATCTCGTTACTGACGTGATGTAATCCATTAGCAGAACCCCCTCATCGAGAAGCGTCCCCGTAACTTCGGTATCGGTCAGGATATCCAGCCCAAGCGCAACCTCTCGCGCTTTGTGAAGTGGCCCGAGTATGTCCGCCTACAGCGCCAGAAGAAGATCCTCCACATGCGCTTGAAGGTTCCTCCGGCGATCGCTCAGTTTCAGAACACTGCCGACAAGAACCTTGCCACCCAGACCTTCCGCCTGGTGGACAAGTACCGCCCCGAGACCAAGGAGCAGAAGAAGTCGCGTCTTGTCAAGGAAGCTGAGGCCATCAAGGACGGAAAGAAGAAGGAGGACGTGTCCAAGAAGCCGTACACGGTCAAGTACGGTCTCAACCACGTCGTCGGTCTGATCGAGAACCAGAAGGCATCCCTCGTTCTCATTGCCAACGACGTTGATCCCATTGAGTTGGTGATCTTCTTGCCCGCTCTTTGCCGCAAGATGGGTGTGCCTTACTGCATCATCAAGGGCAAGGCTCGTCTTGGAACTGCCGTTCACAAGAAGGTGTGTTACCTACGGTTTGGTTTTCCGGGTTTGCCACTTACCTAACGTTTTTAGACCGCTGCTGTCCTCGCATTTACCGAGGTCCGCTCCGAGGACAAGAGCGACCTCACCAAGCTCATCTCCGCTGTCAAGGAGGGATACAACGAGAAGTACGAGGAGCACCGACGGCACTGGGGTGGAGGTATCATGGGTCGCAAGGCCAACGACCGCACTGGCAAGTTCGACTGCTACTGTATGATGTTGGGCATGAATACTGACTACCAATATAGCCAAGAAGCAGAAGGCGTTCGATGCGGCGATCAAGATCTAGACTTGTTCTCGCTCGCAATGATAATACTCAAAAAAAAATTGCTAGTGTGATCCAGTGTTTCGTGGTGAAAATTGCTTGGGAAATTGAATTTCACCGGCTAGTGTTCTTGCATACCAATGATTTTGTGATGTTCAGTGATTCGACTCGGGTCTCCATCCGGTCAGCCATCCACCAATTTACCACCTTCATGCGTCTCCAAAGTCTATCCATATATACCTAATTGAAGTCTGGGCCTACGTCCGACACCTCTGGAACGGGGCAGCCCTGTAAGCCTGACCGTACTAGGTGATGGTAGATATCAGAGAGTAGAATATTTACTGGGTCTTGTCCTTGGGGAGTGTTTCGGCCAGCGGCTCGGGCAAGCCTTGAACAAAGGGACGACACGCCCCACGCCACATACCCATTGCACAAAGCAGATTAGATAGACCTACGCGCCAATCTGTGCCTTCAAATAATAACGCCATGTTTAGTATGCCATCTTGCCAATCAAATGAACCTTCGCACCCTCCGCCCCGTACACAAGCCCCTTACACCTTCGTTTTCGCCTTATCCTTTGGCGCCTTGACCTTTGGCCCTTTTTCCCTTGGCGGTGGTTTCGGGCCTAGGGTCTTCAGCTTTATCGCCTCGATCTCTTCCGTCAGCGCCGTATCGGCGAGAGCGTTCATTGCCGCTCTCAGTTCCGCGTCTCTGCATAGTTGGGATCAGTCCGCAGTCTAGTTTAGGGGGGAGGAGAAGCTATGTGATGAGGAATACGTACGACTTATTCGCGCCCCACCCCTTCCCGATGACTCTGTCCTTGAACCCCCAGCCATTGATCATAACCGTGATCCAAAAGCCGCCGTTGTTGCCGCCGCCGCCTCCGGTCCACCTGTAGGTGAGTTGGGCCTTGTTCCCGCCAGCCAGCGCATTGAGGCTCTGTTTCGCCATCTTGTCGACGGGAGAAACCTTGGCTCTCTCGACGGCCATCTCCTTGAGCTTCGGTTCAAATAGTCTCTCGAGCCAGACCCTAGCGGTCCTGTAGCCGACGTCGGGGCCGCCCTCGGAGTCGAGCACGACGCCGCCGATGTAGGCCTCGAAGCAATCAGCGACGATCTTGATCTTGTTCTTGTCCTCGACCAGGTTCGTGCGCAGGCGCTCGGAGAAGCCGTACGCACGCGCGAACTCCGCCAGCGGCTTGTTGGACACCAGCAGCTGCCGCATCTCCGACAGCGGGCCCTCGCGGTACTCGGGGAAGCGCGTGTACAGCACCGACGACGCGATCGACTGCAGATAGGCGTCGCCGAGGAACTCGAGCCGCTCGTAGTGTGCGCTCTCGACGCCGGGCATCGAGGCGTGCTCGCCCCGGATCGAAGACACGTGCGTGAAGATCTGCTTGAGGAGGTCCGGGTTATGGACCGGCGGCAGCGGCGGCGGCCACTCTTCGTCCGCGTCAGTGGCCGGCGAGGCGCAGGAGAGGAAGGTGAACTCCCCCGCCGCCCTCATGGCATTGAGGGCGACGAGGAGGTTGGCTTTTTCGGGGCCGAGGGTGGCCGTGAGGTTCTCGATCGAAACGGAGGGGGAGAACAGGACTGAAAGACCCTGGGTGAACGCTGCGAAGGCTGATTTGATATCTGCTGGTTGGATTGAGGTGGGAGCGGCTTCGGGGCCACTGGTGGCGGACGGGGTTCCCTGGCATGCGATCATTGGCTTCTTGTACGGGTTCCCACCGTCGCCGTCATCCTGGGGGTGCTTTCTTTTGATCTTGTCGCGCGCCATAGTGAGGGAGTGTGGTGGAGTGGGGTGGTGGTGGTGGTGGTGGTGTGGCGAAGCTGATTCAATTGATGTGTCGCTTGGAGAAAAGAAAGTAGGTAGGACAGGGAAAGTTCGGATGACATGGGCAGGTCTTTTCACTCTACATTATCTACATCTCTTCCAGAGCACTGGACCCACAACGAACCTCGACTCAATCGATGTCGAGTGGGCTGGGTGTTGTTAACCTTCATGCCTGGATGCTCGTCCGCACTCGTAGCCAGACACGGACTGCCCGAAGGCGTTGTTGCCGAAGGCCGAGGGAGGGGAGTTGAGTGTCAACTCACTGCTCACACATGACGCATTCCAAATCACCAATGTCAACATTTTAGAGATTGACTTGCTCCTATTGGATATGACAACAGGATTGGCGGTTGATGTCGACGATACTGCGATTTTGTTTGATCTGTACACACATTCGACACCCCGCTCCAGCCCCCCCGCACACAGCAACCCCGCTGCAACACAAGATCGTTCAATCGCAACACATTGTCAACCAACAAACCTTCACTCCAATTTTGCAACGTCCGCAGACTTAAAGCACAACGCCCACCCCCCTCCCTCGACATCATCTATCGTGACAGGTGGAAACAATAGAGAAAGAAGAAAAAAAAGAAAAACACACACCGCCTCGATCGCCCCTTCAATTCTGGTGGCTTGCTTTTTCCTCTAATTGTTCTGGACCATTCCGGTACCCTTGTAGCCCTCGGAGGAAACACCAGTGATGGGCTCGACGTTCTGTTCCTTGAGGTACTCATTGCTAGCCTCTTGCCACTCCTTGCTCATGGTCTTGGGACTTGGACGGCCACCAAGACGTATGGCATAGAAGGCCACGAACGAAACACCGACACCAATGGCGGTGTACTGGATGACCTTCGAGGTTTCACCGGGAGGAGGGGCGGCACGGGGACCGTGAGGACCGAAAGCGATCCAGTAGGCTGGTTATTTTTTGGGGGTTTTGCGTCAGCGAGAGAGACGGTGCGAAACCCCCCGAGTCGGGTGAGTGGTTTTTTTTTTTTGGTGTGAACATACAAGCCTTCTTCTCCTGCGCAGTCAATTCGCCCCACGAGCCCTTCATGCGATCCCGCAGCTGCATCCAGAGTTCGGCCTGCTCGGACGGCGGCATGGCTTCCCAGCGCTTCTCAATGTCGGCCAGCGTGACATTGGAGATGGCGTAGGAGCTGTTTCCGCGCGAAAGGACGACGGCAGCCGATGCCGGGCGAAGCCGGGAAGCCCGCAGGAGGGAGTTGCGCACCATCGACATCTTGGTTGTGTTGGTAGTTGGGAGTTGAGTGGAGATTTGTTTTTAGGCTTGTTGGGTTTCCGAGGTTGCGAGGAGTGAGAGTAAGTAGTGGGTGTGGTTTGATGACCTGGGGAATTTCTGGGATGAGTGGTTGGATACCGACGAGACGACGTTTCCCTCACTATCTAGCGATTTTCCTCCCACCACCAGCCCCAGAGAAAGTATGGAAACTCACACCACCCACCTCACTTCCGCACCCGCTGGTTGGCCCCGCCGGACACAATGTTATTGTTTGCACTCCTAACCGAGAGAAAAGAAAAAACGAATCACCACCTGTAAATAAGTAACTTAGTCCGTCTAGAGAGAATGGAAATGTATCATTTACTTCCACAATTCGTTTTTGCGTAGAGCGAGTAACTACAGAAGTACGTGCATCATATGTTAGTACATACTTAGGTATCCACCGCGGAGTGGAGAACGTCTGCACTTAACCACACCTTTCTAAAGTACATAGCTGGCTGCTTAGCCCGCATGTGCATCACTCACTAGAAAGCACTCCATTTATCATACGGGCAGACACGGACAGATACTCACATGACTACATCCTCTACATACATACCTCCTTCATGTCAAGATAGGACGTCCAGAAGGCTCTAGATGCCTTGGCACCCGAGTTCGGAGGGAGTCGGAGACGAGCATGTACCTACATATAAAGGCATCTTCCGCATGGCAAGAGGTATCATCGAACTTATCATCTCCACCTATATGTATACCCATATATGTATTCTCTTTGATAGGTTACGAGCCCGGCTTGAACGCTTATCAATACTCAGCCTTTACCATATCTACATACTAGGTATGTAGATACCTGTACGCACGTCCTGACGATCTTGTCTCAACCCGTCTTAGCACAAAACACCCCTGTCCAAATCCTTCCTTTCAGCCGCAACACCAAGCCTCCCCGATCAACATCGTGAAGAAGAATTTTTCCAAACCCAACAGGGGAACCATCGAATGTCTGATGCTCACCAGCCATTGAATGGAAGATGGATGTTGGGGCCGTGCTTAAGACGATGGAAGCATGGCAGATTATCACCGGAGAAGAGAAGATGCCCGACCGAGGCTTCTCCAGCCCACTCCACGAGAGCGAGAAGCGACAAGACGGAAACAACCAACCTTCAGCGAGCCATCGCATCCTCTACCAAGCGCAAGAGCCCTCCTCCGGATCTCAGCCAACCATACAGTTTAGAAAAAGCTCCGCCGTCTCGAGGACCCAGCTGAGATGTGGGTTTATGCTGGCCAACCAGCTCAACAAGGCATAACTGCTCGCAAACCCAACGCTCCGTCCATTCAAGTAACCTCTACACCGTCAAGCCTTGCCCAGAAGAACGCATCGGAGCCGAGTACCGTGATCCTGTCGACGGAACCAAGGAAGCGATAACGGACACTGCCCTGCTCCAGCAGCTGTTCAACAGTGCAGGACCGATGTTTGACGCGTGTTGCGGAAGAAAATCGACACCACCATTGCCCAAGACACCTTTACTGGACAGGGGTGTTTGTGCTAAGATGGGTTGAGACAAGATCGTCAGGATATGCGTAGACTACTCTATATCATAGTATGCGTATCGATGTAACAAGCAGTGGGCGTCCCAACGACCATTGGTCAACGGCTTGAGCACGCCCTCGATAACTACTCGGGAAGGATGGAAAGCACAGTCCTGTAGGAGGAACTGGAGGCCTTCGACGCGGACCTACTGCAGGAGGAAGAGGCTGAAGCCAAGGCGGAGGCGGAGAGGCTCCGGCCCGGGCTGACCATGTCCACGGACGGGCCACAGCTGGACAGCGGAGCCGCTGGATACTCGGCGGTGTGGTAACACGGGCAGCAACCCACATGGGCTACAACCAAGAAGCCTACGATGCGGAGTGCGCCGCTCTTGCCAGGGCGCTGGAAACCGCCACTAGGTGACAGACGACCCCAGAGAGGGTCACGATCTTCACAGACGCCCAGGCCGCCATCGAGCGCATGGCCTCAGAGGAGCCTGGCCCCGGCCAGATGTGCGCGCTCCAGGCAAGAAAGCACATCGTGGCGCTACGGAGAGCCAGGCCGGACGTCAGCGTCGAGATCCGCTCGGCGCACAAGGACGTCCCAGGGAAAGAGGAGGCCGACGAGTGGGTCGAGCTCGCGGCAGAGGAGCCGGATGCCCGAGGGGTGGAATGGCTAGGACACTCGGACCGGACGGAAGCGCAGCCGATGCCGCTCCCCAGATCCCTCGCGCATCTCAAGCGGGTGATCTCCGAGAAGTGGGCGGAAGCCCGCCAATGGGGCTGGAGGCCGGGTCTCCAGGAAGAAATACAAGCTTCCGAGCAAGCAGAAGCCGGATGTGACGGTGGTCGGTAGCTACAAGAGACTGGCCGCCAGGTTTTACCAGCTGAAGACGGGGGGGGGGGGGGGGGGGGGGGGGGGGGGGGGTGGTGGGGTTGGGCGGGGGGAAA
>Ga0307516_10000211_pt1 | contig 74975 bp, 62 predicted proteins | sample 19_EM_MG_FD_203310 | JGI IMG/M metagenome (GOLD analysis project Ga0307516, IMG submission 203310) | Populus trichocarpa ectomycorrhiza microbial communities from riparian zone in the Pacific Northwest, United States - 19_EM | ecosystem: Host-associated > Plants > Roots > Unclassified | place... | reverse complement strand
TGGTGCCGAACCCGAGCTCGGTCCGGTTGTAGAAGCGGTAGTAGCCGCCACCCGGGTAGGCATAGGTGCCCAGGCGGGCCTGCAGTTGCCAGTTCTCGCTGGCGTTCCAGTAGGCGCCGAAGCGAGCGACGGCCTGGTAGTCGCGGACGTGTTCGAGCGGGGCGCTCAGCGTCAGCGTGGCCGACCAGTGGGCACCGTCCGACAGCGCCAGCAGGCCCTGTGATGCGGCCTCGCGCGGCCAATACGACACGCCACGCTCGGTCAGGTCGCTGGCCAGCGAGGCCTCGCCATTGAGCATCAAGGACTGCGCGGACGCAGCGCCATTGCACAGCAGCGCGGCGGCGCCGGCCACCAGCCAACCTGTTGCAGGGCTGTCATGCCGGCGGCTGCGCACCGGCGGCAAGCCCTGCGTGTTCATCCCGCCATCGCCTCGCCCAGGCGGACGGCACCGCCCGGTGCCCACGCCGGGTTGAAGCGCAGCGGCTGGCCGTCGGCGCGGCGCGGGAACAGCATCACCACCGTCGAGCCGAGCAGGAAGCGGCCCATCTCTTCACCCTGGCGCAGCGCGATGTTTTCGTTGTGGTACGCCCACTCGCGCATGTGGCCAGGCCGCGGCGGGTTCACCACGCCGTGCCACACGGTGGCCATGCTGCCGACGATCGTTGCGCCCACCAGCACCAGCAGGAACGGGCCGAGCGGGCCGTCGAACAGGCAGACCACCCGCTCGTTGCGGGCGAACAACCCCGGCACGCCGCGGGCCGTGGTCGGGTTGACCGAGAACAGCGCGCCCGGCACATGGACCATGCGCAGCAGCCGGCCGTCGCAAGGCATGTGGATGCGGTGGTAGTCGCGCGGGCTGAGGTACAGCGTGGCGAACGAGCCGCCATGGAAATGCGCGGCCAGCGCCTGGTCACCACCGACCAGCGCGGCGGTCGAGTACTGGTGCCCCTTGGCCTGGAAGACCTGCTCGCCATCGATCGGGCCGAACTGGCTGATCGCGCCATCGACAGGGCAGATCAGCGGTGCTTGGGCGATCGGCCGGGCACCGCGCTTCAGCGGCCGGGTGAAGAACGCGTTGAAGCTCTTGTAGGCCGTGATGTCCGGCTCGGCCGCCTCGGCCATGTTGACGCCGTAGTGGTCGACGAACCAGCGGATCACCCCGGTCGTCATGCCGCCGGCCTCCCCGCGTGCCAGGGCACCCATCACAGAAGTCAGGGCCTGCTTGGGCAGCAGGTATTGCGGCAGCACGCGCAGGCGATCGGACACGGCAGGAAGCTGGTTGGCGGCAAGGGCCGCGATTGTAGGAGCGAGGCCGAAAAACCGCCGTGTCTAACGGTGAGATGGAAACACGGCGGCCCACCCTTCATGCCCGAGTTGCTCCAGCGTCTCGATGTTGCGCTCGTAGATCGCTTCGGCGTCGGGGAAGGCCTCGACGGCGCGGTCGATGCTGGCTTCGCGCAGCAGGTGCAGCGTGGGATGAGGCGAGCGGTTGGTGTAGTTCGAGATGTCGTCGGCCTCTGTGCCGGCGAACTGGAACTGAGGGTGGAAGCTGGCGATCTGCAGCGTGCCTTCGAGGCCCAGCCGCTCCAGCAGCTCGTCGGCGATGCCGAGGAAATCGTTGAAGTCGAGGAAGTCCTGCAGCACCTGCGGATGCACGATCAGCGTGGTGTCGGTCTGCTCTGGATCGGTCGCGGCCAGGTGCTGCAGCTCGTGTTCCAGCTCGGCCAGCAACACGGCGGGGTCGGTGGTGTTGTTCAGCACGTACCGCACCTGGCCCTTGGCCTGCACGCTCTTGGCAAACGGGCACAGGTTCAGGCCGATGACGGCCTTGTCGAGCCAGTCGCGGGTGGCGGCAATCGGGTCGGGCGCACCGGCGCCAGTGCTCTCAGGGGGATTCATGAGGGCATTGTGGCGCGGTGACAATCGGCGCCATGGCTGCCGATTCTTCTTCGACCGACTCTCCGACCCACGAGGCTTTTGTGCAGGTCACTCGCCTGCTGGCCGAGCTGGGCCACCCCCACCCGCCGCGCTGGCTCGACGTGCCGGCGCGCACCTGCCAGGAGGCCGCCGAGGCGCTGGGCCTGGCGACCGGGCAGATTGCCAAGAGCGTGATCTTCCGCCGCAAGGTCGACGATGCCGCGGTGCTGGTGGTCGCCTCGGGCGACAAGCGGGTCGACGAGAAGAAGGTCGCGGCGCTGGTCGGCCCGGTGGGCCGCGCCGACGCCGAGTTCGTCAAGGCCAAGACCGGCTATTCGATTGGTGGCGTCGCACCAGTCGGTCACGCGACGCCACCCGTGACGCTGATCGACCGCGAGCTGTTCCGCTTCGACGAGGTCTGGGCCGCGGCCGGCCACCCGAACGGCGTCTTCCGCCTGTCGCCAGCTGACCTGGAGCGGCTGACCGGCGCGCCGGTGGCCGACGTGGTGCAGGCGTGAGCAACGCTTCCGAAGTGCCCGCGGTCGTGGGTTCGCCTTGCACCAGCGTGTGCCGTATGAGCGACCGCACCGGCTGGTGTGAAGGCTGCTACCGCACGATCGACGAGATCATTGCGTGGAGCAAGATGGCTGACGATGACAAGCGCCGCATCTGGCAGTTGCTGCCGGCGCGCCGGCAGGCCGTGGCCCAGGTGAAGAAAGGCTGAAGTCGAGATGACCCCCATCGTCTTTCACTTCGACGTGATCTCGCCCTTTGCCTACCTGGCCTTCGGGCAGTTGCCCGAAGCCCTGGTGGGCTGCAGCCACGTCGTCGAATACCGGCCAGTGCTGTTCGCCGGCCTGCTGAAGGCGCACGGCCACAAGGGCCCGGCCGAGATCGAGCCCAAGCGCGAATGGACCTTCCGCCAGGTCGACTGGCTGGCGAAGAAACTGGGCCTGACGGCGATGCGCACCCCCGTGCCGCACCCGTTCAACCCGCTCGCGCTGCTGCGACTGTCGCTGGCCAGCGGCCCGGCCGGCCGGATGCCGAACCGGCGCATCGTCGAAGCGCTGATGCGCCACGTCTGGCAGGCCGACGGCGCTGACCCGAACGAGCCGGCGCGGCTGGCCGAGTTGCGCGCCGACTTGGCGCCCGAGCGCGACCCCGACAGCGACGAGGTCAAGGCCGAGTTGCGCGCGCTGACCGACGCGGCCATCGCGCGCGGTGTCTTCGGCGTGCCGACCTTCGAAGCCTTGGGCCGGCTGTACTGGGGGCTGGACGCGTTGCCGATGTTGCGCGAGGACCTGCTGGCCGCCCGCGCCTGACGCGTCAGTTCGACGGCAGGCGCAACCTCGGGTGTTACCCGTGGTTGCGTCTGTCATCTCACATTGCGGAATCAAACGTCAGGGTTCGACCTGAGTTTGTCAGCTTCGCATCAGCCAGCTGTCAGAACGAGGTCAGAGGCGGCTTCGATAGTCGCGCCATGCGCCGCCGAGGTGGCGGTGCAGCGATCTCTCAGGAGACCTCCATGGCAACTGCAGCGGCAAGCGCACCGATGACAAGAGAAGAGAAGAAGGTCATCTTCGCCTCTTCGCTCGGCACGGTGTTCGAGTGGTACGACTTCTATCTGTACGGCACCCTGGCCGTCATCATCGGCAACCAGTTCTTCTCGGCCCTGGACCCGGCCTCGCGCACGATCTTCTCGTTGCTGGCCTTCGCCGCCGGCTTCGTGGTGCGGCCCTTCGGCGCGATCGTGTTCGGTCGCCTGGGCGACATGATCGGCCGCAAGTACACCTTCCTGGTGACGATCTTGATCATGGGCTTGTCGACCTTCATCGTCGGCGTGCTGCCCACCTACACCTCGATCGGTGTGGCCGCCCCGATCATCCTGATCGGCCTGCGCATGCTGCAAGGCCTGGCGCTGGGCGGTGAGTACGGCGGTGCCGCAACCTATGTGGCCGAGCACTCGCCGCACGGCAAGCGCGGCGCCTACACCTCGTGGATCCAGACCACGGCGACGGTGGGCCTGTTCCTGTCGCTGGTCGTGATCCTGGGCGTTCGCACGACGATCGGCGAGAAGGACTTCGCCGACTGGGGCTGGCGCATCCCGTTCCTGGTGTCGATCCTCCTGCTGGCCGTCAGCGTGTGGATCCGCCTGAGCATGAACGAGTCGCCGGCCTTCAAGAAGATGAAGGAAGAGGGCCGGACCTCGAAGGCGCCGCTGACCGAATCGTTCGGCGAGTGGAAGAACCTGAAGATCGTCATCCTGGCGCTGCTGGGCCTGACCGCCGGCCAGGCCGTGGTCTGGTACACCGGCCAGTTCTACGCGCTGTTCTTCCTGACCGGCGCGCTGAAGGTTGACGCGGCCACCGCCAACATCCTGATCGCCGTCTCGCTGCTGATCGGCACGCCGTTCTTCATCGTGTTCGGCACGCTGTCGGACAGGATCGGCCGCAAGCCCATCATCATGGCCGGCTGCCTGATCGCCGCGCTGACCTACTTCCCGCTGTTCAAGGCACTGGCCGAGGCGGCCAACCCCGACCTTGCCAAGGCCCAGGCCACGAACAAGGTGGTGGTCACGGCCGATCCGAAAGAGTGCTCGTTCCAGTTCAACCCGACTGGCACGGCCAAGTTCACCAGCTCGTGTGACGTCGCCAAGCAGGTGCTGTCGGGCCGCTCGGTGAGCTACGAGAACGTCCAAGGTGTCGGCACCGCCAAGATCAGCATCGGCGAAACCGTGATCGAAAGCTACACCGCCACCGGCCTGCCGGCGGATGAAGCGAAGAAGAAGGACGCCGAGTTCAAGAAGGTCGTCGGCGACACGCTGAAGGCGGCCGGCTACCCCGAGAAAGCCGATCCGGCCAAGATCGACAAGGTCAAGATCGTGCTGATCCTGGCGCTGTTGGTGATCTACGTGACGATGGTCTACGGCCCGATCGCTGCGATGCTGGTGGAGATGTTCCCGACCCGCATCCGCTACACGTCAATGAGCTTGCCGTACCACATCGGCAACGGCTGGTTCGGTGGCTTCCTGCCGGCGACCGCGTTGGCGATCGTGGCGCAGACGGGCAACATGTACAACGGCCTGTGGTACCCGATCATCGTGGCCGTGATGACTTTCGTCATCGGCATGCTGTTCGTCAAGGAAACCAAGGACGTGGACATCTACGCCCGCGACTGACGAACGACCCTCGGTGGGGCTGGCACCTCGACGGGGGCGCTGACCCCACCGACAGACCAGAGATTGCAAAGCTGGCTGTGGAGGGATGAACAGGCTGGCTGCCAACCGCCCTCGCGAATAAGGGCGCACGGCCCAGCAACCAAGACGAGGCGCCAGCAGGCGCCATTCGACAGCAGCGGAAGGGCGGCCCAAGGGGCCGCCCTTTTTGATTTCAGCCGCGCCGTCCGGCTGATGTCAGCCAGCCCCTCTATCGTGCCGAGTCAACTCAAGGACCCGACCATGTGGAAGATCATCGTTGCTTTCGTCTTGTTCGCTGCTCTCGCGTTGTACATGCTGTCCAAAGGGGGCGACGTGGACATCAGCGGCGAGAAGCACGGCATCGACGCCCATCCCCCGGCGGCCTCGGAGGCTGCGCAGTCCGCCACCGATGCGGCCAGCGCGGCGATGGCGCCGGCCTCGGCCGCGTCGAACTGATCGCGCTCAGCTCAGCGCGGCCAGCACCGCCTCGGCAATGGCCAGCGAGGCAGTCAGCCCCGGTGACTCGATGCCGAACAGGTTCACCAGGCCCGGCACGCCATGCATGTCAGGGCCGTCGATGCGGAAGTCCGCTGCAGGCTCGCCCGGGCCGCTGATCTTGGGCCGCACGCCGGCATAACCCGGCTGCAGCGCGCCGGCCGGCAGGCCGGGCCAGTAGCGCCGGACCTCGGCGTCGAAGCCGGCACCGTCGGCCGGGTCGACTCGGTAGTCGAACTCGGGCCCCGGCCCGCGTGCGGTGGCCCGATTCGCCTCGATCGGCGCCAGCCAACGAAAGCTCGGCCCGAAGCGGGCCTGTCCGCCCAGGTCCAGCGTCAGGTGCACGCCCAGGTGGCCGCTTTCGCCGGGCACCGGGTAGACCAGGTGCGAGAACGGCGCGCCGCCGCTGAGCGTGAAGTAGGCGCCTTGTGCGTAGTGCGGCGTTGGCACGTGGCGCGCAGCCAGCCCATCGATCGCGCGCGCAACCTGGCAGGCCTGCAACCCCGCGGCGTTGACGACGCTGCGTGCCTTCAAACGGCTCGGGGTTTCGCCGCCGACCTCCAGCAGCACACCACCTTCGACCACCTGCCCACGCAGCACGGGCGATTGCAGCGCCAGCATCGCTCCGGCGCCTTCTGCGTCGCCGAGCAGGGCCAGCATCAAGCCATGGCTGTCGATGATGCCGGTCGAGGGCGACAGCAGCGCGCCATGGCAGGCCAGGGCCGGCTCCAGCGCCTGCGCCTCGGCGGCCGACAGCCGCTGCAGGTCGTGCACGCCGTTCGCGCTGGCCTGGGTCAGCACGGCGTCCAGCCGCGGCAGTTCGTCGTCGCTGCAGGCCACCACCAGCTTGCCGCAGCGTTGGTGCGCCACGCCGTGGCTGTCGCAATAGGGGTAGAGCAGTTGCTTGCCACGCACGCACAGGCGGGCGCGCAGCGAACCGGTCGGGTAGTACAGCCCGGCGTGGATGACCTCGCTGTTGCGTGCACTGGTCGCGGTGCCGAAGGCGTTCTCGCGTTCGAGGATCACCACCTCGCGGCCGGCCAGCGCCAGCGCGCGCGCCACCGCGAGCCCCACCACGCCGGCGCCGATGACGACCACGTCGATCTCTTCCATGGCGCTGATTGTGCGGCGGCCGCTGCGGCATCATGCGCGCTGCGATGGCCGCCATTCCCGAACTCGACACCGATGCATTCGAGCCGCGCCTGGGTGCTGCGGCCCGGCGCCGGGTGATCCTCGGCTTGGTGCTCGCCTGGCTGGTGTTCTGGGTTCTGATGGCCTGGGTCAGCGCGCAAGACCATTGGCGCAACGGCGGCACAGAAGCCTGGCGCCCGGTGGTCAACGAGTGCACCTCGATGCTGACCGCCAGCGCGCTGCTGGTGCTGCAATGGTGGCGCGCACGCCGGCTCGACCGCTGGCTGGCGCAGCCGCTGCAGTGGTTCGCGCGTCTGGTGGTGTGGCTGCCGTTGATCGGGCCGCTGTTCGTCGTCATCAACTTCAGCCTGCGGGCCCTGGTGTTCGGTTTCGCCGGCCAGCCCTATTCGCACGAACCGTGGGGCGAGGCGATGTTGTACGAACTGCCGAAGTTCGCGATCTACTTCGGGCTGTTTGCCGGCGTGCAGTTCGGTGTCTTCTCATACCACGCATGGCATGTCGAGCGGCTGCGCGCCGAACGCCTGAGCGGCCTGACGCAACAGGCCAGGCTGGTCCAGCTGACCCAGCAACTGCAGCCGCACTTCCTGTTCAACGCCTTGAATACGATCTCGGCCCTGATCCACACTGACCCGGACCGTGCCGACGCCTTGCTGGGCCGCTTGGCCGCACTGCTGCGCGCCGCCACCGATGCGGCGCAGCGTCCCGAGCAGCCGCTGGTCGACGAGCTTGCGCTGGTGCGCGGCTACGCCGAGATAATGCTCGAGCGTTTCGGCGACCGCGCCCGCATCGATTGGCACATCGACGACGCTGCGCTGGCTTGCACCGTGCCAACCTTGTCGCTGCAGGTGCTGCTGGAGAACGCCTTCAAGCACGTGGTCGAGAAGCGGCGCGCCACCACCTCGATCACGGTCAGTGCCCGCTCGCGCGACGGCCAATTGCGGCTGGCGGTGCGAGACGACGGCGGCGAGCTCGCTGCGGCGCCGGTATTCGGCGTGGGCCTGGGCAACCTGCACCAGCGCCTGGCCAGCCTGCATGGCGACACGGCGGGGCTGTCGCTGAATACGGCTGAAGGCGGTGGCGTGCGCGCCGAGCTGTGGTTGCCATGCGCCTGCTGATCGTCGACGACGAGGCACCGGCCCGCGCGCGGCTGCGCCGGCTGCTGGCCGCGATCGAAGGTGCCGAGGTGGTGGGCGAGGCGGCCGACGGTGAACAAGCGTTGGCACTGGCCGAACACTTGCAGCCCGACGCACTGCTGCTCGATGTTCAGATGCCGGAACTCGACGGCCTGGCGGTGGCGGCCTCGCTGCCCGACGATGGGCCGGCGGTGATCTTCGTCACCGCCTTCGACGCCTTCGCGCTGCAGGCTTTCGATGCGCGGGCGGTCGACTACCTGCTGAAGCCGGTCGCGCCCGAGCGCCTGGCGCGCGCGCTGGACCGTGTGCGCCAGCGGGCCGCACCGCGCGTGCCGATGCCCACGACCCAGTTGCTGGTGCCCACGCGCGCAGGGGTGCAGGTGCTGCGCGTGGCCGACATCCAATGGCTCGAAGCGGCAGACAACTACGTCACCCTGCACACGCCGGGCCGCGAATGGCTGCTGCGGCGCACGTTGGCCGGCTTGCTGGCTGACCTGGGCGACGGCTTCATCCGCGTGCATCGCAGCATCGCGGTCGCCTGGGCCCAGGTGGCCGAGGTGAGGCCGAACGACAAGGGCGACGCGCTGCTGCGCCTGCGCGACGGTACCGAGCTGGCCTGCAGCCGCGCCTATCGCACGGCGCTGATGCAGCGGCTGGGCCAGGCCAACGGCTGAGCCCGCGGCTCGCTCCCGATTCGCCCCGGCCCGCCCGCGGCTCGCCCCATGGCGCTGGCTTGCTGGCGCACGCTTGTCTAGGCTGGGAGCCATGACACAAGCCGCCCACCCTGGTGCCCACCCCGAGCGCCTGTACTTTCTCGATTGGCTGCGCGCCGCCGCCTTCGGCCTGCTGATCCTGTACCACGTGGGCATGTACTACGTGAGCTGGGACTGGCACATCAAGAGTCCGCATGCCGGCACGACCATCGAGCCGCTGATGATGCTCAGCTCGCCTTGGCGGCTGGCCTTGCTGTTCCTCATCTCGGGTGCCGCCACCGCGATGATGTTGAAAACCAAGCCGGGCCAGCCGCCGCGCCCCTTCGTGCGTGAGCGTTCGAAGCGCCTGTTGCTGCCGCTGCTGCTGGCCATGCTCGTCGTTGTGCCGCCGCAGGCTTACCTGGAAGTGGTGTCCAAGCTGTCCTACCAAGGCAGCTACCTGGACTTCATGCAGCTGTATCTGAAGGCCTACCACGGCTTCTGCCGCGGCGACGACTGCCTGAAGCTGCCGACCTGGAACCACATGTGGTTCGTCGCCTACCTCTGGGTCTACAGCCTGTTGATGTGGGCGCTGCTGAAAGCCTGGCCGGCCGCGCTGGACACGATGGCGGCGCTGACCGAGCGGCATCTGAAGAACGCATGGGGCCTGTGGCTGCTGCCGGTGGCGCTGCTCACGCTGTGGCGTGTGCTGCTGGTCGGCCGCTTTCCGCAGACGCATGCACTGGTCGACGATTTCTACAACCATGCGTTGTACCTGACGGTGTTCCTGGCCGGCGCGGTGCTGGCGCGCTGGGGCGGTGGCTGGGCCTTGTTCGCGCGTTGGCGCTGGGTGATGCTGGGCCTGGCCTTGTTGCTGTGGGCGGCGATCGCCAGCTATTTCAGTTACTACAGCGACGCGTTGGAGCCGCCCGACTGGCTGCGCCAGCTGCAGCGTCTGGGGTATGCCGCGCTGCAGTGGTCGGCCATCGTTGCGGCGCTGGGCTTTGCCGTGCGGCACTGGAACCACGACCACCGCTGGCGCGCGACGATCGCCGAGGCGGTGTTCCCGGTCTACCTGCTGCACCAGACGGTGATCATCCTGCTTGCGTGGGGCATGCGGCCTTGGGATTTGGCGCCGTCGATCGAGGCGCCGCTGCTGATTGTTGGCACTGCGGTGGTTTGCGTGGCGGGTTACCTGGTGGCCACGCGCCTGGGGCCGCTGCGCCCCTGGTTCGGGCTGGCGCCGCGGGCCTTGCCGCCGGCTGCTGTCATCGCGCCGGCCACGGCTTGACGCATACTGGGTCGATCGGCGCGTGCCTGCTGCGCGTGCCATCTTCCTGTGTGCGCCGCATGTCCCAAGCCCCTGCTGAAACCCGCATCCCCGTCGAAAAGATCCGCGGCGGCCGCCGCCTGCGCCACCAGCTGAAGGGCCGGCAGTCCGACGAAGCAGCGCGCGAAGCCGTGCGCGCGCTGCTCGGCCCGGGCCCGCATGTGCGCGAGCAGCTGATCGAGCACCTGCACCGGCTTAACGACGCGCAGGGCGCGTTGTTCGAAGGCATGCTGGTCGCGCTGGCGGCTGAGATGCGCCTGTCGATGGCCGAGGTGGTCGAGGTTGCGAGCTTCTACCACCACTTCGAGATCCTGCCCGATGGGGCCGAAGCGCCGGCGGTGACGCTGCGTGTCTGCGACGGCCTGGCCTGCTCGATGGCTGGGGCGGATGACCTGATGCAGTCGCTGGCCGGCACGCTGGACGCGTCCGTGCGGCTGACCCATGCCCCTTGCGTGGGTCGCTGCGAGCAGGCGCCGGTCGCGGTGCTGGGCCAGCGCCCGTTGCCGCGCGCGACGACCGACGAAGTGCGTCGCTGTCTTGCACAGGGTGAACACCACCACCCCTTGCCGGCGAACTCGCACGGACGCTTCGACCCGGTCTCCCACGCACTGGGCGAGATCTGCGATGCGGCGGACGATGCACTGTCGCCTGCCTGCGTTGGCTACGCGGCCTACCGCGCCGCTGGCGGCTACCAGCTGGCCGCCGAGGTCGTCAACAGCGAACGCCCGGCCGACGAGGTGCTGGCCGCGCTGGAGCATTCGGGCCTGCGTGGCCTCGGTGGCGCAGGCTTCCCGGCGGGGCGCAAGTGGCGCATCGTGCGCGGCTTCGACGCACCGCGATGGATGGCCGTCAACATCGACGAAGGTGAGCCCGGTACTTTCAAGGACCGGACCTACCTCGAGCGCGACCCGCACCGTTTTCTCGAAGGCGTGCTCATCGCGGCACAGGTGGTGGGCACCGAGTCGGTGGTGCTGTACCTGCGTGACGAATACGCCGGCTGCCGCGCGCTGCTGGAACGCGAGCTGGCGCTGCTGCAGGCCGAGCCGCCGTGCCCGCTGCCACGCATCGAGCTGCGTCGGGGCGCCGGGGCCTACATCTGCGGCGAAGAGTCCGCGATGATCGAAAGCATCGAGGGCAAGCGCGGCGAGCCGCGGCTGCGGCCACCGTACATCGCCGAGAAGGGCTTGTTCGGCCGCCCCACGCTGGAGCACAACTTCGAGACGCTGTACTGGGTGCGCGACATCGTCGAGCGCGGGCCGACCTGGTTCACTGCCTTCGGTCGCCATGGCCGCCAAGGCTTGCGATCGTTCAGCGTCAGTGGCCGGGTCAAGTGGCCGGGGGTCAAACTGGCGCCGGCCGGCATCACCTTGCGCGAGCTGGTCGACGAGTACTGCGGCGGCATGGCCGAGGGGCACGAGCTCTACGCCTATCTACCTGGTGGCGCATCGGGCGGCATCCTGCCGGCGTCGCTAGCGGATGTGCCGCTGGACTTCGACACCTTGCAGCCACACGGCTGTTTCATCGGCTCGGCCGCGGTCATCGTTCTCAGCCAGCACGACAAGGCGCGCGATGCAGCGCTGAACGCGATGCGATTCTTTGCCGAAGAGAGTTGTGGTCAGTGCACGCCCTGCCGCGTCGGCACCGAAAAGGCGGCGCAGCTGATGCAGGCGGACGCCTGGGACCATGCGACGCTCGACGACCTGTCGGCGGTGATGGTCGACGCGTCGATCTGCGGGCTGGGCCAGGCGGCGCCGAACGTCATCCGCTGCGTCCAGCGTTACTTTGCCGACGAGGTGCAGGGATGAGCGTCGTGAACTTCACGCTGAACGGTCAAGCCTGCGAAGCGCATGACGGCGAGACGATCCTGAAAGCCGCCGAGCGCGCCGGTGTCGCGATCCCGCGGCTTTGCTACACCGACGGCCTGCGCGCCGACGGCAACTGCCGCGCCTGCGTCGTCGAGGTCAAGGGCGAACGCGTGCTGGCGCCGTCGTGCTGCCGCGCGGTGGCGCCCGGCATGGTGGTCGACACCCGCAGCGAGCGCGCGCTGAAGAGCCAGCAGATGGTGCTGGAGCTGCTGCTGGCCGACATGCCCGAGAGCGGCTACCAATGGAACGATGGCGATGCGCAGCGCCCGCATGGCGAGCTGAGCCAGTGGGCCGACGCGCTCGGTGTGAAGGCGCGCCCGGCGCTGACAGCACTTCGCCGCGAACAACTGGCGGCCGACCTGAGCCACCCGGCGATGGCGGTGAACCTCGACGCGTGCATCCAGTGCACGCGTTGCGTGCGCGCCTGCCGCGAAGCACAGGTCAACGACGTGATCGGTATGCGCGGCCGCGGCTCGGCCGTGCAGGTGGTGTTCGACCTTGGCGACCCGATGGGCGACAGCTCGTGCGTGGCCTGCGGTGAATGCATCCAGGTTTGCCCGACCGGTGCGTTGAGCGCCAAGTCGCTGATCGGCGACCAGCGCGTCGACAAAGAAGTCGAATCGGTGTGCCCGTACTGTGGAGTCGGCTGCCTGCTGACTTACCAGATCAGGGACAACCGGATCGTCGCGGTGCAGGGCCGTGACGGCCCGGCCAACGCGAGCCGGCTGTGCGTGAAAGGCCGCTTCGGCTTCGACTACGTGAACCACCCGCAGCGGTTGACGACGCCGCTGATCCGCCGGCCTGGCGTGCCGAAGGACGCCTTGGCGCAGAACCACCCGGGGCAGCCCAAGCGCGACTGGCGCGAGGTGTTCCGCGAAGCGACGTGGGACGAAGCGCTGGACCTGGCCGCTGGCAGCCTGAAACACCTGCGCGACCAGCACGGCCCCGCGGCGCTGGCGGGCTTCGGCTCGGCCAAGGGCAGCAACGAAGAGGCCTACCTGTTCCAAAAGCTGGTGCGCACGGGCTTTGGCAGTAACAACGTCGACCACTGCACGCGGCTGTGCCATGCCAGCAGCGTCGCGGCGCTGCTCGAAGGCGTGGGCTCGGGCGCGGTCAGCAACCAGGTCAACGATGTGCAGCACGCCGGGCTGATCATCATCATCGGCGCGAACCCGGCGCAGAACCACCCGGTGGCCGCCACGTGGATGAAGAACGCCGCCCAGCGCGGCACGAAGATCGTGCTGGCCGACCCGCGCCGCACCGACCTGGCCCGCCACGCCTGGCGGACCTTGCAGTTCAAGCCCGACAGCGACGTGGCGCTGCTGAACGCGATGCTCCACACGGTGATCGACGAGGGCTTGACCGACCCGGTCTTCATCGCCGAGCGCGTCAACCGCTTCGATGAACTGAAAGCCAGTGTCGAGGCGTTTTCGCCCGAAGCGATGGCGCCGATCTGCGGCATCGCAGCCGAGACGATCCGCGAGGTGGCGCGCGCCTATGCGACCAGCCCAGCGTCGATGATCCTGTGGGGCATGGGTGTCAGCCAGCACGTGCACGGCACCGACAACGCGCGGGGCCTGATCGCGCTGGCCGCGGTGACCGGCCAGATCGGCAAACCCGGCAGCGGCCTGCACCCGTTGCGCGGCCAGAACAACGTGCAGGGCGCCAGCGATGCCGGGCTGATCCCGATGATGTTCCCGAACTACCAGCGCGTCACCAATGCCGCGGCGCATGCCTGGTTCGAGAACTTCTGGGGCATCAAGCTCGACGACAAGCCTGGCCTGACAGTGGTCGAGATCCTGCACCACGCACTGAAGGCCGACGACGACCCGAAGAAGATCCGCGGCATGTACGTGATGGGCGAGAACCCGGCGATGAGCGACCCGGATCTTGCGCATGCGCGCGCGGGCCTCGCGAACCTGGAGCACCTGGTCGTACAGGATCTGTTCCTGACCGAGACCGCGTGGCTGGCCGATGTGGTGTTGCCGGCCAGCGCCTGGCCCGAGAAGACAGGCACCGTGACCAACACCGACCGCATGGTGCAGATGGGCCGCCGCGCGCTCGAGCTGCCGGGCGACGCCAAGCCGGACCTGTGGATCATCCAGCAGATCGCGCAACGCATGGGATTGCCTTGGGCGTACGAGGGCGCAGAGAGCGGCGTCGCTGCGGTCTACGAGGAGATGCGCCAGGCGATGCATGGCGTCATCAAGGGCGTCAGCTGGGAGCGGCTGGAGCGCGAGCACAGCGTGACCTACCCCTGCCTGAGCGAAGATGATCCCGGCCAGCCTATCGTCTTCCACGAGCGTTTCGCGACCGACGACGGCCGCGTGCACCTGGTGCCGACCCAGATCGTGCCGGCCAACGAACGGCCCGACGCCGACTACCCCTTCGTGCTGATCACCGGCCGCCAGTTGGAGCACTGGCACACCGGCAGCATGACGCGCCGCACCGAGGTGCTGGACGCACTGGAGCCTGCCCCGACCGCCAGCCTGAACGGGCAGGATCTGCAGAGCCTGGGCCTGGCCCCGGGAGACTGGCTTCAGGTGGCATCACGCCGCGGCCACGTGAAGTTGCAGGCCCGGCGCGACGACGGCACACCGCTCGGCACCGTCTTCATCCCTTTCGCATTCGCCGAAGCCGCCGCCAACCTCTTGACCAACCCCGCACTGGACCCGTTCGGCAAGATCCCCGAATTCAAGTACTGCGCAGTCAAGGTGCAAGCCGGGTAGGAGCGCCTTCGTCGCGCGGACGCTGAGCGTCACTCCTGACGCGGTCCGCCAACGCCTGGGAAATTGTCACGCTGGCACAGGTGCCATGGCCCGTGTTGTCTTGACCGCCGGATATCCTTGACCGCTTCTTTCGCGACCCACGGAGCCCAAGAGTTCTGCTGATGGCGAACGATCCAACTTCCCTTCAATTCCCAAAGGAGTCCTATGCAAATCGGAAAGCATCTGCGCACCCTTCTCTGGTTGTTTGCGTTGGTTTCGGTAGGGCAGGCACACGCACAGGCGACGAGAACATGGGTGTCGGGCGTCGGTGACGATGCCAACCCGTGCAGTCGGACGGCCCCTTGCAAGACGTTTGCCGGCGCGATCTCGAAGACCGCGACCGGTGGCGAAATCGACACGCTGGATCCGGGTGGCTTTGGCGGCGTGACCATCACCAAGGCGATCACCATCGCGGCCGAGGGTTCAGGCGAAGGGGGCGTGCTGGTGTCCGGCACCAACGGCATCGTCGTCAACGCCCCGGTGGGAAGCCAGATCAGCCTGCGCGGCTTGCAGATCGACGGAGTCGGCACAGGCCTGTCCGGCGTCAAGGTGCTCAGCGGGGATGTCCGCATCGAGAACTGCGTCATCCGTAATTTCCGTGGCAATCCTGGGGCCGGCATCAATTCGGAAGCGAGCACGGCCTCGCGCGTCGTCGTGGCCAACACCTCGATCGTCAACAACCTGATCGGGGTGAGGTCCGCGCCGACGGCGGCTGCCAGCGGCATTGCGATGCTCAACACCACCATCGACCGGAACACGCAGTACGGCATCCTGGGCCTCAACGCGAACGCCGTCTTCAGCCTGAACGCCATGTCGATCGCGGGCAACGGGGTCGGCATCTCCGCACCCGCTCCTGCCAAGGTCTACAGCTTTGGCAATAACGCCATCACCGGCATCGAGGCCGGTACGGTCCTGACCTCAACAGCTCTGCAGTGACCTGCGGCGCGCGTGCCGTGTCACGTGCGCCAGTCAATCGTTGTTCGCCGCCGTCACCACCGGCGGCGGCTTCACGCAAGCCGAGCCTTCGACCAGCGGCAGCAGGGTCGGGACCAGCGCCTTTAGCAGTTGCGACGGCAGCGCGCTGGTGAACTTGTAGTTGACCGCGTCGGGTTCGTGCACATAGGCCATCAGCGTGCCGAAGTAGCGGTCGCCGATCAGGAAGGCGAGCGTGGCCGAGCGGTTGACGACTCGTGACGAGACCAGCTTGCCGCCGGCGCCGTAAACGTCGAAGCGGTGGTCGCCTGTGCCGGTCTTGCCGCCGATCGGCATCACGCGGCCGTCGTGAAGGGTCATGGCGCCTTTCAGCCGCTTGGCGGTGCCGCCCTCGACCACGCCGATCAGCGCTTGGCGCACCACGTCGGCCACTTCAGGCTTCATGACCTGCTCACCGGCGTTCGCTCGATAGACCAACTGGGTCTCATACGGTGTCGCCGAGGCGAAGCGCAGCGCGTTGATGCGCGCCTGCGGCAAGGCCATGCCGCGGTTGACGATGATCCCCATCAGCTCGGCCAGCGCCGCAGGGCGATCACCAGAGGCGCCGAGCGCGGTGGCGTAGGACGGTGTCAGCGACTCGAACGGGTAACCCAGGCGCTTCCAGGCCTTGTGGACCTCGACGAAGGCCTCCTGCTCGAGCTGGTTGCGGATGCGCGAGTCCTGCGCACTCTTGTGCCGCGTCTTGAACAGCCAGCCGTAAGCGTCCTGGCGCTCGTCGCGGCTGGCCTCCAAGGTCTGGCTCAGCGTCGACTCGGGGTGCTGGCGCAGGTAGCCGGCGACCCACAGCGCCAGCGGGTGCACGCCGGCCAGGTAACCCCGGTCGGCGAGTGACCAGCGCCCGGTGCGGTACTTCTCGTGCAACGCCGCGGTCTTGTCTTCCGAATCGGGCGGGTTGGGCAAACGGCGGGCCAGGAACTGCGCCAACTTGACCTCGTCGGCGTCGGGCTCGAGCCCATAGAACAGGCTCGCCAGCCGCGACGGTGTCGGCCTCACCCCTTGCAGCAGCGCGTCTTCCATCTCTTCCGGCGTCTTGCCGGCGAACTGCTTGTAGAAGCGGACGATGAAGGTGCGGCCTTCCTTGTCGGCAAAGCGCGCGAGGAAGGCCTGGCGCGCCGGGTCGCCACGATCGCCGAGCAGGGCCGCGTTCATGTCCTCGCGGTCGGCCATCACGTGGCGCACCACGTCGCGCATCAGGCGGATGAAGACCAGGTTGACCGAGCGCGTGAAGGCTTCGCGCACCGTCAGCGTGCGGACGTTGTCTTCGGGCTCGAAATTGTCGAAGTGGTGCAGGCCGCCGCCGGTGAAGAAACCTTCCTCCGGATTCGCCGAGTAGGTGCGTTCCAGCGCGGCGTCGAGCATCGCTGGCAGACCGTGGTCACTGCTCTCGGCCAAGTACTCGCGCGCCCAGCGCCCGATCGGATCGTGGTCGGCAATATCCACAGCCGCCAGCTGCGTGGCGTCGAGATCGCCCCAACGATCGTGCAGTGCGGCCACCTGCTCGAGATAGGTGATCAAGGTGCGCAGCTTGGCGGTCGAGCCGAGGTCCAGCCGGGCGCCTTCGTTCAGATCGAAGGGCTGGTCGAGGTTGTCAGTCTGCACGCGCAGCAGGTTGGTACCTTCGCTGCGTTCGAACAACGTGAAGCTGAAGACGATCTTGCTGGTGTCGTCGCCCTCCTTCAGCAAGTGAAAGCCATACAGCCCGGCGGCCTTTGCGGCGTCGGCGTGGTTCAGGCTGCGCAGCAGTGCGGTGGCAGCCCGCTGTGCGTCGCTGGCCAGGCTGCTGTCGACCGCCAGATCGAGGCGATCGAGGTCGTATGCACGGGGCAGGCCGAGCAACTGTTGCAGCTTGCCACGCACGGCGGTAGACGCCTTGCGCTCGACGAATGACACCGGCGGCTCGGCCGCCAGGTGCCGCAGCAGCGGCAGCGACAGCGGCAGTGCGGCGTCGCGCAGCGCTGCCGGAATGACCCCGGCCTCGGCCAGCAGGCGCAAATGGCTGTTGGTCAGCTCGCGCAGAACAGGCTCCTCGTCGCCGTCGAGGTAGTACGAAGGCCGCCGCTGCGCCACCATCAGCGACAGGGCCTGCTTGAAGGCCAGCGCCTGCTGTGGCAGCAAGGCTTGCTTGAAGGCCAGCGCGCTTCGCACGGGTTCGCCCGGCGTCGGTTCGGCAATGGGCGTCGCGAGCAGCCGGTTGACTTCCGCAAAATCGCGCCCGTACCAGGCCCACAGGCCGTCGCCCAGGCCATTGACTTCGCCGAAGCCGGTCTGGGCCGACAGCGGCACCGTGTTGAGGTAGTCGAGCACGATCTCCCGCCGCCGCGCCGTCGTGTCGTGGCCGTCGAGGTAGGCCCGCAGGGAGGCTGAGGCCATCTGGCGCAGCTTGTCGCGCGCCGTTTCGGTGCGGCCCTGCGGCGAGTGCCGGTATTTCTCGATCTGGGTCGCGAGCGTGCTGCCGCCAGCGGCGCTGTGCGATTCGTCGACGCGGTGTACCAGCTGGTCGAACGCCACCTTGCCGAGGCGGTCCCACTCGATCGCCGGGTTGCGCGTGGCCGGTGGGTCGAGCAGGTCGCGGTTCTCGATGAAGAGCAGGGCCTTGACGAGCAACGGTGGCACCGCGTCGAGCCGGGCGTAGATGCGCTCGGGGTAGTTCGCCTCGAACAGCGGATCGCCGCGGCAATCCCGCACGTTCAGCCCGGCCTGGGCCTTCTCGCGGTAGGTGGCGAACAGGCCTTCGTCACGCAGTTGCACCAGCGCCGGGGACATGCGCGCCTGCGCCGAGATGTCGAAGCCCTGGCCCTTGAGCCGCTCGATCAGCTGCGGCAGCTGGTGGTAGCCCAGGCGCTGGTCGTAAGGGCCGTTGCCGGCGAAACGGATGGCCGGGCTGGGGCCGGGCTGGACCTCGAAGCTGAGGTGGCGTGCCCGTTCACTCAGCCACTCGGCCTGCTGGCGCGAGGTTTGAAGCTCGTCGGCGACAAACCCGGCCAAGCCGAGCGTGGCGAGGATCAACAGCGCGGTGAAGATCCGCCTGACTGATCTCTTCCATGGGGCAACGTACTTCGCGTTCGACAAGGAGCCAAGCCTTTTCTAGAGCGAACATTTCGTACCACCTTACCTTTCGCGTGTGACATCACCAAGGGCTTTCTACCGCTTCCAGGGCCATTTGCGGGCTCGCCGCAACAGGGCCTTGACGTGTGACACTCAGGTGCGATTCACGCCTTGCGCGGTCTGCCGGTAGGGGCTTGTGCAGCGGCCTCGCGCAGCTTGTCTTTCTTGCTTTTGCGGTGGCCCTTGACACCGCCGTTCGGGTCCAGCCCCGTGCCTGCACCTTGTTCGGGCGACGCCGCCGGCGCCGTGGGTTCGAAACCGGGCAGGGTTTCGCGCGGCACGCGTTGGCCCTGGCGTTTTTCGATCAGGCGGAAGTGCGCTTCCGTGGTGGGCGTGATGAAGCTGATCGCGTCGCCCTGGCCGCCGGCGCGGCCGGTGCGGCCGATGCGGTGGATGTAGTCGTCGGCAGCGCGGGGCAGGTCGTAGTTGACGACCACCGGCAGGGCGTCGATGTGCAACCCGCGCGCGGCCATGTCGGTGGCCACCAGCACCTGGGTGCGGTTGGCCTTGAAATCGTCCAGCACACGCACCCGGGCGCCTTGGCTCAAGTCGCCGTGGAAGGCCTCGGCCTGGACGCCGCCGCGGCGCAGCTTGTCGGACACATGCTCAGTCGCGTACTGGGTCGCGACGAAGACCAGCACGCGGTCATCGCCCGAGGTCTGCACGATCTGCTTCAGCAGCGCGGTGCGCCGTGCTTCGTCGACGACGATGGCACGCTGCTGGATGTCTGCCCGTGCGGCGAGGGTGGTGGCGACGCGGATGTCTTCCGGCTCGTGCAGCCAGGTGGCGGCCAGCGCTTTGACCGGCGGCGGCAGGGTGGCTGAGCACAGCACCGTCTGGCGCTTCGGGGGCAGCAGCGCCAGCACCTCGGCCAGTTCATCGGCAAAGCCGAGTGCGAGCAGGCGGTCGGCCTCGTCGAGCACCAGTGTGCGCACCATGTTCAGCTTCAGCGCGTTCTGCCGCACCAGGTCGAGCAGCCGGCCGGGCGTGGCGACGACGATGTCGGCGCCGCCGCGCAAGCCCATCATCTGCGGGTTGATCGACACGCCGCCGAACACGACCGTGATCTTGACCAGCCCGGGCAATTCGTGGGCCAGATCGCTCAGCGTTTCGCCCACCTGCAAAGCCAGCTCGCGTGTGGGTACCAATACCAGGCCCTCGACCGGCCGCGGCGTGCGCGGTGTGCCGTTCTGCCATTGCTGAAGCAGTGGCAGCGCGAAGGCGATGGTCTTGCCCGAGCCGGTACGCGCCTGCACCAGGAGATCGCGTCCGGCCAGCATTGGCGGAATGGCCGCTGCCTGCACGGGTGTGGGCTGCTGGTGATCCAGCGCCAACAGCGCCTGCTGCAGCGAAGCGGAAAGACCGAGGGAGGCGAACGACATGGGGGCATTGTCGGCGCCCGGCCGCGTGTGGGGCAGCCTTCGCCCGAGAATGCGTCGACCATCCGAACGAATCAAGAGGAGCTGCCGATGAAAACCCGTGCTGCCGTGGCCTGGAAGGCCGGTGCCCCACTGACGATCGAAGAAGTCGACCTGGCTGGTCCACGCGACGGCGAGGTGCTGGTGGAAGTGAAGGCCACCGGCATCTGCCACACCGACCACTACACCCTCAGCGGCGCCGACCCGGAAGGCCTGTTCCCCGCCATCCTCGGCCATGAAGGCGCGGGCGTGGTGCTGGAGGTCGGCGCCGGCGTGACGTGGCTCAAGCCTGGCGACCATGTGATCCCGCTCTACACGCCCGAATGCCGGCAGTGCAAGTTCTGCCTGTCGCGCAAGACCAATCTGTGCCAGGCGATCCGCTCGACGCAAGGCAAGGGCCTGATGCCCGATGGCTCAAGCCGCTTCTCGCTCAACGGCGAGCCGATCCTGCACTACATGGGCACCTCGACCTTCGCCAACCACATCGTCGTGCCCGGCATCGCGCTGGCCAAGATCCGGCCCGACGCGCCGTTCGACAAGGTCTGCTACATCGGCTGCGGCGTCACCACCGGCGTCGGGGCGGTGCTGTTCACCGCCAAGGTCGAGGCCGGCGCCAACGTGGTGGTCTTCGGCCTCGGTGGCATCGGGCTGAACGTGATCCAGGGCGCCAAGATGGTCGGCGCGGACAAGATCATCGGCATCGACATCAACCCGGCGCGCGAGGCGATGGCGCGCAAGTTCGGCATGACGCACTTCCTCAATCCGAAGGACGTGCCGAACATCGTCGACGCGATCGTGCAGCTGACCGATGGCGGCGCCGACTACAGCTTCGAATGCATCGGCAACACCCAGGTGATGCGCCAGGCGCTGGAGTGCACGCACAAGGGCTGGGGCCGCTCGATCATCATCGGCGTGGCGGCGGCTGGGGCCGAGATCTCGACCCGACCGTTCCAGCTGGTCACCGGCCGGCATTGGGAGGGCTCGGCCTTTGGCGGCGCACGGGGCCGCACCGACGTGCCGAAGATCGTCGACTGGTACATGGATGGCAAGCTCAACATCGACGACCTGATCACCCACAAATTGCCGCTGGAGCGCATCAACGAGGGCTTCGAGCTGATGGAGCGCGGCGAGTCGATCCGCACGGTGGTGGAGTTCTGACCACGGCCCTCGAAGGGATTTGACCGGGACTCAAGCCATGGCGAATGCGCCATGGAAGGCGTGGGGCACGGCGTAAGGCAGCCGTGCCACCGCCAGCGGCCCGTCGCTCAGGTGCTCGGCGTCGAACACGCTGGCGAAGCTGGCACGCCAGCGCAGGTCGTAGCCGGCGCCGACCAGCCAGCCTTCGCCTTCGCGGGTGCTGCCCGGCTTGGGCACGAACACGTGTTCTTCGACGACGGCATCCGGGCCGAAGGTGAAGGCGTCGCGCCGGCCGCTGTCGCGGTCCAGCCGCAGCACCGAGTCGTGGCCGAAGCGTTGCGCGCTGTCGCGGCCCAGGGCGGCGGGGTAGAAGACAACGCGGTGGCGTTGGCCGACGACGCGCGGGTCGATGCGCGGGAATTCGAGCGCGTCGCGGCCGAGGTCCGACCGGTGCTGCCCGTTGCGCAGGTTCAGCTGCAGCACAGCGGGCTGCGAGCTCGGGCTGCTGCGGAAGTCGCCGTGCACGATGTTGCGCAGCCGCTGTTCGCCCACTGGGGCGTCGGCGGTGCGCACGTAATCCAGGGTCAGCAGGTCGCCGTCGTCCCAGGCGTTGGCGAAGTGGAAGACCATCTCGGCCGGTGTCTCGAAGATGCGGCGGCGCTCGAAATCAGCCTTGTCGATCACCAGCACTCGGGTCGCGCTCGACTGGCCCGGAGCCTGCCAGCGCATCGAACCGGCGAAGCTGCCACCGGCTCGCACCGCGTCCATGTCCAGCGTCAGCGGCGGCAGCAGGAACGCGAGATAGCGCTGCGTGACAACGAAATCGTGCACCATCGCGCAGGGCGGCATGTCGAACACCGCGTGGCGCTTCAGTTCACCGGCGGCCGACAGCTGGTACAGCACCATCTTGCCCATGCCGGTGCCGAAGTTCCAGACCGTGCCGTCCGGCTCGACCTTCGGGTGCGCCGAGAAGGGCATGCCGGCCAGTTCGTCGGACCAGCTCACCGGGCCGCGCGTGGCCAGCGTGTCGCGGTCCAGCGCGTAGGCTGAGCCGCCTTCCCAAAGCGCAAGCAGGCGGTCCGGCAGCGGCAACACGCTGGTGTTGGCGACGTTGATGTCGTCCGGCCCACGCATCGGGCGCTTGGCTGCGATCGCCGTGCCGAAGGCCGGCAGCAGGAATTCGCCGGCCGCTTGCTCGGCCTTGAACTTCTGCGTCTGCACGAAGCGGCCGCGATGCGACACGCTGCCGGCGCCGTCGAAGCGCCAGGCCTGCACCAGGCCGTCGCCATCGAACCAGTGCTGGTAGCGCTGCCCGGCGCGCTCGAACAGGGCCGGCCCGTTGCGGTACAGCGTGCCGCGCAGGCCTTCGGGCAACCGGCCCTCGATGCTGGCGCTGTCGCAGGCGAGGTCCTGGCCTTGCAGGCCGCGCATCGTCTGCAGTGCGGCGTGGTCGCCGAAGCCGGCTGGCCGCTGCCAGGCCGTGCCGGTGGCGTAGCTGGGCAGGGCGAGCGGCGTGACCAACGCGGCGGCGCTGGCGCCAAGGAAATGGCGTCGTTGCATGGTGAACTCCTGGTTGGAGGCTCAGTTGAGGTGGATCACGGCAGGTGGATCACGGCGCGGGTGTCGCCTTTGACGCTGAACCTGGCCTTGTCGAAGCTGGGCGGGCCGAAGTTGCCGACGGCGTCGTTCGAGAAGGCATAAGGCTCGGTCGGCATGCCCATGGCATTGCTGTCGAGCTTGCCGTTGGCGTTGCGGTCGACGAACAGCGAGACGGCGTAGTCGCCATCGGGCAGATCTGGCACCTGCACCGTCATCGTGCCGGCCGACGCAGCCTGGCGCAGACCACGCAGCGGCTGCTTCAGCCATTGGCCGGCCTGGTCGTAGACGGCGACCATCAGATCGCCGGGGGCGGCCACCTGCTGCACCTCGATCGTCAGGGTGGCGGCGCTGGCCGGCTGCGTGGCCGCGAAGGCCAGGCAGGACAAGGCAGCGGTCAGGGCACGGGGCATGGGGGCGGACATCCGGAAGCTCCTTCGAAGGCACGCCTTGTTCGGCGCAGGCGCATCCTCGTCGGGCCGTCGGCAACCGGCCAGCGCGCTGCGATCGGTGGTCGGACGCGGGCGTGAAACGCCGCGTGGGTTCGCCAACGGTGGTCGGCAATCGTGCGAAATGAACGGCTGACGCCCACCTTACGTGCGCTTCACGCTTTGTCGGGCCCTTGATGATGTCGATACCAGGACGCGTCCCAACCAGTCCTGGCCAGGCTGCGGTGCCCCCGCCGCCGAGGAAGAGCCAGGGTCCATGTTGCTGAAGAGGTACTCCATGAGCCACAGCCCTGCTGTTTCCGCCGCCGCCCGATGCGCCGTATTGCTGGCTTCCGTGGCCGCCACCTGGGTGGCGATGGCCGGCCAGGCGGCCGAGCTGCCTCCCGCTGCCACGCCGGCCGAAAAGGTCTGGCTGCTCGGCGAACCGCCGGCACCGGACGACAACCACGGCACGCCTGAGCGTGTGGCCCTCGGCAAGGCCTTGTTCTTCGACCCGCGCATCTCCGGCAACGGCACCGTGTCGTGCGCCAGCTGCCACAACCCGTCACTCGGCTGGTCCGACGGCTTGCGCACCGGCATCGGCATCAACGGCAGCGTGCTGGGCCGCGGCACGCCCACCGTGCTGAACACCGCCTACAACACCCAGTTCATGTGGGACGGCCGCAAGAAGAGCCTGGAAGACCAGGCGCTGGGCCCCATGAAGACGCCGGAAGAGATGAAGACCGACTTCTCGGCGGCGCTGGCCTTGCTGAACAAGGTCCCCGGCTACCGCCAGATGTTCCTGGCCGCCTACCCCGGCGAAGGCGTGAGCGAAGACACCGTGGCCAAGGCGATTGCCTCCTACGAGCGCACGGTGGTCTCGAAAGACTCGCGTTTCGACCGTTGGGTCACGGGCGACCGTGGCGCGATCAGCCTGTCCGAATGGCGTGGCTACCAGGTCTTCAAGGACCCGGCCAAGGGCAACTGCGTGGCCTGCCACAAGCCGCCCAACTTCACCGACAACGGCTTCCACAACATCGGCATTGCCCACCCCGGCGGCCAGGAAGACCTGGGCCGGTTCAAGATCCGTGCGGTCGCGGTGCTGAAGGGAGCCTTCAAGACGCCGACGCTGCGCGACATCGAGCTCACAGCGCCGTATTTCCACAACGGCAGCGCCAGCACGCTCGAAGCGGTGGTCGACCACTACGCCCGTGGCGGCGACGACCGCTCGAACGTGTCACCCGACGTGCGCAAGTTCGACCTCAGCGACGCCGAGAAGGCCGACCTGGTGGCGTTCATGAAGTCCCTGACTGGCCCGACCCAGGTGGCCAGCCTGCCGCAGTTGCCGCAATGAGGCAGGCCCTGCCCCTGGCCCGCCTTGCCGTCTGGCTGGTGCTGGCCGGCGCGGTGCTGGCCGCGCACGCTGGCACCGACGCCGCCCGCTCCGACGGTGCGCTGCTGCCGCGCGACAGCCGTGACGCGGCGGTCTTCCGCGGGGGCCTGGTCTACGCCAACTACTGCGTCACCTGCCATGGCGTGAACGCCGACGGCAATGGCCGCGCGGCACGCCTGCACAACCCGCGGCCTGCCAACCTGCGCGTCAGCGACAAGAACGACACCTACATCCGCCTCATCGTCAGCCGCGGTGGTGAAGCCATCGGCCGGTCGCCCGGCATGCCGCCGTGGGGCGAGGAGTTGACCGACGAGCAGATCAACGACGTGACCGCCTTCGTCCGCTCGGTCAATCTGCGCTGACCGTTTTCACTTTTTGATCGTCCGCCCTGCCATGAACAAACCGCTCATCACCCTGGCCCTGCTGCTGCCGCTGGTCTCTTTGCAAGCGCTCGCCGCGCAGGAGCACCTGGTGACTCAGAAGGACAAGTCCTTCTCGACCAAGACCTTGTCGGTCAAGGCCGGTGACAAGGTCGTGTTCCGCAACGACGACAGCTTCTCGCACAACATCTTCAGCCTGACCGATGCGATGCCCTTCGACCTGGGCACCTATGGCAACGGGCAGTCCAAGACGGTGACCTTCACCAAGCCGGGCAAGTACGAGGTCGAATGTGCGATCCATCCCGACATGCGCTTGATCGTCACCGTGGCCCCCTGAACTGCGACGCCACCGCCCTGAACCTTGGAATCCGCCATGTCCTTTGCCCCCCGCTCCGCCCTCGGACGCCTGTTGCGGGCCCCGGCCCGACATCTTGGCGCCCGGCTGGGGCTGGGCTTCGCACTGCTGTGCGTGCTCTTGCTGTCGGTGGGCGGGCTGGCCATTGGCCAGTCGCGGTTGATGCAGGCGCGTTTTGTGGCCGCGCTGGACGGCCGGGTGCCTGCGCTGGTGCGGCTGCAAACGCTGACCAGCGAAGTGCAACTGATCAACATGGCCGCACGCGATGCGTTGCTGGCGCCCGATGAGGCCGCTGCCGCCGAGGCGTTGTCGCGCATCGAGGCGGGCCGCGGCAAGGTCGGGGCCGAGATCGAGGCGATGCAGAAAGCGATGGAGGGCACCGACGACCCCTTCGCGCCCGCGGTCGAGGAGCTGGCCAACCACAGCAGCGGCGTGCTGGTGACGTTGCTGAAATTCTCGCGCCTGCAAAAAGGCGGCAACGCTGACGGGGCGAAAGCGTTGCTGTACGGTGCCCTGATCCCGAAGATGAACGCCTTCTCCGACATGATCGGCAAGGCCCAGCACATGCAGACCGGAGCGCTCGACCAGGTGCGCCAGAGCTCGGCCGAAGCTGCCCGCCTGGGTCAATGGATGACGGCCGGCGCGTTGGCGCTGGCGATGGTTGCAGCGCTGCTGCTGGGTTGGCGCATCACGCGCAGCATCACCCGCCCGATTGCCGCCACCGTGCGACTGGCCGAGAGCATCGCCGCCGGCAACCTGAGCCGGCCGATGCAAGAGCCTGTCCGCCAGGACGAGCTGGGTCAGCTGCAGCAGGCGATGCTGGCGATGCAGCACCAGCTCAGCGAGCTGGTGGCCGGTATCCGTTTGTCCGCCAACAGCATCGCCTCGGCCAGCCAGGAGATCGCAGGTGGTGGGCACGACCTCAGTCAGCGCACCGAGGAAGCGGCCTCGTCGCTGCAGCGCACCGCATCGGCGATGAACGAGCTGACACAAACCGTGGATCGCAGCGCCGAGTCGGCCCGTGCGGCGGGCGACATGATGATCTCGGCCAACCGCGCGGCCGAACGCGGTGGCCAGGTGGTGGCCGAGGTGATCGACCGCATGAACGAGATTGCATCGGCCAGTGGCCGCATCGCCGACATCACCGGCGTGATCGATGGCATTGCTTTCCAGACCAACATCCTGGCGCTGAATGCCGCCGTCGAAGCGGCGCGCGCGGGCGAGCATGGCAGGGGCTTCGCGGTGGTGGCGGCCGAGGTGCGCGCGCTGGCGCAGCGTTCGGCCACCGCGTCGCGCGAGATCAAGGGCTTGATCGGCGACAGCGTCAGCAAGGTCGAGGCGGGCAGCCGACTGGTCGAAGGCGCGGGCCTCACCATGCGCGAGATCGTGGCCGATGTCGAACGGGTGTCCACGGTCGTGCGCGACATCTGCGTCGCTGCGTCCAGCCAGAGTGCCGGCCTGGGCGAAGTGAACAGTGCGGTGCACCAGCTGGACGACACCACCCAGCAAAATGCCGCGCTGGTCGAACAGAGCACGGCCGCCGCCGAAAGCCTGCGCGAGCAGGCCCAGGGCTTGCAGCAGCTCGTCAACCGATTCCAGCTCGAGCCGACACAGCCCTGAGCGGGCGCCATGGCAGACTGGGCAGCCCGTCCATGGAGCTGCCGATGCCGCCTGCCGCCACCGCCGTTTTCGATCCTCCTCGTATTGCCCTGGTCACCGGTGCCGGCAGTGGCATTGGTCGCGCCTGTTCGCTGGCCTTGCTGGCCGCCGGTTGGACGGTGGTGCTGAGCGGACGCCGCCTCGAGACACTGACGGCGGTGGTGGCCGAATCGCCCCATTCCGAACGGGCGCTGGCACTGGTGGCTGATGTGACGAACGCCGAGGCCGTCGAGTCGCTGTTCAGCGAGCTGCGCACGCGCCACGGCCGGCTCGACCTGCTGTTCAACAACGCCGGGGTTTTCACCGCTGGTGTGCCGATCGACGAGCTGCCGGTGGCCGCCTGGCACAGCGCCGTCGACACCAATCTGACCGGCGCCTTCCTCTGCACCCGCGAGGCGTTTCGCTTGATGAAGGCGCAATCGCCGCGCGGCGGCCGCATCATCAACAACGGCTCGATCTCGGCCCACACGCCGCGACCGAACTCGGTCGCCTACACGACGACCAAGCACGCGATGAGCGGGCTGACCAAGTCCTGCGCGCTCGATGGCCGCGCGTTCGACATCGCGGTCGGCCAGATCAACATCGGCAACGCCGCCACCGACATGACCACTGCCATGGCCCGCGGCATGGCTCAGGCCGACGGCAGCGTGCGAAGCGAGGCGCGCATGGATGTCCAGCATGTGGCCAACACGGTGGTGCACATGGCCGGGTTGCCGCTATCGGCCAACATGCTGTTCACGACCATCCTGGCCACCGGCATGCCGTTTGTCGGCCGGGGCTGAAGTTGGGGCACCCGGTGGCAGGAGTACCTGCCACCACCCTCCGAGAGGGTGCGCGGCCGCTCCGGAGCGGCCGAGCGCTGGCCGCGCCGGGCCGCTTTGACGGTCCGGTGCTACCTGCCGTCCTTGCGCCGCATCACGCTCGCCCGTTTCGCATCGTCGGCATAGACGAACTGCAGCGCCCCGTTGCGCCAGGCGGCGAGCCAGATCATGTTCATCGTGAAGGCGTCGTGGTCTTGCAGGCTGAACGGCCGGTCATGCGTGGTCACGACGCCGGCATAGGGCTGCTCCAGGTGTTCGAGCGCGTCCTTCAGCGCCGGGCCGCGTGTGTCGCCATGACTCTGGAACACCGCACGCAGCATCAGGTGCACCGCGTCGTAGGTTTGCGCGGCGGCCATCAACGAGGCGATTGGCGTTTCGCCGGCATGGCGTTTCAAGCGGGCGATAAACGACATGCGGCGCTCGTTCGACAGGTCCGGCACGATGGACTGGACCATCATCGCGCCCTCGGCCGCACCGCCGGATTTGTCCCACACCGTCTTGAACGACATCGGCCAGGGCCCCAGCAGCGGCCCATTGAAGTGAGCCGCCTGGCGCGCGCGAGCTAGCGTGGCCAGCTCCGGGCCGACGCTGTAGGCGATGATCGCCTCGGCACCCGCGGCCTGCGCAGCCTTGACCTCCGTCTCCAGCGAGCCGACGCCCAGGTCGAAGCGGCTGACCAGCACCGGCTGCAAGCCCTGCGCTGCGAGAAATCGCGTCAGGTCGTTCAGCCCGCCTTCACCATAGGCGGTGCGGTCGGCGAACAGGGCGATGCGCTTGAGCCCACGCCGCTGCGCGACTTCGCGCACCAGGAAGTCGGCCTGCAGCGTGTCGCGTGGCGAGAGCCTGAACACATAGCTGTCGACGGCCGGATAGGCGGCCGTCAAAGCCGAGCCGGTGGCCACCGGCACCATCAGCACATGCTGGTGAGCCTGGAACACCTCGAGCGATTTCAGCGCGACGCCCGTGTTGCAGAAGCCGACGGTGAACGCGACCTTCTCGTTCAGCACCAGGTCTTCGGCGGCGCGCCGCCCTTCGTCGGGCGTGGCCTTGTCGTCGCGGGCGACCAGCTCCAGCGGGCGGCCCATGTAGCCGCCGACCTCGTTAATTTCTTTCACCGCCAGCTCCGCGCCGAGCCGGGCGCTGTTGCCGAAGTCGCCTGATCCGCCGCTGAGCGGACAGATGAAGCCGACACGCAGTGGAGCCGCTTGCGCCGCACCGGTGAACAAAGCCAGCGCGGCGGCGAAGCCGGCGCAACGAACAAGAAAGCGGCGTGGCGTCATGGCGGCGGAGCCCTGGACGGGCGGGTACTGCTGAAGTCGCCGAGACTAGGATCTTGAAGCTGAAAGCCAGCTTGAAGAAACGGCCGTCTGCGGGATGCCCCGGGGCGACATGGTGGCGTGGGCGTGAACACTGGCACGCTCGAAAAAACAAAAGGGCCCTCATGGGCCCTTCTTGCTCAAGCACGAATTCGCACGCCCGGTTTTGGCGAGTGTGCGACTGCGCACTCAAGGCAGGGGTGGTGCAGTCACCAGCACATAGTTGTCGGCCGGCGTGGCCAGGTCTTGTGCGACCAGGGCCTCCGAGTAGTGCTCGTCGGCCAGGTGGGCCAACCCTCCGATGGCACCCAGCGTGACCACTGCCGCCAGGCCCAGGGCCACGGCGCGCAGAACGGGGTGGGCGGCGGCAAGGCGTTGCTTCAGCGTGGGCATGATGGGCTCCTTCGCGAGCGCGGCACCGCGGGTTTGCGACGCCGCTGATGAAACTGTAGACCTGCGCGCGGCAATGTGCCAGCGGCTTCGTCAAACCGCCTTGGGCGACAGGGCCGGATGTGCGGCGACTTGCACGGAACCGGTGGAAATCTGGGCGATGTAGGCCGCCTCGTACTGTCGGTCGGCCACGCCGTCCATGCCGGCCAGCAGGCTCAACGTCACCAGGACAGCCAGGCCAAAGGCGGTGGCGCGCGTGCGGGTTTCGGTGGCGGGGTAGTCGGTGGTCGGGCGGGTGGTCATGGCGGGCTCCTGGGTGATGGTCGGCAGCGGCATCGGTGTTGCGATGGATGCACTTTAGGCAGCGCGAACCGGGGTCGCCAGCGACTTGCGACCAGTTGCTGCTGCGGCTGCATGAAGTGCATGCAGCGCCGATCGGATGTGACCCAGTTGAAGGGCTGTTTCCAGTCGCGCCAAATCGCCACGATGTCAGCTGATATAACGAGTTATGTTTTTGCCAAAAAAGAGGGCCCACGAGGGGCCCAAGAGGAGTGGAACGTAAACCGGTGATCTGGAATCGACGCGCCCTGTGTTCAGGCGTGCAGGCGCTTGGCGGTGATCACCACCACTTGCGTCGGCGCGTCGTCGGCTTGCGCCATCAGCGCGTTGTCGTACTGGCGGTCGGCCACCTTGTCCAAGCCAGCCATCAGGCCCAGCGTCAGCACCAGGGCCAGGCCGGCTGCAACGCGGCGGGCGGCGGTTTGGTGGGCAGCGAAACGGGGGGTGTTGGCGGTGGTCATGTGTGGCTCCAGTGGGTGGTTGGCGGTGTCGATGGAGTGAACTCTAGGCAGCACCCCGTCAAGCCGCGATGCCGATGCGACCAGCCGCCGACCTAGCGCGACGAACTGCGCGCGCGGCGGACGAACGACATTCGCGCCGACCAAACCGGTTGGCTTGACGGCGCGAAGTCAATAGGGAGGCGCCGAGGGGCTGGCGCGAGGAGCCGCGAACGGCTTCAGCGGGCCGGCCGGGGAGGCCGGGGCCCGCGCTCGCCGCGCGGCTGGGCATCGTGGCGAGCTTCGCCCGGTCCGCCCTGGGGCCCTCGGCCCTGGCCAGGGGCTTGACCGGCGTTCGGTCGCGCCGCGTTCTGGCCTCTCGGGCCACCGTCGCGGCGATCGCCACGCTGCTCGCCTCGCGGGCCGGGCCGGTCTTGGCCGCCGGCCGGGCGGTGGTCGGGGCGCGGGCCGCCGCGCTGGTCGGGCCGGCCACCCGGGCGCTGCAGGGGCGGGCGTTCGCGCGCGTACTCTTCGGCCTCCTGCCGGGCCTGGGCCAGCAGCGCGTCCAACGCTTCAGGCGTCATGCCCTTGAGCGCGCAGAAGTTGTCCTTGGTCAGCGTGGTGGTCTGGAAGGTGCGCAGCAACTGGGCACGTTCACGGCGCTGATCCTCTTCGGCCTGACGCCGGCCCTCGTGCACTTGGCGCCGGCGGGTCAACTCGTCGGCCGCAGCCTGACGGTGTTCGTCGCTGATCTCGCCCGCCGGTTGGCCGTCCAGGTCGACGCGGTGCGGCGCACGGGTCAGCGCGATCAGGTAACCGGTGCCACCGGTGTAGCGGCGCAAGAAGCCCGACAGCGCGGCCTTGCTGAACACGCCCGGCGCGCGGAACTGGATGTCGGCCTGGATGCGCAGCTTGATCGGCTTGGCCTGGCCGGTGAACAGGGCTGGGAACAAGGCCTTCAGGCGCTCGGCGCAGGCGGCCGGCGACATCGGTGCGGTTTCTGCGGGCGGCTGTCCGGCCGCTGGTGCAGCTTCAGATTCGACTTCGGAAGCCGTGACCGGCTCGGGGAGCGCCTCGCCGGTCGACTCCAGGGGGGCGACTGCAGTCGGCTCAGGCGTCGGCGCCGCGATGGATGCAGGCTCGGCTGCCGGGACTGCGGAATCGGGTGTCGGGGTGTCGTTGGCGGTCATGGCGCGCAAAGGTGAGCCTGGCCGGTGCGCGGCCCGTGGCAAAGAAAAACAGGCCGAGATTGTGCCCGTCCGCGCGCCAGGGCAATCACCTGGAATTTTCAAGGGCTTTGCGCAGGGTTCTGCGAAGCGTCAATGTCCATGGCGATGCTCCGGTTTCGGCCAAGCGGCGTCTCGGCGCTTGGGGCATCATCGTCACTGTTGATATTCCCAGCCCTCCCGCTGAACTGCCGTTGTCGCCCATGAGCTCCGTACGCCGCCCCACTGCCAACACATCAACCACCCGCCTGGCCCAGCGCACCCCACTGCCGGCCCAGCCGATCAGCGCCGAGGTGCTGGCCGAGAAATACGCCAAAGGCGAGGAGAAGACCGTCGACGATGTGCGCCAGCGCGTTGCGCGGGCGTTGGCCACAGTGGAGGCGCCGGAGCTGCGCGCGTTCTGGGAACAGCGCTTCGTCGACGCGCAGCGACGCGGCTTCGTACCGGCCGGGCGCATCAATTCGGCCGCAGGCACTGAATTGACCGCGACGTTGATCAACTGCTTCGTTCAACCGGTGGGCGATTCGATCGCCCAGGTCGAAGAGGGCTTCCCCGGCATCTACACCGCGTTGACCGAAGCGGCCGAAACGATGCGCCGCGGTGGCGGCGTCGGCTACGACTTCTCGCGTATCCGCCCGCGAGGTGCGTGGGTCGGCTCGACGCAGTCCAGCGCCTCGGGCCCGGTCAGCTACATGCGGGTGTTCGACCGTTCATGCGAGACGGTCGAGTCGGCCGGCTCGCGCCGTGGCGCCCAGATGGCGGTGTTGCGCTGCGATCACCCGGACGTCGAGACCTTCATCCAGGCCAAGGACGAAGGCGATCTGCGCAACTTCAATATCTCGGTCGGCGTGACCGACGATTTCATGAAGGCGGTGCTGGCCGGCGGCGAGATCGAGCTGGTGCACCGCGCCGAGCCCGGCGCGGCCCAAAAGGCAGCGGGCGCGCACCGGCGTGTCGACGGCCTGTGGGTCTACCGCCGCCTGCCGGCCGCTCGGCTGTGGGACAAGATCATGCGCTCCACCTACGACCACGCCGAGCCGGGCGTGCTGTTCCTGGACCGCATCAACAACGACAACAACCTCGGCTACTGCGAGTCGATCGCGGCGACCAACCCTTGTGTCACGGCGGACACCTGGGTCATGACCTCTGACGGCCCGCGGCAGGTGGCCGAGTTGATCGGCCATGAATTCCTCGCGCTGGTTGATGGCAAAGCGTATGTCACCGAATCGGCGGGCTTCTTCCCGACCGGGACGAAGCCGGTGCACCGTTTGCGCACGCGCGAAGGGTTCGAACTGCGGCTGACTGCAGACCACCCGGTCAGGCGGGTGCTGCGTAAGACCCGCTACCTGATCGAGTCCGAATGGGTGGTCGCAGGCGATCTGCGGACCGGTGATGAGCTCGTGCTGCACGATCACCGCGCCCTGGTCGGATGGGAAGGCGCCCGCACGCAGGCCGAGGGGTACCTGATGGGGCTGTTGATCGGTGACGGCACGCTGAAGAACGACAAGGCCGTGATTTCGGTGTGGGCACCTGAACTCAAGGTCGCTGGTGGCGATGCGGCCGCTGTGCCGCATGGCGCCACCGCGATCATGCGTGCAGCGGAGGCGGCTGCCGCCACCTTGACGCACCGTGCCGACTTTGGCGGGTTCCAGCGGCCCATCGCTGGCCGCGGTGAAGCTCGTTTGGCCTCCGTTGCGCTGCGCGATCTCGCTTTTGATCTGGGGCTGAGGCCGGGACACAAGACGATCACCCCCGAGATTGAACGGACGTCATCGGAGTTTTGTCGTGGCCTGTTGCGTGGCCTGTTCGATGCCGATGGCTCGGTTCAGGGCACCCAAGCCAAGGGCGTGAGCGTACGCCTCACCCAGTCGAACGAATCTCTGTTGCGAGCGGCACAACGGATGCTGCTGCGTCTGGGGATCGTGGCGACGCTGTACAGGCAAAGACGTCCGGCGGGCCTCGGCATGCTGCCGGACGGGCGGGGAGGGCAGCGCGAGTATCCGCAGCAAGCCGTCCACGAGCTGATCATCAGCGGCCAGAACCTGCGTCGCTTTGAAGAGCTCGTTGGTTTTGAGGACAAGGCCAAGTCAGAGCGCCTGCGGTGCCTGCTCGATGGTTATCAGCGCGCACTCAACCGCGAGCGTTTCACGGTCACCGTCGAGAGCCTTGAGCCGAACGGTGTCGAGCCGGTTTACGACGTGACTGTCGAACAGGCCCATGCGTTCGATGCCAATGGCTTGCTGGTGCACAACTGCGGCGAGCAGCCGCTTCCTTCCTACGGCTGCTGCTGCCTCGGCTCGATCGATCTGACGCACTTCGTCAACGCGCCATTCGAGCCGGGCGCCGATTTCGACGATGCGGGCTTTGCCGAAGTGGTGAAGGTGGCGGTGCGCATGCTGGACAACGTGCTGGACGTGACCGTCTGGCCGTTGCCGCAGCAGGCCGAAGAGGCGCGCAACAAGCGCCGTATCGGGCTCGGGTTCACCGGGCTGGGCGACGCGCTGATCATGCTGGGCCTGCGCTACGACACCGCCGAGGCGCGCGAGATGGCGCGCCGTATCAGCGAGGCGATGCGCGATGCGGCCTATCTGGCCAGCGCCGACCTGGCGGCCGAGCGCGGCGCGTTTGCGCTGTTCAACGCCGACCTGTACCTGTCCGGCGGCAATTTCGCCTCGCGTCTGCCTGCGGCGGTGAAAGAGCGGGTGCGCACCGCCGGCTTGCGCAACTCGCACTTGCTGTCGATCGCACCCACCGGCACGATCAGCCTGGCCTTTGCAGACAACGCCAGCAACGGCATCGAGCCGCCGTTCTCTTGGACTTACACCCGCAAGAAGCGCATGCCCGATGGCAGCTTCAAGGAATACGCGGTCGAAGACCATGCGTGGCGCCTGTACCGTCACCTGAAGGGCACCGATGCGCCGCTGACTGATGCCTTTGTCACTGCGCTGGAAATGAGCGCCGAGGCACATGCATTGATGGTGGCGGCGGTGGCGCCTTGCATCGATACCTCGATCAGTAAGACGGTCAATGTGCCCGCCGACTACCCGTACGAGAACTTCCAGGGCCTGTACCTGACAGCCTGGCGCTCGGGCCTGAAGGGTCTGGCCACCTACCGGCCGAATGCGGTGCTGGGATCGGTGCTGAGCGTCGACACGCCGGCGGCGGTGGTCACGCCGCCGCCTCTGTCGACCGACCATGCCAACCAGCGTTTGACGCTGGACAAGCTGCCGGCGCCGGTGCTCACCTCACTACGCTGGCCTGGCCGGCCCGAGCTGAAGGCGGGCAACCCGGCCTGGAGCTATCTGATCCAGCACCCGCACGGTGATTTCTCGCTCTTCGTCGGTGAGCTGCCAGCCGAAGCAGGGCCGGGCACAGGCCTGTTCGGCACCACGCTGCCGTTCGAGGTCTGGGTCAACGGCGCCGAGCAGCCGCGCGGGTTGGGCGCGTTGGCCAAGACCTTGTCGATGGACATGCGGGCGAACGACCCCCAGTGGTTGAAGCTCAAGCTCGACGCCTTGTCGACGGTGGCGGAAGAGCGCTCGTTCGAGATGCCGTTCCCACCGAACGGCGAGAGGCGCCTGTTTCCAGGGGTCGTGGCGGCCACCGCGAGCGTGATCCGCTGGCGCTGCGAACAGCTGGGCGCGTTTGCCGATGGCGGCCCGACGCCAGTGCTGGACGCGATGTTCAGCCGCGACGAGCCGCGCACCAGCACGTCGGGCACGCTGGCCTGGGCGGTCGATGTCGACAACCCGGCCACCGGGGAGGCTTTCACGCTGACCTTGAAGGAAGTGGCCTTGGCGACCAGCGATCCGCAGGTCTCACCCAGCGGCTTCGTCACCCGGCCTTGCGCGCTCGGCTTCTCGGGCAACTATCCGAAGGCCTTCGACGGGCTGGCCCGCCTGTTGTCACTCGACATGCGGGTGATCGACCCAGCGTGGATCGGCATGAAGTTGCGCAAGCTGCTGAACGTTGGCGAACCGCTGGGCCATTTCATGGCGCCGGTACCGGGCCAGCGACGGCAGCAGGTCTGGCCCAGCACCGTGGCCTATGTCGCGCGGCTGATCATCCACCGCTACGCGATGCTGGGCGTGCTCGACGAAGAGGGCTTCCCGCTGCACGCGATGGGCATCCTGGAATCGCCGACACCGAAGGCCGATGGTGTGACCTCCGCGCCAGTGCTCGCTGGAAGGCCGTGCCCTGAGTGCGGCAACGCGACGCTGATCCACAAGGACGGTTGCGACTTCTGCACCGCCTGCGGCTACGTTGGGCAGTGCGGCTGACTCAGCCGAGTACCTTGAGCATGCAGGCGCACTCGGGCCGAGTGACATAGCTGCCGAAAGGCTCGGCCACCACGAAGCCCTGGGCGCGGTAAAAGCCGATCGCACCCTCGTTGGCCCAACGGGTCGACAGCCGCAGCCGTCGATAGCCCAGCTGACGGGCCCGTTGCTCGAGAAACGCCAGCACCGCAGCGCCGATACCCTGGCCGGGCTGGCTGGCGTGCATGCGCTTGATTTCGCCAGTGCCGATCTCACCCGGCAGCGGACGCAATGCGCCGCAACCCACCGGCGTGCAGGCAGCGTCGTAGGCGATGGCGAAGACCGAGCCGTCAGCCGGAAAGTCGGCAAATCCCGCCTTGCCGTCGCTGCCGTAGCGGTCCAGCAGGTGCGCCGACAGCTGCTCCTGCAGCGCGACTGCGTCGGGGCTGTCGTGCGCGACTGCGCGCACGTCGACCGGCGAAGGCGCACGATCTGTCAGCGCAGCGCTCCGCGGGCCGCTTGGGCGTGCTTGTCTGCCGCCTTGGTCATGCACAGGCCTGACAGCAAGGCCCAGCGGCCTTCGGCGCCGGGTTCGAGCGTGACGATGTCGAAGTACAGCCGGCCTTCGGGTTCACGCTGGCGCACGAAGTCGATCTGGCAGGCAGCGCCGGTGCTGCTGGTTTTCAAGGGCTGGCAGCGAGCGGTCTGGATCAGAAGATCGTCCGCATGCTCGCCGGGTGGCTTGCCGCGCGTGGCGATGTAGGCCGCCTCGTAGGCCGCCTGGATGTTCGGCACGTCGGGGAAGACCGCTGCACCGTGGGCCGGCACGGCCACCAAGGCCACCAAGGCGAGACCCCACCACGGCCCGGTGGCGGGATACCCGTTGACTTGGCTCTTTGCGTTCACTTGCTGGCCCGGATGCGGATGCGGGCCATCATGCCTTCGTCGCTGTGTTCGCCGATGTGGCAGTGGTAGGCGAAGTCGCCGGCCACCGTGAACGGGATCTCGAGCAACATCGGGTGCGCCACGCACTTGCCGGCGCGCCAGTCATCGACCGATTCGCATTCGCCGTCAGCGTGCGGGATGGGCACGTTGTCGTGCAGCACGCCGCCGCGGTGCTCAACCACATGGCCGTCAACGCGGTCGCGCGACAGCAGGCTGAACTTCACCTGGTGGACGTGGAAATTGTGGTTTTCCGACGCGATGTTGACGATCTCCCAGCGCTCGGTCGTCGGCGTGTTGTTGGGGCCGAGCGGCACGCAGACCGTCGGGCGGTCCTGGTTGAAGGGCTCGATGTCGAGGAAGGTGCCCGGCACCGGCTGGTCGTTCTCGTCCAGCTCTTCATAGCCCAGGCCGAACGCGACCGAGCCGCCGGGCGTGAAGCCCATGAAGATGCGGCGCTTGTGGCCCGGGGCCAGCGGCAGGCAGTCGGCCTCCGCCTTGTACATCGCGTTGGTGCTGCGCAGTTCGGCGCTGATGCGGCGCGGGTCGCGCATTTCCGCCTGGCTGTCGCCGGTGACTGCCAGGGTTTGCGGTGCGTTCGCCGTCGGCGTGCCGCGGAAGCTGATGCTGGCCAGGTCGACCGCCGGCCAGGTGTCGCCAGCAGGGCCGGTCTGCACACCGGCGGTGTACAGCGTCGCACTGGCGTTCGGGCCCGCTGCGGCCAAGCGGCCCTTCGCATCGCGATGGGCAACCCACAACTCGACGCGCGAGCTGGGCATCATCATGATGCGGGTCGCGCACACTGGCTTGTGGGTCAGCTGGCCGGGTACGTCGGCCGGGCAGGGAACCGAGGTGATCTTGGTGCCGGCCATGCTGCGCACTTCGTTCGCGCTGGCATCAGCGTCGGGCTCGACAGCCACACCGTCAACCGACAGCACCTGCACCACCATGTTCTGGCCGGTGAGGTTGTCGCGCAGGCCCAGGTCGTAGGTGACCGTGGCCGAGCCGGTGGTGATGCGCCAGATCTCGCCGTTGCCCTGGTGCACGGGGATGTGCGGGAAGCCCTGGCCGTTGACGCTGAAGTACCACTTGCCACCGCCGGTGGGAATGCCGTGCAGACCGGCACACAGGCCCTCGCGCGGCTCTTCGTCGGCGCCGCGGTTGGTCTTGCAGAACACCGGGTACTGCTCCGTGACGATCTTGTTGCTCTTCAGGACCTGGGTGTCCTTCAGCAGCAGATGACGCACCGGCAAGGTCTTGAAGAAGTCGCTGCAGGCGGCGTTCTTGCACAGATACTCGCTCGGGTCACCGATCGTGATGACGCCGGACATGCCGGAGCTGAGCTGGTTCAGCGTCAGGCCGTGGATGTGGCCGTGCAGCCAGTACAGGCCGGCGGGGTGGCTCTTCGGGATCTTGATCTCGTATTCGGTGAAGCCGAGCCGAACGTCGCCGTGCACGACATCGTCGTCGCCCGGCAGCAGGTTGGCCGGGTTCAGCGTCATCACGAAGACGTTGTCGCCGTAGGTCGGGTTGGCCTTGGTCGGGAAGCGCGGCGAGACGATCAGGCCGTGGGTGTGCAGATTGGTCGGGTTGCCGCGCAGGAAATGGTGGCCAGGCTCGCCGGCGTGCTCGGAGTCGAGGACCTCGGGCAGCTTGTTGACCAGGCGCATCTTCAGCGTGTCGCCCGGCTGCAGCTGCAGCCGCGTGCCGCCATAGAGGTTGGTGCCGTCGGGCTTGGTGGGGCAGGTGTCGCTGCCATCCGTGGGGCGTGGGCAGATGTCGTAGACCCAGCCCATCGGCTTCAGGGTGCCGAGCGTGGTGATCTTCTCGCCCCGGGCGATGACCAGCACGTCGAGCAGGCCGTTGCTGCTCTTGATCACCGGCAGTTCGTTGATCGGGGAGGCGCTGGCGGGCAGGGCGGCGGCCAACAAGGCAGGGGCCAGCCAGGCGGCAGGCGAAACAAGGGCCCGCCGAAGCAGGCCATCAAAAAAAGCGAAAGACATCGAACACTCCAGCGGCGGCTTTGGTCAGTCGCTGGATTCGAGCACAGCCCGGGGGCTGCGCCAATCGCGAAACTGTGGGGGAGCCCGCGTCAAAGGCGGGCCAGGCCCTCAACAATCGTCATCGGCCGTTCTCGATCGTCGGGTCGAGGCTCAGCGCCGAGCTGTCTGCCGTCTTGATCAGGTTCACGGTGTACTTGTAGCTGTTGCTGTCACTGTTGACGTCGAGCAGGGTCACCAGGATCGACGACGCGGTCACGGACCCATTGGGAAACTGCGACCCTGGGTTGCTGACGACCACCGCCAGGTTGCCGGGAAAGGCGTAGCCCGACGTGTGAAGGTTGAAGGTGATCGTGGCATTGGAGCCGCTGACGGGAACCGGGTCGGGGCTGCAGCTGATGATGCCGGTGGAGCTGACGCTGACGTTGACGACGGTGGTCATGGAAGCCTCACTGAAGTTTGTTGCTGGCAGCGCCCGCGCCGCTCGCCAGCCGCTTTTGCAAATCGGCAAGATCCGGGTGCCGGTACGCCGAGTTCGCCACGCGCGCGGTGAGCTCGCGGGCCTCGGTGTGCTCGCCCAGGCGCCACAAGGCCTGGGCCAATAGGGTTGCGGCGGCGGCGTTGCCGCCTTCAGCGGGGGCGCGCAAACGCGCCACGGCGGCCAGCCACGGTACGCGGGCGGCGACCGCACCACTCTGGGCCAGCAAGGTGTCGCCCCAGCCCACCTCGGCGGTGGCGGCGAGCACATTCAAGTCGGTGTCCAGAAGCAGGCCTTGGGCCTCGGCTTGTCGGACCTGCGCCAGGTAGGCCTCCAGCGCCGTGCGCTGGAGCGGCCATGTCTCGCCAAATGCCAGGTGCAGGCGCAGGGCCTGGCCTTGTTGGGCCAAACGCCAGGCGGTGCGGGTTTGCGGGTGAGCCAGCAGGCGTGCGCTGTCCGATTCGGCATGCTGCAGCGCCTGCCGGGCGCTTATCCGGTCACCATGGGCCCACTGCGCTTCGGCCACGCCCAGGCGGGCGAGATTGGCCTGGGTCTGCCAATCCATGTTGTTTGGCTCGATGGCCAGCAGCGACTCGAAGCGGGTCAACGCGTCCGCAGCCGCTGCCAGCGCGCCGGTGGCGTCGCCCTGCGCCAACAAAAGCCGGCCCTGCTCGTACATCGCATTGGCCATCAGTCGCTGGGCGGGGCGGTCGCTGTCGATACGCGGCATCGTCTGCAGGCCGGCCAGCTTGGCCCGCTGAGCCGCAAGGGCTGCCACCAGCTCCCCTTTGGCTTCGTGCGCCTTGGCGACCCAGCCCTCGCTGTTGGCTTGGTCGAAGATCAGGGCGGCGCGCTGCGGCACCGCGGCGCGAAAGGTGTCGCGGGCCGCGGTGAAGGCGCTCAAGGCCTGGTCCGGGCGCGCACGCTCCAACTGCAAGACGCCCAGGTTCTGGTGCGCGTAGGCCTGTTCGATGCGCCAGTCCAGCCGCTTCGAATCGAGCCGGACCAACTGCTCGGCCAAGTCGAGGTAGCCGCGAAAGGCGTGCTCGGCCTCGTCCATCTGTCGCCGTTGGCGAGCGACGAAGCCAACCCAGTACAGGCTTTGTGAATGGTCAAACAGGCGCTGGCCGTCGCCCGGGTGGCGTTGCACCAGTGCGGCGGTGCTTTCGGCGGCTTGCTGGAAGACCCGGCTGGCTTCGTCGAGGTCGCCGCGATCGTCGGCAATCTCCCCGATCAGGTGCAAGGCCCGGGCGCGTCGCCCGAGCGACTCGGCGTCCAGCCGATCGGCGTCTTGTGCCGCGTAGTAGTCGAGGGCGTGGCCACCCACCGAGTCCAGCGCATCCAACCGCCCCACCGGCTGCAGCTTCTTGCGCAGGTCACCGAGCATGAACTCGATCAAGCTTTCGGCCTGCACCTGTTGCCGGCGCGCTTCTCGTGCCTCGTACAGCGCTATGCCGGCCCCGGCGACGACGGCCAGCAGGACCAGGCCGCTGGCGGCCACGCCAGCGCTGTGGCGTCGCGCGAACTTGGCCAACACATAGGCGGCGGTGTCGCGCCGGGCGGCAATCGGTTCGTGGGCCAGGTGACGGCGCAAATCGTCGGCCAGGGCCTGTGCGTTCGAGTAGCGCTCGCCGGGCGCTTTCTTCAGCGCCTTGGCGACGATGGTGTCCAGGTCGCCGCGCAAGGCACGCGCCTGGCGCATCGCGTCGGGCCCGCCGCCGCGCATCACGGTGTCGGACAGGCGTCGCGGCAGGTGTTCCAGCGTGGCGCGCATCTGGTCCACCGCGGCTGCAGTGGCGGCGGCCGTCGGGTGGCTGCCGCCGAGCAGCACGTAGAGCAGAACGCCCAGGGCGTAGACGTCCGAGGCGGTGGTGACCTCGCCGTTCTGAAGCTGCTCCGGCGCCGCGTACTGCACCGTGAAAGCGCGGCCTGCCCGCTGGGTCAGCTCGGTCACGGCGACCGGAGGGCTGCCGGTCGTGGGCGCCCCCTGGGCTTCGCGCATCAGCTTGGCAATGCCGAAGTCGAGCAGCTTCACGTCGCCCGCGGCGGTGACGAGGATGTTGCTGGGCTTGATGTCGCGGTGCAGGATCAGCCGGGTGTGGGCGTGGGCCACCGCCGCCAGCACGTCGAGAAAGAGCTCCAGCCGCGCCGTCAGGCCCAGGCTGTGGTGCTCGCAGTGCTGGTCGATCGGCAGGCCGTCGACGTACTCGAGCACCAGATAAGGCTGGGCACCGCCAGGGCGTCGACCTGCTGCGGCCGGGTTGTGCACGCCGGCGTCGATCAGGCGGGCGATGTGCGGGTGCGCCAGACGCGCCAGGATGCGGCCTTCTCGCGCGAAGCGCTCGGCGTCGGCGCGTGGCACCAGGCCGGCATGCAGGAACTTGATCGCCACCTGGCCTTCGAAGCGGCCGTCGGTGCGACGGGCCAGCCAGACGCTGCCCATGCCGCCCTGACCCAGCTCACGCTCGATCGTGTAGGCGCCGATGGTTTCGCCGTCCAATGAGGCTGGTGGCGGCAGGGCCGGAGTTTCGAGAAAGGCGCTGCGGTCCAGGGCGTCCAGGCTGGCGAGCAGGGCCTGCAGGTCGTCGGCCAGGGTGGCGTCTGCCAGACGCAAGGCGGCCAGGCGCCCGGCCCGCTCAGGCGGGGCCAGCTCCAGCAACTCGTCCAGATGGGGGCTGAGAGCTGGCCAGCGCGATTTGTCGATCTTGCGCGGCTCGGCCGGCGGTGGTGCGCTGAGGTCCGGCTCTGCCATGGGCTACTTGAGCGCCAGCGACAGGAACAGCCGCGCCTTCTGCCAGTCCCGCTGCACGGTACGCTCGGTGATGCCCAGGCAGTCGGCGATCTCGGTTTCCGACAGCCCGCCGAAGTAGCGCATCTGCACCACCTGGGCCACGCGAGCATCGCTGCCGGCGAGTTCGTCCAGCGCTTCGTGCACCCGAAGCACCTCGTCTTCGTGGCGCATGGCCGAATCGCCGATCTCGGTGTTCAGTGTCACGTGCCAGGCACCGCCGCCGCGTCGGTCGGCCTGGCGCGAGCGCAGCAGGTCGACCACGATGCTGCGCATCACCTGCGCGGCATAGGCCAGAAAGTGGCGCCGGTCGGCGAATCCGGGGCTGTCACCACGCAGCAGGCGCAAGTAGGACTCATGCACCAGCGAGGTGGTGTCCAGCATGGTCACATCGCCGATCCTGCGCAGCCGGCTGCGCGCCAAGCGCTGCAGATCCGCGTACAGCAGGGATACCACTTGATCGGCCGCCTGACGGTTTCCGTCAGCGGCATCACGAAGCAGCAGCGTGATGTCATGGGTCATGCTGGATTGGGCGGCCGCGGCGGTGCCGCACCAGCGGTCGACTCTAGCCGGCAGCGATGTTCAGGGCAATGCGGGCACGTCGGATGCCGTGACCGATTCGCATCGAAAGTTTTTTTATTCGGCGATGTCGGGTTTGGTGTCGGCAATCCGTTCTATTGGGTAGATCAAGCCCAGGTGTGTGCAAAGCGGTTCGACGGAGGGTTGAGCCGTGACATCGCCGTCACGAAAAAGGTGCTCAGGGAATGAGTGTCGGGCCGGTTGGCAGCGCTGACCGGCCCCACCTCTTTTGGTGGCGCCCAAACCGAGGCAGTCCTACTGTGTGGCCCGCGCCTGCAAGCGGTCGAGCTTGGCGGCGTACAGGTCGTGCTCGCCCCGCGTCGTGCTGTTGGCCAGCGCCTGCGTCAGGTGCTTGCGCGCGGCCTTGGCGTCGCCCAGGCCGCTGTAGGCCACCGCCAGCCAGAAGTGCACCTCGTGGTAGTCGGGGTCACGCGATAGTTCGCGCTGCAACCAGGCGCGGCCGGCTTCATAGTCGCCACGCTGCACGGCCGCCTTGCCCAACTCGAAGAAATGGAAAGGCGGGAAGGCCTCCAGCTTGGCCAAGGTCTGCTTGACCTCGTTTGCCTCTGCGGTGCGCCCCTGGCTGAACAGCACCGACGACAGGTCGGCCAGGGCCTGGGTGTTCTGCGGCTCGGAACGCAGCGCGTGGCGGAATGCGGCCTCTGCAGGCGCCAGCAGACCGCGGCGGTGGTAGATCACGCCCAGGGTGATGGGAGCGCTGGTGAAGCCTGGATCCTGAATCAGCGCGGCACGGGCCCACGCATAGGCTTGGTTCAGGTCGCCCTGGGCCAGCGTTTCGGCAGCACGGTTGTTCAGGTACATCGAGAGCACGCGCGCTTCGCTGATGGGGGTGACGCGGCGCCCCCGCAGGTCTTGCGGCGGCAGGAAGTCGACAGTCATCTGCGGGTCGGTGAAGACGCCGCGGCCCTTGTCGAGCGGGCGCTGGCCCAGCACCAGGTTGACGTGGCCGGCCGTCAGCAACAGGGCCTGGCCGCGGGTCCAGCTTTCCTCGACATCGACCGACTGGAAGTTCACCGGCAGTTCGAGGTAGCGGGCCAGTGCCGCCGTCATGATGACCAGCGACAGGCAGTTGCCCGAGCGGGCGGCAAACGCCTCGCTCGCGGTGCGGGTGGTGGCCGAGTCATATTCGAGCCGCAGCATGTCGCGGTCGTACAGCGCGTCGATCAGGCCTTGCTGGCGACCGCTGCGGCGCAAGCGGCGCGAGATCTCGTCGTCGACGTAGTGCACCATCTCTGGACTCATCGCCAGGATGTCTTCCGGATGCACCGGCTTTGCCGGTGACACGAAGGCATCGTCTTGCAGCAGCGGGGCCACCGGTGCCGGCGGCGCCTTGGCCACCTGGGCACAACCGCCCAGGCCCAAGCAGGCGGCAACAACGATCAGGACGTGGGCGATCGCATGGCGTGACATCGTGCGTCTCCGGAGATCACCCGGGCGCAACCGCCGCGCACCGGGCGCGGACACGAGGTCCGCAAGCGATCTTAGGCCGGTTGCGGCCCGATGCGCATTGGGCCCATCCGAAAGCTGCGTCAGCGCAGGAAAAGTTGGTAGACCGGATTGTCCGTTTCGTCGACGCAAGGGTAGGCGAGGGTGTCCAGGAAGTCCTTGAACGCCTTTTTGTCGGCCTTGGGCACTTGGATGCCGACGAGGATGCGGCCGTAGTCGGCACCCTGGTTGCGGTAGTGGAACAGGCTGATGTTCCAGCTCGGGTGCATTGCGGCCAGGAAGCGCATCAGCGCACCCGGGCGCTCGGGGAACTGGAAGCGGTAGAGCCGCTCGTCCCTGGCCAACTCGCTGCGGCCGCCCACCATGTGGCGCACGTGCTCCTTGGCCAGTTCGTCGTCGGTCAGGTTGACGGTGGCGAAGCCGTGGCGGATGAAATTGCGCTCGATCTTGTCGGCCTCTTCGCGCTTGGCGATCGAGATGCCGACGAAGACATGGGCCACACGGGCGTCGGAGATGCGGTAGTTGAATTCGGTCACCGAACGGGGGTGGCCAGGCGTGCCGATCAGTTCGCAAAACCGCTTGAAACTGCCGCGCTCTTCGGGGATGGTGACGGCGAACAGGGCCTCGCGTTGTTCGCCGAACTCCGCCCGCTCGGCGACGAAGCGCAGGCGGTCGAAATTCATGTTGGCGCCGCAGGTCACCGCGACGAAGGTCTTGCCCTTGGGCTTGTGGGTCTCGACGTATTGCTTCAACCCGGCCACGCCCAGCGCGCCGGAAGGCTCGACGATCGAGCGCGTGTCCTGGAATACGTCCTTCATCGCCGCGCATACGGCGTCGGTGTCGACCAGCACGTAGTCGTCGACCAGCTCGCGCGTCAGGCGGAAGGTCTCTTCGCCGACCAGCTTGACCGCGGTGCCATCGGCGAAGAGGCCCACGTCGGCCAACTGGATCCGCTTGCCGGCCTTGACCGAGCGGACCATCGCATCGGAGTCGGTCGTCTGCACGCCGATCACCTTGATCTCGGGCCGGATGGCCTTGATGTAGGCGGCGATGCCGGAGATCAGCCCGCCGCCGCCGATCGCGACAAAGATCGCATCGATCGGGCCCTGGTGCTGGCGCAGGATCTCCATCGCAATCGTGCCCTGGCCGGCGATCACGTCGGGATCATCGAAGGGGTGGACAAAGGTCAGGCCCTCGGCCTCCTGGATCTCGAGCGCGCGCAGGTAAGCGTCGGAGTAACTGTCGCCGTGCAGCACGACCTCACCGCCCAGCGCCGCCACGGCGTCGACCTTGACCTTGGGCGTGGTGGTCGGCATCACGATCACCGCACGGCACTTCAGCCGGTGCGCGCCCAGTGCCACGCCCTGGGCGTGGTTGCCGGCCGATGCGCAGATGACGCCACGGGCCAGCGCCTCGGGCGACAGGTGGGCCATCTTGTTGTAGGCGCCGCGCAGCTTGAAGCTGAACACCGGCTGGCAGTCTTCGCGCTTGAGCAGCACGCTGTTGCCCAACCGGCGCGACAAGGCCTTGGCCGGGTCGAGCGCGGTTTCCTTCGCGACGTCGTAGACCTTGGCGGTCAGAATTCGGCGCAGATAGTCGACGGCGCTGGCGGCGGGTGAAGCGGATGAGCGCGCAATGGTGGCGCGCGGCTTTCGGGCGGCGCCGGCCATGGGCGTCTCTCCTCGTCGGCTGGGGTGGCTTGCTGAAAGCGAACGCGGCCGGGCCGGCCGTGCTGCAGCGCCGCATGATATGCGAGCGGCTTGCGAAGCCCCCTGTGCGGCCCAGGCAGAAAAAAGCCCGGGACCGTGAGGGCCCGGGCTGAATCCACCGTTGAGGGGTGGAGGAGACAAGAGGTGCGGTCAGTGCTTGTGAAAGCGTTTACCGCATGAGGAGCAGTCTAGCTCGGGTTTTGCTGCACTGCAATAACCTTGGCGTAGAGAGTCGGCTCCAGATGCTGATAATGCCCTGCGATGGGGCGCCAATTGCGTTGCCCGGCAATGAGGATGAAGCACGATGGAATGCACGGTGCACTGGGTGGCGGATGCGGGGATGGCGATGCTGGCGGAAACCGGCAGCGGCCATCTGCTGACGATGGACGGCGCGCCCGATGGCGGTGGTCGCAACTTGGCGCCGCGGCCGATGGAAACCCTGCTCGCCGGTGCCGGTGGCTGCACCGCCTACGACGTGGTGCTGATCCTCAAGCGTGGCCGCCACGCGGTGAGTGGCTGCCAGGTCAAATTGACTGCCGAGCGCGCGGAGAGCGATCCGAAGGTCTTCACCGCACTGAACATGCACTTCATCGTCGCCGGCAAGGATCTGCCACTGGCGGTGGTCGAACGTGCCGTGGCGCTGTCGCACGAAAAGTACTGCTCTGCGACCGCGATGATTGGCCACACGGCCCGCATCACGACCAGCGTCGAGATCCGCGAAGCGCCTTGAAGGCTTCGGCGCACTCAGATGTAGTGCGCGGTGCCGGTCATCACCTTGGAAGCGCTGCGCATCAGCCAGCGCACAGGTGCCGGCAGTGTGGCGCCGCCGGCGGCCAACGCCGCCTCGGCATGTTGCGCCTCGTCTTCCTTCATCTGCGCCACGATGGCGCGAGAGGCATGGTCTTCGGCCGGAAGCCGTTCCAGGTGCCCGGCCAGATGTTCTTCCACCTGGCGCTCGGTTTCGACCAGGAAGCCCAGGCTCCACGCGTCACCAGCCCGGCCGGCAACCAAGCCGATCGCAAAGGCTCCCGCGTACCACAACGGGTTCAGCAGGCTGGGCCGGTCGCCCAAGGCGCGAAGGCGTTCGGCCGTCCACGCCAGGTGGTCGGTTTCCTCGCGTGAGGCTTGCTGCATCTGTGCGCGCACCTCCGCGCTTCGCGCTGTCAGAGCCTGCGCCTCATAGAGCGCTTGCGCGCAGACTTCACCGACGTGGTTCACCCGCATCAGCGGGGCTGAGTGGCGCCTGAGATCAGGCGGCAGGCTAGGATCGATTTCAGCGGCAGGTGAAGGCCGGCCGGCTTGGGCCACGCCGGATACGGTGCGCAATGCGTTGTCGGCGGCGGTCAGCCAACTGTCGAGCGAAAGTCCGGAAGACATGGCACGAGCATACCTGTGAGGCACCAATCCTTTCGCAGGCCCTCAAGGTGACGCGCCATATTGGTGCGCAAAGACGTGGGTAACTCGTTGTTGCACGACAACAAAACGACGAATTGGGGGCCCGTTTTCTTTGCGCCTCCAGGGGGGCAATGGTGCAATAGCGTCAACTTCCGTTGAGGAGGTTGGCCTGATCGGCCCCACCCGTCGTGGTGACCGGGTTCCCCCTCGATCGGGACCTCTTGTTTAAAACCTAGGAGATCTCTGAATGCAAAAATCTCTGATTGCCCTCGCCGTGCTGGGCGCTTTCGCCGGCGCGGCGTCGGCCCAATCGTCGGTCACCATCTACGGCAAGCTGGACTTGGCCGTCGGCAAGCCCGCTGGCACCGAAGACAAGCAAGTGATGGACAACACCGGCAGCCGTCTGGGCTTCCGCGGCGTTGAAGACCTGGGCGGTGGCCTGAAGGCCGTGTTCGGCATGGAGCACCGGTTCAGCCCGGACACCGGCGCCCAAACCGCTGCCGTCTTCTGGAATGGCTACTCGACCGTTGGTCTGGTCACCCAGTTCGGCATGGTCAACCTGGGTCGCCAGTACACCCCCGCGTTCATCATGATGCAGAACCAGATCGACCCGTTCGGTGGTGACACCGTGGCGCAAGGTCGTGACGTCGGTATGCGCTTTGGCGGCATCACCAAGGTTCGCACGGCCGATTCGATCCGCTACGACCTGAGCGTGGCTGGCTTCAACTTCGGCGCGTCGATCGCCGAAAGCGCCAGCAACAACGGTGGCGTGTCGAACGACAAGCCGGTGTCGCTGGCTGCCAACTACGCAGTCGGTCCGGTCTGGATCGGCGTGGGCTACGAAAACCCGGCCGCTGACGAAGACAAGGTCTGGAACATCGGTGGCCGCTACAACTTCGGCTTCATGACCCTGGCCGCCGGTTACGGCAAGGGCACGACCGCCGCTGGTTTGGACGCCAAGGGTTGGCTGGTCGGTGCGACCGTTCCGGTCGGCGCCTTCGACATCAAGGCCATGTACGCAGCGAATGACGTGGACGTGATCGGCGAAACCAAGAAGGCTGGTATCGGCGCTCACTACAACCTGTCGAAGCGCACCAAGGTGTATGTGGACGCCACCAAGGTCGGCGGCAGCGCCACCGCCGCGCTGGATCACAAGACCGGCTACGACTTCGGCATCCAGCACAACTTCTGATCGTCGATCGCGTTCGCGCGATTCGACCCGGAATGCAAAGCCGCCTTCGGGCGGCTTTTTTCATGGGATGTCGATCCCCGTCGACCCGGGCAAACGCCGGGGCGATGCGCAAATTCGCGCGGCTACACTGCGCCGGTCGAGCTGCTGACCTGGCGGTTTTTCGACGCGCCCAATCGGCCATGATCGACATGGGCACGCCGCTTGCGAAGCCATCCACCCAGCATGCTTGCTTTCATCATTCGCCGCCTCGTTCAAGCCGTGATCGTGATGCTGGCGGTGGCGCTGATCGCGTTCATGCTGTTCCAGTACGTCGGCGATCCGGTGACCAATCTGATGGGGCAGGAGGCGACCGCCGAGCAGCGCGCACAACTGCGTGCCGATCTGGGGCTCGACCAAACAGCCGTCGTGCAGTTCGCGCACTTTGTTGGCAATGCGGTGCAGGGCGAATTTGGACTCAGCCTGCGCCAAGGGCGCAAGGTTTCGACCTTGATTGGTGAGCGTTTTCCGGCGACGCTGGAGTTGGCCTTCGTGGCTGCACTCATCGCTCTGCTGCTGGGTATTCCGATGGGCGTGTTGGCAGCATTGCGGCGCGGCTCATGGATGGCGCAGCTGTTGATGGGCTTCTCGCTGCTCGGGGTATCTTTGCCGACGTTCTTGATCGGCATCCTGTTGATCTTGCTGTTCGCCGTGGTGTTGAACTGGTTGCCCAGCTTCGGCCGCGGCGAGTTGGTGAACCTCGGCGGCTGGGCCACGGGCTTGCTGACCATCGATGGCTGGCGCCATTTGCTGCTGCCGGCCATCACCTTGTCGATCTTCCAGCTGACGCTGATCATGCGGTTGGTGCGCGCTGAGATGCTGGAGGTGCTGCGCAGCGACTACATCAAGTTCGCCCGCGCACGTGGTCTGACCGATCGCACTGTCTACTTCGGCCATGCCTTGAAGAACACGCTGGTGCCGGTGATGACCATCACGGGCCTGCAGCTCGGGGGGCTGATCGCCTTTGCGATCATCACCGAGACGGTATTTCAGTGGCCCGGCATGGGCCTGCTGTTCATCCAGGCCGTGCAGTTCGCCGACATCCCCGTGATGGCGGCCTATCTCTGCCTGATTTCATTGATCTTCGTCGCCATCAACCTGGTGGTGGACCTGCTGTACTTCGTCGTCGATCCGCGCCTGCGCGCTGACCGTGCGATGGCAGCGCATTGACCCAGGCCGGTCTTCGCTCATGAGCCCTGTTTCCGATGCGGTGCCACCGTTGAGTGCCTGGCGCCGATTCCTGGAAGGCGACCTCTGGTACAGCTTCCGCCGTTCGCCAGTGGCGCAGGTCGCTGCGCTGCTGGTGTTCGTCTGCACGTTCTGTGCTCTGTTCGCGCCGTGGGTTGCGCCGCACAACCCATTCGACCTGTCGACGATCGAGTTGGCCGACGCGCAACTGCCACCCGCCTGGTTGCCGGAGGGGCGCGCCATCTTCCTGCTTGGCACTGACGACCAGGGGCGCGACATTCTGTCGGCGCTGATGTACGGCGCGCGCATCTCGCTGTTGGTTGGTCTGGCTGCCGTCGCTTTGTCATTGTTGTTTGGCGTGGCCCTGGGCCTGCTGTCTGGCTTTGCCGGTGGGCACATCGATGCCTTCATCATGCGCGTGTGCGATGTGATGCTGTCGTTTCCGGCGATCCTGGTGGCTCTGCTGATCGACGGCGTTGGCCGAGCACTGTTCCCGCACGCACACGACACGCTGGCGTTCACCGTGTTGATCCTCGCGATTGCACTGACAGGCTGGGTGAAGTACGCCCGCACTGTGCGTGGCTCGACGCTGGTCGAGCGTCACAAGGACTATGTTCAGGCGGCGCGGGTGATCGGTGTGGCGCCGCTACGCATCATGTGGCGCCACGTGTTGCCCAACGTCACTGGGCCGGTGCTGGTGCTTGCGACGATCGACATCGCTGCGGCGGTCATCATCGAAGCCACACTGTCCTTCCTGGGTGTCGGTGTGCCGCCGACCAGCCCCTCGTTGGGGACCTTGATCCGCATCGGCAACGACAACCTGATGTCGGGGATGTGGTGGATCACCGTCTTCCCCGGCGCGGTGCTGATGATTCTTGCGCTGAGCGTCAATCTGCTGGGCGACTGGCTGCGCGACGCGTTGAACCCCCGTTTGCAATGAGCCAGCCTCCGCTGCTTGAAGTCAGCCACCTGCGTGTCGAGTTTCCGACCCGGCGCGGCACGCTGCTGGCGCTGGACGACGTGAGCTTTTCGATTGCGCCGGGCGAGATCCTCGGCGTGGTCGGCGAGTCCGGCGCCGGCAAGTCCCTGACCGGATCGGCCATCATTGGTCTGCTCGAGCCGCCCGGCCGCATCGCTGCCGGCGAAATACGCCTGGACGGCCGGCGGATTGACAACCTCGGCCCGTCCGAAATGCGCCGTGTCCGCGGCCGCCAGATCGGCGCCATCTTCCAGGACCCGTTGACTTCGTTGAACCCGCTGTACACGGTGGGCCAGCAGCTGGTCGAGACGATTCGCACCCATCTACCCTTGTCGGGCAACGAGGCGCGTGAACGGGCGATCGACTTGCTGCGGCAGACCGGCATCCCGGCGCCCGAAGCCCGCATCGACCAGTACCCGCACCAGTTCTCTGGCGGCATGCGTCAGCGCGTCGTGATCGCGCTGGCGCTGGCCGCCGAACCGCGGCTGATCGTGGCCGACGAACCGACCACCGCGCTGGATGTGTCGATCCAGGCGCAGATCATTGCGCTGCTGCGGCGTCTGGCGCGCGAGCACGGCGCGGCGGTGATGCTGGTGACGCACGACATGGGCGTGATCGCCGAGACCAGCGACCGCGTGGCTGTGATGTACGCCGGCCGCGTGGTCGAGATTGGCCCAGTGCAACAGGTGATCCATCACCCGGCCCACCCTTACACGCGGGGCCTGATGGCCTCGATCCCGGCGATGGACGAGGATCGCGAACGCCTGGCGCAGATCGATGGGGCCATGCCGAGGCTGAACGCGATCCCGCCCGGGTGTGCTTTCAATCCGCGCTGCGGCGAAGTGATGCCGCGTTGCCTTCGCGAGCGGCCAGAGCTGATGAGTGCAGGAGCCACGCGGGCGGCCTGCTGGCTGCATGACGCTGGAGCCGCTGCATGAGCCACCTGGTCGAAGTGCAAGACCTGGCCAAGGTCTTCGACGTGTCGTCGCCGTGGCTCAATCGGGTGGTCGAGCGCCAGCCGCGCCGCTTCGTGCATGCCGTGGACGGGGTGAGCTTTGGCATTGACGCCGGCCGTACGCTGGCCCTGGTCGGCGAGTCAGGCTGCGGCAAGAGCACCGTCGCGCGGCTGCTGGTCGGCCTGCATTCGCCCACCCGCGGCCAGGTGCTGTTTGGTGGTCAACCGGCGCATCGGACGCTTGCCTCTTCGCAAGCTGGTCATCTGCGGCGACGCATGCAGATGATCTTCCAGGACCCGTACGCCAGCCTGAACCCTCGCTGGCGGGTCAAGGACATCGTGGCCGAGCCGCTGCGCGAGCATGGCTTGGTGAAAGACAAGGCCGAGGTGTCCGACCAAGTCGAGGCACTGCTGCACGCGGTGGGCCTGGCCGCGGCAGACGCTGGCCGTTACCCTCACCAGTTTTCCGGCGGCCAGCGCCAACGCATTTCGATCGCTCGTGCACTGGCGACCCGGCCGGAGTTTCTGGTCTGCGATGAGCCCACCTCGGCGCTCGACGTGTCGGTCCAGGCCCAGGTGCTGAACCTGATGAAGGACCTGCAGCGCGAGCGTGGCCTGACCTACCTCTTCATCTCACACAACCTGGCCGTGGTGCGGCATGTCAGTGACGACGTCGGCGTGATGTACCTGGGCCGCCTCGTCGAGCTGGCGCCCAAGGCTGCGTTGTTCGAGTCGCCGCGGCATCCCTACACCCGCATGCTGCTGGACGCGATCCCTGACCTGCACATGAGCGGACGTGCGCGCACGCCTGTGCAAGGCGAGGTTCCGAACCCCTTGAGCCCGCCGGCGGGCTGTGCCTTCCACCCTCGCTGCCCACACGCCAATGCGCGCTGCAGCCAGGAGCGGCCGCGCTGGCAAAGCCTGGCCGGCATCCAGATCGCCTGTCACGCAGTGGAGGAGGGCCGGATCTAAGTGCTGCTGGCTGGCTGATGCCGCCTGCCACCGATCGGCGGCGAGGCAAATTCAGCGGGCAGGGTCGGCGTTATTGGCGGCTGAGGCCGATGGGGTGGCTGCAGCGGCCGAGGCTTTAGTGGCGGGCGGCAGGACCAGCGCGCCACGTTGACCACAACCAGCCAGAAGCGCCACGCCAACGGCCGCGGCAGAGGCGGCCAGCAAGACCCTGGCTCCAAGGCGCCCGACGGGCGCCACTACACTCGATGCGACGCGGTACGGCATGCCGCGAAGTGTACCGACCACCATGACCGCTTCCGCCTTCTCTGATGCCGAATACACGCAGCGCGCTTCGGCGGCGCTGGCCACGATCGAGGCCCAGATCGACCGCTGGCTCGACGAGGACCTGATCGACATCGACAGCCACCGCACCGGGGGCCTGTTGGAACTGGCGCTGCCCAACGGCAGCAAGCTGATCATCAACACCCAACCACCTTTGCACGAGCTGTGGCTCGCGGCCAAGGCCGGTGGCTACCACTTCCGCCTGCAGCCATCAGGCCAGTGGCTGGACACCAAGGACGGCGTGGATTTCTTCCAGCGCCTATCCGAACAGGCCAGCGCCCAGGCCGGCAAACCTTTGACCTTCAGCGCGACCTAACGCCCACGCGGCGCTCCTTAGGAGTCGCCGCCTTCAAGTGACGTGCGCGGATCCGGCTCGGCCGGTCCGCTGCGCGAGCCCCCTTGGGGGGCAGCGACCGGCAGGGAGCGTGGGGGCACCATTACCGGAATAGGTCGAGAATCCCCTTCTTCTCGTCCTCGGTCGGCGCCTCTGGCGACTTCTCTTCCGTGCCCAGTGTCGTGATGCCCTGGCCCGGACTGTATTCGTCGTAATACCACTCGCCGGCGACATTGACCACGCCTTCGGGCGCCGGTGGCTCCGTCACCGGGATGCCCTTGAGTGCCTGGCCCATGTACTCGATCCACACCGGCAGCGACAAGCCGCCGCCTGTTTCGCGATCGCCGAGTTTGCGCGGCGTGTCGTAGCCGATCCAGACAATGGCTGCCAGTGTCGGCTGGAAGCCGGCGAACCAGGCGTCCATCGAATCGTTGGTGGTGCCGGTCTTGCCATAGATGTCCGGCCGCTTCAGTGTGGCCTGGGCCCGCGCGGCGGTGCCTGAACGGGTCACTTCCTGCATCAGGCTGGTCATCAAGAAGGCGTTGCGCGCATCGATCACCCGCTGTGATGGGTCCGGCGCTTTCAGGTCAACCTGATGCAGCACCTTGCCGCGTGCATCTGTGATGCGCGCGATCAGCACCGGGTTGACGCGGTAGCCGCCATTGGCGAACACGCTGTAGGCGGTGGCCATTTGCATCGGCGTGACCGAGCCGGCGCCGAGTGCCATCGTCAGGTAGGGCTCGTGCTTCTCGCGGTCGAAACCAAAGCGGGTGACCCAGTCGCGCGCATAGTCCACGCCCACCGCCTGCAGCACGCGGATCGACACCATGTTCTTCGACCGGGCCAATGCGCGGCGCAGCGGGATCGGCCCATCGAAGGTGCCGTCGTAGTTCTTCGGCTCCCAGGGCTGGCTGCCCGTCGAGCCGGCGTCGAAGAACAAAGGAGCGTCGTTGACGACAGTGGCCGGTGTGAAGCCCTTCTCAAGCGCCGACGAGTAGATGAAGGGCTTGAAACTCGAGCCCGGCTGGCGCCAGGCTTGGGTGACGTGGTTGAACTTGTTCTTGCCGAAGTCGAAGCCGCCGACCATCGCGCGGATCGCACCGGTGCCCGGCTCGATCGACACGAAAGCACCCTCGACCTCGGGCTGCTGGGTCAGTGTCCAGTCGCCCTTGGGGCCCTTGATGGCCCGCACCACCGCGCCGCGGCGAATCTGACGCTTGGCGTCCGCATTGGCGGCCAGGCCCGAGGCGACCGGCTTCAGCCCGTCGCCGGTGACCATGATCGATTCGCCGGACTGCAATACGGCGACGACCTTCTTTGGCCCTGCTTCGAGCGCGACAGCGGCTTTCAACTCGTCGTTGTCCGGATGGTCCGCGAGCGCCTCGGCGATGCGCGCATCGACAGCCTTGGGATCGGCCGGCAGGTCGATGTAGGCCTCTGGACCGCGGTAGACCTGACGGCGTTCGTAGTCCATCAAGCCTTTGCGCAAGGACCGGTAGGCGACCATCTGGTCGTTCGCGCGCACCGTCAGCTGCACTTGCAAGCCACGCGTATAAGCCTCTGCGCCGTACTGCGTGTAGATCATCTGCCGTGCCAGCTCAGCCACGTATTCGGCGTGCACCGGCAGGTCGGTGGGCACGCGGTACTTCAGCTCCTGTGCCTTTGCCGCGGCATGTTGCTCCGCGGTGATGAAGCCGTTGTCGAGCATGCGGTCGATGATGTACTGCTGACGCACCGTGGCCCGGCGCGGGTTGGCGATCGGGTTGTAGGCCGACGGGGCTTTGGGCAGGCCGGCCAGCATCGCGGCTTCGGCGACGCTCAAATCCTTCAACGGCTTGCCAAAGTAGATCTCGCTGGCAGCGGCAAAGCCGTAAGCGCGCTGTCCCAGGTAGATCTGGTTCATGTACAGCTCGAGGATCTGGTCCTTGCTGAGCTGGCTTTCGATCTTCAGCGCCAGCAAGATCTCATAGAGCTTGCGCGTCAGCGACTTCTCGGTCGAGAGATAGAAGTTGCGTGCCACCTGCATCGTGATGGTGGACGCGCCCTGGCTGCCAACCGAGCCGAACTGGGCGACGCCGGCGCGGATCACGCCGATGTAGTCGACACCGCTGTGCTGATAGAACCGCGCGTCTTCTATCGCCAGCACTGCGTCCTGCATCACCTTGGGAATCTCGCCGATCGGCGTGAAGGTGCGGCGTTCGTCACCGTACTCGCCCAGCAATTCGCCTTCAGCCGAGACCACCCGCAACGGCAGGCGAGGGCGGTAGTCGGTGACCGAGTCGAGTTCAGGCAGGTTGGGGTAAGCGACCGCGAGCGCAATCGCTGCACAGATGAGGATCACCAGCAAGCCGGCGCCAATCAGTCCAAGGCCGCCCAGGGCCAGGCGGACAAGGACGGCCCACCAAGTGCGGGCTGCAGAACCTCCCGAGGAAGGCGGAGAAGGGGAATCGGCGCGGTCGGCTTCGCTCATGGGGCTCCTGCGATGGGCCGGCCGATTATAGAAATGGGGGCATATCGGACGGCCAATATGTCGGCGGTCCCACAAGTCGCTGGCACACACCTGCTTTCCGGCATGAACGGCTTGTCACCAAGGATAGTGAAAACCCTGGGCACAACCTGCTGGATATGACCGAAACACGTATGCCAAGCGCAACGGGCAGCGGGTTTTGCCGGGCAGTTTTCCTTTGTTTCTCAACACTCTTGCTGCTAGGATTGAAGTGCTTTGTTAACTTTGCGTCCTGTTGTGGCGCCGCTGGAGCTTTGACTCGTGGGTTTCCTTGATCGCCTGTTGGGCCAAAAGCATCCGCAGATGATTGGCCTCGATATCAGCTCCTCCAGCGTCAAGTTGGTCGAGCTGTCCCAGTCCACTTCCGGAGAACTGGTTCTGGAACGTCTAGCGAGCGAGCCTTTCGAAAAAGGCTGGATCGTCGACGGCCAGATCGAGAAATTCGATGAAGTGGCCGATGCGGTGCGCCGCGTCGTCAGCCGCAGTGGCACCAAGACCCGGCATGTGGTCATGGCCATGCCGCAATCGGCCGTCATCACCAAAAAAATCGTCTTGCCGGCTGGTCTGCGCGAAGACGAGATGGAGCTTCAGGTCGAGTCCGAAGCGCACCAGTACATCCCGTTCTCGCTGGACGAGGTGAGTCTGGACTTCTGCGTCATCGGCCCGAACGCCGGCTCCGTCGGCGATGTCGACGTGCTGATTGCCGCCTCCCGCAAGGACCGCGTGCAGGACCGCCAAGGCCTGGCGGAAGCTGCCGGCCTGACGCCGGTGGTGCTCGATATCGAATCGCACGCCTCGCGCCTCGCCATGGGGCGCCTGATCAATGCACTGCCTGATCAGGGCAAAGACTCATTGGTCGCGTTGTTCGAGATCGGTGCCGACACGACCAGCCTGAAAGTGCTGCGCGAAGAAGAAATGCTGTACGACCGCGACCAATCTTTTGGTGGCTCGCAACTGACCCAACTCATCTCTCGCCAGTACGGCTTTTCGTACGAAGAAGCCGAGCAGAAGAAGATCAGCGGCGACCTGCCCGAAGACTACGAACCTACCCTGCTGACGCCTTTCGTCGACAGCCTGGCCCACGAGATCGGCCGTGCGCTGCAGTACTTCTTCACCAGCACGCCGCACCACAAGGTGCACTACGTGATGCTGGCTGGGGGTACAGCGGCGATGCCGGGTCTGCGCGAGCGCGTGAAGGACGTGACCGGCTTCGCTTCGAAGGTCGTCAATCCGTTCGAAAGCATGAAGCTCGGCTCCGCAGTGCGTGAAGCTAAGCTGCGCCGTGAAGCGCCGTCGTATCTGACGGCTTGCGGTCTGGCGATGCGGAGGTTCGTGCAGTGATTCTGATCAACCTCCTTCCCCACCGCGAAGCGCGGCGCCAGGAACGCAAACGTGCGTTCTTCTCAGCCTTGGGCTTGGCTGGCATCGTCGGCGTCGGCTTGGTCATCTTGTGGTTCGGTGTGCTGCAGCAGCTGACCTCGTTCCAAGACTCGCGCAATCGCTACCTGTCGGACGAAATCAAGAAGCTTGAAGAGCAGATCAAGGACATCGCGGCGCTGCGTGCCGAGATCGACGCCTTGAAGGCGCGCCAGAAGGCCGTGGAAGACCTGCAGGCCGACCGCAACGTGCCCGTCTATCTGCTGGATGAACTCGTCAAGCAGACGCCCGAAGGCATCTACCTGACGTCGGTCAAGCAAAACGGCAACGTGGTCACTGTCGGCGGCATGTCGCAGACCAACGAGCGCGTGTCTGAAATGCTGCGCAACACGGCCTACAACTCACCCTGGCTCGAGCGGCCTGAATTGGTGGAAATCAAAGCTGTGACGGTAGGCAAGGACCGTGACCAGCGCCGACTGTTCGATTTCTCGATGCGCGTGTCGATCAAGCGGCCCCAAGCGCCGTCGTCGGCGGCCAGCGGTGCCAGTGGCGCTCTGAGTGGCTCCAAGCCCGCCAGCGCCCCGGCAACCGCCAAGCCGGCCAAGGTTTCGTGAGGCGCATGATGGCCACCAGCAAATCCAGCACCCCCAGCATCGACATCGGCGCTGCCCTGAGCCGCGGAGCGGCGCAGTTTCGCGACCTCAATCCCAAAGAACCTGGCCAATGGCCGATCCTGCCGAAGATCGCCAGTTGCATCGCAGTGGCCATCGCCGTGGTCGGCCTGGGCTGGCTGGCGGTGTTGAGCGACGCCGACAAGTCCCTGGAAGCAGCGCGGGCCAAGGAGCCCAAGCTGAAAGATGACTACCGTTCCAAGTTGACCCAGGCCGTGAACCTGAACGAGCTGAAGAAGCAGAAGGAACAGGTTCAGGAGTACGTCACCCAGCTCGAGAAACAGCTGCCCGGCAAGGCCGAAATGGATGCCCTGTTGTCGGACATCAACCAAGCCGGCATTGGACGCGGTCTGCAATTCGAACTGTTCCGTCCTGGCCAAGTTGTGGTGAAGGACTACTACGCCGAGCTGCCCATCGCGATCAAAGTGTCTGGTCGCTACCACGATGTCGGCTCGTTCGTGGCCGATGTGGCGAATCTTTCGCGCATCGTGACGCTGCACAACCTGACGATCATGCCGCCGCCGAAGGACACTTCAGGCACCCTGATGATGGAGGCGACCGCGCGCACTTACCGGTACCTGGATGCGGCAGAAGTGGCCGAGGTCAAGCGCGCGGCCGCCGCGGCCAAGTCGAAGGAAAAGGGCAAGAAGTCATGAAGCGCCTTGGATTGTGGACAGTGCTCGGCGCGGCGATGGTCCTGACGGGCTGTGGAGCCAATACCGATGAGCTGTCGCAGTGGATGGAACAGCAAAAACACGACGTCAAACCCAACGTTGAGCCCATCGCTGCGCCCAAGAAGTTCGTGCCTCAGCCCTATGCGTCAATCACCGGCATCGAGCCTTTCAGTGCGCAGAAGGTCACCTCCGGTACGCGCATGGACAGCGGCCAATCGAATGCCATGGTGGCCGCGCAGTTGCGTCGCCGCAAGGAGCCGCTCGAGGCTTATCCGCTGGATGCGATGAAGATGGTGGGCACGGTGACCAAGCAAGGCAAGCCGCATGCACTGATCGAAGTCGACAAGCTGCTTCACTATGTGAAGGCCGGCGAGTACATCGGCCAGAACTACGGGCAGATCACGAAGATCGGCGAAACGGAACTGTCGCTGCGCGAACTCGTGCAGGACGCGGCTGGCGAATGGATCGAGCGCACCACGACCCTCCAGCTTCAGGAGAAGGCGCAATGAAATACAAGTTGGAGTCACGCAAGATGCGCAGTTGGACTGTGGGTGGGCTGCTGCTGGCCCTGGGCCTGGCAACGCCGGGGCTGACCTGGGCTCAGAACCTGATCCGCGCGATCAGCAGCAACCAGCAGGCGAACGGGGAAGTCATTCGCGTGGAGCTGTCCGAGCCGTTGACCGCGGCGCCGGCAGGCTTCGCCATCCAGGCGCCGCCGCGCGTTGCGATCGACCTGCCGAATGTTGGCAACGGCGTGGGCCGGTCGGCCGTCGATATCAACTCAGCCAACGTCCGCAGCGTCAACATTGCGAACTCGGGCGATCGGACGCGGTTGGTGCTGAGCCTGAAGCAACCGACCAACTACCGGACGGAGCTGCAGGGCAAATCGTTGCTGATCATGCTGGAAGCTGCGCCGAGTTCGGCATCGACGACTTCGCCTTCTACCACCCAGCCTGTTCATTTCGCCAACAGCCAGAATGCCGAGCAACTGCCGCTGCGCGACATCGATTTTCGCCGCGGCCCCGACGGTTCTGGCCGGGTCATCGTTGGTTTGGCCAGCACCCAGGTCGGCGTGGATCTGAAGCAGCAAGGCCAAAATCTGGTGGTCGAGTTCCTCCGTTCGACCCTGCCTGAGTCGCTGCGTCGGCGCCTGGACGTTTCTGACTTTGGCTCGCCGGTACAGGCCATCTCGACGACCCAGAGCGGCGACCGCGTTCGCATGGTGGTCGAACCTCGGGGCGCGTGGGAGCACAGCGCCTACCAGACGGACACCCAGTTCGTGCTGGAGGTTCGGCCCGTCAAGATGGACCCGAACAAGCTCACTCAGGGGCCGGGCTATCAGGGCGAGAAGCTGTCGCTGAACTTCCAGAACATCGAAGTACGCTCGCTGCTGCAAGTCATCGCCGATTTCACCAATTTCAACGTGGTGACCAGCGATACTGTGACTGGCAATGTCACCCTGCGTCTGAAAGACGTTCCTTGGGACCATGCGCTGGACATCATCTTGCAGGCCAAGGGCCTGGGCATGCGCAAATCGGGCAACGTGCTCTGGATTGCGCCGAAAGATGAGCTGGCGGCCAAGGAACAGGTGGACTTGGAGGCTAAGAAAAAGGTGGCCGATCTGGAGCCGGTGCGTACCCAGTCGTTCCAGCTGAATTACACCAAGGCCGAGGACATCGCCCGCGCGTTGCTGGGCCAGATGGTGGACAAGGACGGCAAGGCGATTACCGTTACACCTTCCGGTGGCGGAGGCGGCGGGTCCAATAACAATGTCCGCATCTTGTCCCAGCGCGGCACGGTGCTTGCCGAGAGTCGCACCAACCAGCTGTTCATCTCCGACATTCCGTCGAAGCTGGAGGAGGTGGCGGTGATGATCGCGAAGATCGACATTCCCGTTCGGCAGGTGCTGATCGAAGCGCGCATCGTCGAGGCGGATGACAAGTTCGGCCGGGCGCTGGGTGTCAAGCTGGGCAGCACCGATCTGCGCGGCCTTCGCGGGGGCATCCCAGGGTACTCCGTCGGAGGCAACAACTACCTGACGGTCGGGGGCAACTATTCGAACGTAGGGGTGCAGACGCTGCAGACGCCGAATACGGCCACCAGCTACTTGCCGGACTCGCAATTTGTCAATCTGCCGGCCAGTACCTCAACGATCAGCGGCGCGTCGGCGGCTACTTTTGCCCTGTCACTGTTCAGCGCCACGGCCAACCGATTTCTAAACCTGGAACTGTCGGCACTTGAAGCAGAAGGCAAAGGCAAGATCGTTTCGAGTCCGCGTGTGATCACTGCCGACCAGGTCAAGGCTATCATCGAACAAGGCGAGCAGATCCCCTATCTGGTTGCCACGTCCAGTGGTGCTACTTCGGTTCAGTTCCGCCCAGCGGCTTTGAAGCTGGAGGTGATACCGCAGATCACCCCAGAAGGCAATGTCATTCTCGATGTGGATGTGGCCAAGGACAGCCGTGGTGAAGCCACCATTGCGGGTCCGGCCATCAATACCAAACATGTGAAGACGCAGGTGCTGGTCGAAAACGGCGGAACGGTGGTAATTGGTGGCATCTTCACTCAGACCGATCGTGAGGACGTCAACAAGGTACCCTTCCTCGGCGATATTCCGTACCTGGGCAATCTATTCAAGGATCGCGTGAAATTGAGCACCCGCACCGAATTGCTTATCTTCCTCACGCCTAAGGTCGTGAATGATCGCTCTGCGGCACGGTGACTCAAATCCATGGCGGGCAATCCAGATTCTGGGAGTTTTTGATGATGCGATGGATCAAGGCTTGGGCCTTTGGATTGGCTGCGAGCGCGATACTGGTGGGCTGCGGCGGCGGCGGCGGCGAAACCGGAAGCTGCACATTTTCTTGCCCTGGCGGCGGTACAGACGTTACCTATGCCGTAGCGGTGGACGTTCAGCGGGGTGGCACCTCGGTTGAATCGGTGTCTAGTACTGAGACCGTGCAGGCGGTAGCTCGCGTCGTTGATGAAAGCAACAAAGGTGTCGAGGGTGTGTTGGTAACGTTTAGTGAATCGGGTGCGTCGTTGCTGAAATTTGCCCCGACCGCTGCTACGGCGCTGACCGACTCGGATGGCTATGCAAGCCTCGATATCTCCGCAATCTCAACTGCATCGGCAGGAGCCACCACCGTAGAAGCCTCTGCTTCGGTTGGCGGGACAAGTTATGACGCGGAAAAGTCAATCTCAATCAGTGCGAGCGGAGAAGATGAGGTCGCAGAACCGAGTGCTATTAACTTTGTAAGCGTAGTTCCTGCAGGTCAAGCGATTGTCATCAAGGGTGCTGGCGGTAACGGCCGTTCAGAATCCGCCACTCTGACTTTCAAGGTCGTGGATGAGAACAATGCCCCAATCAAAGGTGCGACGGTAGCCTTTGCGGTAAATCCGGTGGACAAAGTGACGCTAAACATCGCCGAGTCGATAAGCGATTTGGACGGGCTGGTGACAACTACTGTTCATTCGGGAACTGAACCCACCAGCGTGGTTGTGACGGCTACGGCCATGACTTCGGACAACGTGGCTGTCACCGGGCAGTCCGATACGCTCGTTATCAGCAACGGCGTGGCGATGGAGGGTGGGTTTGAGATCGTCGCCGAGACTTACAACCTTGATGGGCACGTCACGGGGGAAACTACGGCAGTCTCAGCCTTTGTTCGCGATGCAAACGGAAATCCTGTTCCGGACGGCTTGGCTGTATCGTTTACAACTGATTTTGGTGGCGTAGCGTCGTCTGACTTGGGCGGATGCTTGACGGTGAACGGCACTTGTGATGTTGATTTTCGGGTTCAGGATCCACGCGGAGAGGGGCTCGCAACCGTTATCGCAACGGTTAATGTTGGCTCTGGCACGACGCTTTCAGATTCAATTGAGATCAATATGGCTATGGGGCCATATGTAGCAGTAGATGTAGGCACGACTACGCCGACCGGCAGCTTTTCAATGAGCAGTTGCAAGGAGACATTCTTGCTGGACTTGCTGGATGCATCAAGCGGCCGCTCCGTGGCTGCCGGTACAGTTATCAGCGTGGCCGCGTCGACTAGCGATGTTTCGGCAAGCATCAGTTCGGGTACACCGGTGCTTGACTCTCCGTCCTTCACTCCAACGTCATTTACTGTTGAGATTGATGCGACAAGTACGGCCTTGACGCCCGCTTGCAACCCAAATGGCACGCTGACGCGGCACGGTTTTATTCAGTTGCAATACGTCACACCGCGCGGCACCACCTATCCGCAGTTCTTCGCGCTTTACTATCCCAGCTGACTAAGCGTTGTAGAGCGTGACCATCGTGCTGGTCGGCATGCCCGGCTGTGGGAAATCCACCGCCGGGCGCCAGCTGGCACGTCATCTGGGCTGGCGGTTTGTTGATTCGGACACCGAGATCGAGCATGAGATCGGTGGTCCGATTCGGGCTTACTTCGATCTGCATGGCGAAGAAAGCTTTCGCGAGGTGGAGCAGCGGGTGATCGAGCGCCTGACCAAGCCGGAGCGTTTGGTGTTGGCGACTGGCGGCGGTGCAGTGCTGCGCCCCTCCAACCGGCAAGCGATGGCGCAGCCGGGCAACCAAGTGGTCTATCTGCGGGCAACGCCAGAGGATTTGGCCCGCCGGCTGCGGCACGACACCCAGCGACCACTGCTGCAAGGCGGCGATCCGTTGCGCAAGCTGCGCGATCTCTTCCGGCAGCGCGATCCGCTGTACCGCGAGGTGGCGGGCTTTGTCATCGACACCGGACGAACGTCGGTGCCCACGTTGGTCAACCTCTTGAGCATGCAGCTCGAAATGGCGGGCCTGAGCCGAGAGGCTTGACGACCTTCGCGTCCTCATCAACGCAGCCACTCCAGCAGGCTGTGCGCTGCCGCTTAAACTGCCAAGCCATGAACTTGGCTCCCATGGATTCCGCTGCGCTGCGGAATGTTGAACATGTGCCGGTCGCGCTAGGTGATCGGTCTTACGACATCGTCATTGGCTCCGGTCTGCTGGCCAATGATGACTTTTGGCGTGGACTGCCGGTGGCCCGCCATGCGCTGGTCGTGACCAACGACACCGTGGGGCCGCTTTACGCCGCTCGCCTGGTGCAAAGGTTGGCCGACATGTACCGGGAAGTCGATGTCGTCAGCCTTCCGGATGGGGAGTCCTTCAAGGACTGGTCGACACTGAACCAGATCTTTGACGCGCTGCTCGAGAAGGGTTGCGACCGGAAGACCGTGCTGTTTGCGTTGGGCGGCGGCGTCGTAGGCGATATGACCGGTTTTGCCGCTGCTTGCTACATGCGCGGCGTACCTTTCGTACAGGTGCCGACCACCTTGCTGGCGCAGGTCGATTCGTCGGTGGGCGGCAAGACTGCGATCAACCACCCGCTGGGCAAGAACATGGTCGGTGCGTTCTACCAGCCTGCGCGCGTGCTTTGCGACCTCGATACGCTGGCGAGCCTGCCAGATCGCGAACTGAGCGCCGGGTTGGCCGAGGTCATCAAGTATGGCCCGATCGCGGATGCCGAACTGCTGGCTTGGTTGGAGGAAAACATGGCCGGTCTGCGTTGCCGCGAGTCCGAACTGCTTCGGCATGTGATTCGTCGCTCGTGCGAGATCAAAGCGCAGGTCGTGGGTGCAGACGAGCGGGAAGGTGGCTTGCGCGCCATCCTGAATTTCGGGCATACCTTCGGTCATGCCATTGAAGCCGGCCTCGGCTTTGGTGTCTGGTTGCATGGGGAGGCCGTGGCTGCGGGTATGGTGATGGCGGCGGAGCTGTCCGAACGCCTGGGGCTGACCCCGGTTGGTTTGCGCGAGCGCCTGAGCCGCTTGATCGAGCGCGCCGGGCTCCCAGTGCGCGGGCCGAAGCTGGGTGCCGCTGAGTACCTGCGTCACATGCGCGTCGACAAGAAAGCCGAGGATGGGGACATCCGCTTCGTTCTGATCGAAGGGCTGGGCCGCGCAGTCCTGCGCAGCGCGCCTGACGATTTGATCGCGGAGTGCATCGAGGCCCATTGCGCCTGACCAGTTGAACAGCCAGTGCGGACCGATGGTGAGCTTCGAACCCGCACCGCGAGACAAGGGCTTGGCTGCATGGGCCTGCCATGCCGCCGCCAGCCGGGGCCGACGCCGCCCTGAGCCGCCTGCACCGACCCGCTCGGACTTCCAGCGCGATCGCGACCGCATCGTCCACAGCTCGGCTTTTCGGCGCCTGGTCTACAAGACTCAGGTCTTTCTGAACCACGAAGGGGACCTGTTTCGGACCCGGTTGACCCACTCGCTTGAGGTGGCGCAGTTGGGGCGTTCGATGGCTTACAGCCTCGGTCTCAACGAAGACCTGGTCGAAGCGATTGCCTTGGCGCATGACCTCGGCCACACGCCCTTTGGCCACGCGGGGCAGGACGCGCTGGATGCGTGCATGGCCGACCACGGCGGCTTCGAGCACAACCTGCAGAGCCTTCGGGTCGTGGACAAGCTTGAGCAACGCTACCCCGGCTGGGACGGCCTGAACCTTTGCTTCGAAACGCGCGAGGGGATTCTCAAGCGCTGCCCATTGCCCCAGGCGCGTGCATGGGAGATCGAAGAGCCCGGTGGCGTGGGCCACCGCTTTGTGGCCGGCCTGCAGCCCAGCCTGGAGGCGCAGCTGACCAACCTCGCGGACGAGATTGCCTACAACGCACACGACATCGACGATGGTGTGCGTTCCGGCCTTTTGACGCTGGAGATGCTTCACGGTGTCGCGCTGTTCCAACGCTTCCATTTGGAGACTTTGTCCGCCCATCCCGATCTGGAAGGGCGGCATCCGCGCCGGCTGCTTGCCGAAATCATTCGCCGCATGCTGTCGGCGCAGGTCTACGACGTCATTGCGAGCACGCAGCAACGCTTGGCGCGCGACACCCCAACATGCGCCGACGATGTTCGTCAGCTGCCGCCCTTGGTCGGATTCAGCGACGAGATGAAGCACAGCAGCGCCGAGCTGAAACGCTTCCTGTACCGGGCGCTCTACCGCCATCCGCAGGTGATGGCCACGACAGATGCTGCGAAGCAGGTCGTCGGCGATCTGTTTGCCGCTTATCGCGACCGCCCCGACGAGTTGCCGAAAGACTATGCACGCAGTTCGGACCCAACGCGTGCGCTGGCCGACTACATCGCCGGCATGACCGACCGCTTCGCTATTCGCGAGCACCAGCGCTTGACCGGGCAACGCGTGTTTCCCGATTAGCGGGAAACGGGATTGGCTGCGGAGCAGCTTCCGACAAAATGGGGTCAGGTTAAATTCCGGTCTGAACCCACCATGGCGCGACAAGCCCGACTGACGATTCCCGGTCACCCGCATCACCTATTGATCCGCGGCAACAACCGGCAGCCCATCTTCGTCGACGACGACGATCGCCAGCGATTGCTGGGACAGCTGAGCGACACCTTGCGGGAGCACCCGGTGTCGCTGCACGCCTACGTCCTGATGCCCAACCATCTGCACTTGCTGGCCGCACCGGCCAACGCTGATGCCCTCAGCCGCGCGATGCAGAGCCTGGGGCGACGCTATGTGGCCAGCTTCAACACCCGTCACCAGCGCAGCGGAACATTGTGGGAAGGACGCTACCGGGCACACGTGGTGGGCGGCGCAGACAACGTACTGCGATGCATGCGCTTCATCGAGCTGAACCCACAGCGCGTCGGTCTGGCCCCTGGCTTGCTTGAGAACAGTTGGTCGAGTTTGTCTCACCATCTGGGTGCATTGCGTGACCCGCTGATCAAGGAGCCTGCAGCGTATTGGCAACTCGGGAACACGCCTTTCGAGCGGGAAGCCGCCTATCGTCATTGGTTGGAGCAGGGGGTGGGGTCGCTGGAGGCGCAGCGAATCGTGTCCGCACTGGTGGGCGGGCGACCACTGGGCGATGCGGCCTTTGTCGCCGAACTTGAACGGCTGACCGCTCGCTCGCTCGCCATCCGGCCCCGTGGTCGGCCGCCGCTGGGCACGAAAAAGACTGTCCCTAATTAATATGGCGCCAGGACATTAATCGACTTAAATACAACCTGACCCCAATTAATAACGCTTGTCGCTGCCCCGGCTTTCTTTTAACCTCGCGTTTCCCCTAGCCAACGTCGAGGAGCGTTGCCCATGTCCAAGGCCACGCCGGGTCCTTTGTCGACCCCAGCCCCCCACCCGTCAGTCGAAGAAATTCAGGCTTTGGCCGAGCATGGTCTGTATGACCCGCGAAATGAAAAAGACGCCTGCGGGGTTGGCTTTGTCGCTCACATCAAGGGGCAGAAGGCCCACGCGATCATTGCCCAGGGGCTGAAGATCCTCGAGAACCTGGACCATCGCGGTGCGGTGGGTGCCGACAAGCTGATGGGCGACGGTGCCGGCATCCTGATCCAGATCCCGGACGACTTCTTCCGCGCCGAGATGGCGGCGCAGGGCGTCACGCTGCCGCCGCCGGGTGAATACGGCGTCGGCATGATCTTCCTGCCGAAGGAACACGCCTCACGCCTGGCCTGCGTGCAGGAACTGGAGCGCGCGATCAAGGCCGAGGGCCAGGTGCTGCTCGGCTGGCGCGACGTGCCGGTCGACGCCGACATGCCGATGTCGCCGACCGTGCGCCTGACCGAGCCGGTCATCCGCCAGGTCTTCATCGGCCGTGGCGCCGACGTGATCGTGCCGGACGCGCTGGAGCGCAAGCTGTATGTGATCCGCAAGACGGCCTCGGCAGCGATCCAGGCGCTGAAGCTGACGCACAGCCGCGAGTACTACGTGCCCAGCATGAGCTGCCGCACGATCATCTACAAAGGCCTGTTGCTCGCCAACCAGGTTGGTCAGTACTACAAGGACCTGTCGGACCCGCGCGCCGTCTCGGCCTTGGCGCTGGTGCACCAGCGCTTCTCGACCAACACCTTCCCCGAGTGGCCCCTGTCGCACCCGTACCGCATGGTCGCGCACAACGGCGAGATCAATACCGTCAAAGGCAACTTCAACTGGATGCGTGCCCGCGAGGGCGTGATGAAGTCGCCGGTGCTGGGCGACGATCTGAAGAAACTCTACCCAATCAGCTTCGAGGGCCAGAGCGATACCGCCACCTTCGACAACGCGCTTGAGCTGCTGACGATGAGCGGCTACCCGCTCGCGCACGCCGCGATGATGATGATCCCCGAGGCGTGGGAACAGCACGAGATGATGGACCCGCGCCGGCGCGCGTTCTACGAGTACCACGCGTCGATGATGGAGCCGTGGGACGGCCCGGCCGCGATGGTCTTCACCGACGGCAAGCAGATCGGTGCGACGCTCGATCGCAACGGCCTGCGTCCGGCGCGCTACATCGTCACCAACGACGACTTGGTGGTGATGGCATCCGAATCCGGCGTGCTGCCGATCCCCGAGAACCACATCGTCAAGAAGTGGCGCCTGCAGCCCGGCAAGATGTTCCTGATCGACCTGGAGCAGGGCCGCATCGTCGACGACGAAGAACTGAAGAACCAGTTCGCCAGTGCGCGCCCGTACCGCCAGTGGATTGACAACGTGCGCGTGCGGCTCGATTCGATTCCCGCCGGCGACGCGCCGACCTCGGCCTTCGCCGAAACCCTGCTCGACCGCCAGCAGGCCTTCGGCTACACGCAAGAAGACCTGAAGTTCCTGCTCGCGCCCATGGCCACTGCCGGCGAAGAAGGCATTGGTTCGATGGGCAACGACTCGCCGCTCGCGGTGCTGTCGGACAAGAACAAGCCGCTGTACAACTACTTCAAGCAGCTGTTCGCGCAGGTCACGAACCCGCCGATCGATCCGATCCGCGAAGCGATCGTGATGAGCCTGAACAGCTTCATCGGCCCGAAGCCCAACCTGCTCGACATCAACGCGGTCAACCCGCCGATGCGGCTGGAGGTGGCGCAGCCGGTGCTCGACTTCAAGGGCATGGCACGCCTGCGCAACATCGAAGGCGCGACCGGCGGCAAGTTCAAGCCCTACGAGATCGACATCACCTACCCGTTGGCGTGGGGCAAGGCCGGTATCGAAGCCAAGCTGGCGTCGCTGTGTGCCGAGAGCGTCGATGCGATCAGGAGCGGCCACAACATCCTGATCATCAGCGACCGCCGGATGGACCGCGCAAACCTCGCGATCCCAGCGCTGCTGGCGCTGTCGGCGATCCACCACCACCTGGTGCGTGAAGGTCTGCGCACGACGGCCGGCCTGGTCGTCGAGACCGGCTCGGCGCGCGAGGTGCATCACTTCGCGGTGCTCGCAGGCTACGGCGCCGAAGCCGTGCATCCGTACCTCGCGATGGAGACGCTGGCGGCGATGCACCAGGAGCTGCCAGGCGAGTTGTCGGCCGACAAGGCGATCTACAACTACGTCAAGGCAATCGGCAAGGGCCTGTCGAAGATCATGTCCAAGATGGGCGTGTCGACCTACATGTCGTACTGCGGCGCGCAGCTGTTCGAGGCGATCGGCCTCAACAAGGACATGGTCGGCAAGTACTTCCGCGGCACGGCGACGCAGGTCGAAGGCATCGGTGTGTTCGAAGTGGCAGAAGAAGCGCTGCGCAACCATCGCGCTGCGTTCGGTGAAGACCCGCTGCTCGAAAGCCTGCTCGAAACCGGCGGCGAATACGCCTGGCGCGTGCGCGGTGAAGAGCACATGTGGACGCCCGATGCGATCGCCAAGCTGCAGCACAGCGCACGCTCGGGCAAGTTCGACACCTACAAGGAATACGCCCAGATCATCAACGACCAGAGCAAGCGTCACCTGACGCTGCGGGGACTGTTCGAGTTCAAGTTCGACCCAGCCAAGGCGATCTCTGTCGACGAAGTGGAGTCGGCCGCGGACATCGTCAAGCGCTTCGCCACCGGTGCGATGTCGCTCGGCTCGATCTCGACCGAAGCGCACACCACGCTGGCCATCGCCATGAACCGCATCGGCGGCAAGAGCAACACCGGTGAAGGCGGCGAAGACCCGGCGCGCTACCGCAACGAGTTGAAAGGCATCCCCATCACCAACGGCACCAAAGTGTCCGAGGTGATCGGCGCCGGCGTAGTCCAGGCTGACTACGAGTTGAAGGACGGCGACAGCCTGCGGTCGAAGATCAAGCAGGTGGCATCGGGCCGCTTCGGCGTGACGACCGAGTACCTGGTCTCGGCCGACCAGATCCAGATCAAGATGGCGCAGGGCGCCAAGCCGGGCGAGGGCGGCCAGCTACCGGGCGGCAAGGTCAGCGACTACATCGGCATGCTGAGGTATTCGGTGCCCGGCGTCGGCCTGATCAGCCCGCCGCCGCACCACGACATCTATTCGATCGAAGACCTGGCACAGCTGATTCACGACCTGAAGAACGCCAACCCGCGCGCCAGCATCAGCGTCAAGCTGGTGTCCGAGGTGGGCGTGGGCACCATCGCCGCCGGGGTCACCAAGTGCAAGGCTGATCACCTGGTTATCGCGGGGCACGATGGCGGCACCGGCGCATCACCCTGGTCCAGCATCAAGCACGCCGGCACCCCGTGGGAGCTGGGCCTGGCAGAGACACAACAGACCTTGGTGCTGAACCGCCTGCGCGGTCGCGTGCGTGTGCAGGCCGATGGCCAGATGAAGACTGGCCGCGACGTGGTGATCGGCGCGCTGCTGGGGGCTGACGAGTTCGGTTTCGCGACCGCGCCGCTGGTCGTCGAAGGCTGCATCATGATGCGCAAGTGCCACCTGAACACCTGCCCGGTGGGCGTGGCCACGCAAGACCCGGTGCTGCGTGCCAAGTTCAACGGCAAGCCCGAGCACGTCGTCAACTACTTCTTCTTCGTGGCCGAAGAGGCACGCCAGCTGATGGCGCAACTCGGCATCCGCAAGTTCGACGAGCTGATCGGCCGTGCCGATCTGCTGGACACGCGCAAGGCGATCAGCCACTGGAAGGCCCGCGGCCTGGACTTCAGCCGCGTGTTCCACCGGCCGCAGGTGCCGGCCGAGGTCGCGCGCTTCCATGTCGAAGAGCAAGACCATGGCCTGGACCGTGCGCTGGACAAGAAGCTGATCCAGAAGTGCCGCGACGCCTTCGAAACCGGCGAGAAGATCCAGTTCATGCAGGACGCTCGCAACGTCAACCGCTCAGTTGGTGCGATGTTGTCGGGTGAACTGATCCGCCGGCGCCCCCAAGGCCTGCCCGACCACACGGTGTTCATCCAAATGGAAGGCACCGGTGGCCAGAGCTTCGCGGCCTTCCTGGCACAGGGCATCACGCTGTACCTGATCGGCGAAGCGAACGACTACACCGGCAAGGGCTTGTCCGGCGGCCGCGTGGTCGTGCGTCCCAGCATCGACTTCCGCGGTGACGCCACTGCCAACATCATCGTCGGCAACACCGCGCTCTACGGCGCGACCAGCGGCGAGGCGTTTTTCCGTGGCGTGGCCGGCGAGCGTTTTGCGGTGCGCCTGTCCGGCGCCACCGCGGTGGTCGAAGGCACGGGTGACCATGGCTGCGAATACATGACCGGCGGCACCGCCGTGGTGCTGGGCAGGACGGGCCGCAACTTCGCCGCCGGCATGTCGGGCGGCATTGCCTACGTCTTCGACGAGGACGGCCAGTTCGCCAAGCGCTGCAACACCGCGATGGTGACGCTCGAGAAGGTCCTCTCGACAGCTGAACAGGAAGACACCGTGGCGCCTGCGATCTGGCACAAGCGGCAGACCGATGAAGCGCTGCTGAAGAAGCTGATCGAAGACCACCACAAGTGGACCGGCTCCCTGCGCGCACGCGACATCCTCGACCACTGGGCTGACTCGCGCGCCAAATTCGTCAAGGTCTTTCCGACCGAATACAAGCGCGCGCTGGGCGAGCTGCATGCGACCCGCGAAACCATCGAAGCGATCGACAAGGCAGTCGGCAAGCCAGCGGACAAGAAGGCTGCCGCAAAGGCCGGCAAGTCGCTGACCTCGAAGTAAGCCAAGGATCTGAAGAGCACACCATGGGAAAAGTCACCGGCTTCCTCGAGTACGAGCGCGTTGAAGAGAGCTACGCCCCCGTTCCCCAACGGCTGAAGCATTACAAGGAATTCGTCATCGGCCTCGCGGCCGACCAGGCCAAGGTGCAGGGCGCGCGCTGCATGGACTGCGGCACTCCGTTCTGCAACAGCGGCTGCCCGGTCAACAACGTGATCCCCGACTTCAACGACCTGGTCTACCGAGGCGATTGGAAGAACGCGAGCACAGTGCTGCACAGCACCAACAACTTCCCCGAGTTCACTGGCCGCATCTGCCCGGCGCCGTGCGAAGCGGCGTGCACGCTGAACGTCAACGACGACCCCGTCGGCATCAAGTCGATCGAGCACGCGATCATCGACCAGGCCTGGGAAGAGGGCTGGGTCAAGCCGCAACCGGCTTCGGTGAAGACGGGCAAGAAGGTGGCTGTGGTCGGTTCCGGCCCCGCGGGCCTGGCCGCCGCGCAGCAACTGGCACGTGCCGGCCACGCGGTGACGGTGTTCGAAAAGAACGACCGTGTCGGCGGCCTGCTGCGCTATGGCATCCCCGACTTCAAGATGGAGAAGCTGCACATCGACCGCCGCGTCGCGCAGATGGAAGCCGAAGGCGTTGTCTTCCGCACCGGCGTGGTGGTCGGTGAGCTGCCGAAGGGCTCGAAGGTCACCAACTGGGCCAAGTCCAGCGTCACGCCGGACGAGCTGAAGGCCGAGTTCGATGCGGTGCTGTTGGCCGGCGGGGCCGAGGCGTCGCGTGACCTGCCGGTGCCGGGCCGCGACCTGGACGGCGTGCACTTCGCGATGGAGTTTCTGCCGCAGCAGAACAAGCTCAACGCGGGCGACAAGCTGAAGGGCCAGTTGCGCGCCGATGGCAAGCACGTGATCGTGATCGGCGGCGGGGACACCGGCAGCGACTGCGTTGGCACCAGCAACCGCCACGGCGCGGCCAGCGTCACGCAGTTCGAGCTGATGCCGATGCCACCTGAGACCGAGGACAAGCCGCTGACCTGGCCGTACTGGCCCTACAAGCTGCGCAGCTCGTCCAGCCACGAAGAAGGTTGCCAGCGCGAATTCGCCATCGCCACCAAGGAATTCGTCGGCGAGAAGGGCAAGCTGACCGGCCTCAAGACCGTGCGTGTCGAGTGGAAGGGCGGCAAGATGGTCGAGGTACCGGGCAGCGAACAACTGCTGAAGGCCGATCTCGCGCTGCTGGCAATGGGCTTCGTCGGCCCGGTGGCCCCTGTCATCCAGGCCTTCGGTGTCGAGCTGGACATGCGTGGCAACGCGAAGGCCGGCACCGATGCGGCAACCGGCTACAAGACCAATGTCGAGAAGGTCTTCGCAGCCGGTGACATGCGGCGGGGCCAGTCGCTGGTGGTCTGGGCGATCCGTGAAGGCCGCCAGGCTGCGCGGGCAGTCGACGAGTTCCTGATGGGCTGGTCCGCACTGCCCCGCTGAATCTCGGCGCTAGCACAGGCCGGCGCGGCCTGTCGTGTTGCCGCGACGTGTCCGTAGGTACGGCTGGGCAAAGCGCCTGGCCTGCCCCGGGCGCCCGGAAAGCCCATGCGACAATCCTCGGGAAATCCCTGCCCGAGATGAGCGACCCATTCATTGAGATCGATCACGTCACGTTTGGATATGACGCCAGCCGGACGATTCTGAACGACATCAGCCTTCGCTTCATGCGAGGCAAAGTCACGGCCGTTCTTGGCGGCTCGGGCTGCGGCAAGACAACGCTGCTGCGCCTGATTGGCGGCGTGCACGCGGCCAACTCGGGCCGTGTCGTGTTCGACGGCGAAGTCATCAACGTGCGCGACCGCGCGCAGCTCTACCGCATGCGCCGCCGCCTGGGCATGCTGTTCCAGTTCGGCGCCTTGTTCACCGACCTGACGGTGTACGACAACGTGGCCTTCCCGTTGCGCGAGATGACCGACCTGCCCGACGAGTTGATCCACGACATCGTGCTGATGAAGCTCAACGCAGTCGGCCTGCGCGGCGCGGCCCCACTGAAGATCAGCGAAGTCTCGGGCGGCATGGCGCGCCGCGTCGCGCTCGCGCGGGCCATCGCGCTGGACCCCGAATTGATCATGTACGACGAGCCGTTCGCCGGGCTGGACCTGATCTCGATGGGCGTCGCGGCGAATCTGATTCGCACGCTGAACGACGTGACTGGCGCCACCTCGCTGGTCATCTCGCACGATGTACCCGAGTGCATGGCCATCAGCGATTGGGTGGTGCTGCTGGCCACCGGCGGCCGCCTCGTTGCGCAAGGCACACCGGCCGAACTGATGGCCAGCACCGACCCTGAAGTGCGCCAGTTCGTGCGGGGTGAACCCGACGGGCCGGTCAAGTTCCATTACCCGGCGCCCGACATGGCCGTCGACTACGGTCTGCGAGGCAAGGCATGAACTGGCTCGCCGCCATCGGGGCCTGGGCACTGCGCGGCCTGGGCAGTTGGGGCCGATCGGCCCTGTTCTTTGTCGACCTGATGGCGGCGCTGCCGGCGGCGCTGCGTCGCTTCGGCCTGGTCGTGTCGCAGATCCACGCGATCGGCAACCGCTCGCTGGTCATCATCCTGGCCTCGGGCATGGCGGTGGGCTTCGTGCTTGCGCTGCAGATGTACTACGCGCTGGCCACCTACGGGGCGGCCGAGTCGCTGGGCCTGGTGGTCAACCTCTCGCTGGTGCGCGAGTTGGGCCCGGTGGTCACCGCGTTGCTGTTCGCCGGCCGCGCCGGCACCTCGCTGACAGCCGAGATCGGGCTGATGAAGGCGGGCGAGCAGATCGCGGCGCTGGAGCTGATGGCCATCGACCCGCGCCAGCGCGTGTTGGCGCCGCGCTTCCTGGCCGGGGCGATCTCGATGCCGCTGTTGGCGATCATGTTCTCGGGCATCGGCATCTCGGGGGCGTGGGTTGTGGCGGTTGGCCTGATCGGCATCGACCCGGGCAACTTCTGGTCGATCCAGCAAAGCGGCGTCGATGTCTGGCGCGATGTCGGCAACGGCGTCATCAAGAGCGGCGTGTTCGGCATCATCTGCACCGCCGTCGCGCTCTACCAAGGCTATGTCACCGAAGCCACGCCGGAAGGCGTGGCCTATGCCACCACCCGCACCGTCGTGATCTCGTCACTGTCGGTGCTGGGCATGGACTTCATTCTCACGGCGCTGATGTTCTCGACGCGCTAAGGACCTAACGATGGCAAAGAAAAGCATCGAAACCCTCGTCGGCCTGTTTGTGTTGATGGGCATTGCGGCACTGCTGTTCGTGGCGCTGAAGGCCGCCAACCTGGCCAGCTTCACCAACGGCCAGACCTACGGCCTGCAGGCCCGCTTCGACAACATCGGCGGCCTCAAGGTCCGCGCGCCGGTGCGTTCGGCCGGCGTGGTGGTCGGCCGCGTGACCTCTATCAAGCTGGACCCGAAAACCTACCAGGGCGTGGTCAGCCTGCAGATCTCGAGCGGCGTCGAGTTCCCGAAAGATTCATCGGCCAAGATCCTGACCGCTGGCCTGTTGGGCGACCAGTACATCGGCATCGACCCCGGCGCCGACGAGAAGAACTTCGTCGCCGGCGACGTGATCAAGCAGACCCAGTCGGCGATCGTGCTCGAGAACCTGATCGGGCAAATGCTGCTGAGCAAGGCCGGCGACGCCGGCAACGAAAACGGGGACAAGAAATGAAGCTGGCT
>Ga0307516_10000210_pt1 | contig 75138 bp, 59 predicted proteins | sample 19_EM_MG_FD_203310 | JGI IMG/M metagenome (GOLD analysis project Ga0307516, IMG submission 203310) | Populus trichocarpa ectomycorrhiza microbial communities from riparian zone in the Pacific Northwest, United States - 19_EM | ecosystem: Host-associated > Plants > Roots > Unclassified | place... | reverse complement strand
TGATCGCTCTGTACGTGGGGCTACAATGGATTTCCCAGGGAGTATTGGGCGCCGCATTGATCGGCGATGGCGCTCCGCTGGCGACCCTGGCCGACCGCATCGCCCCGGGCGCCGGCCAGTGGCTGGTACTCGTGGCATCCGTATCGCTCGTGGGGTGTATGCAAGGCGACTTGTTGGGGTCCTCCCGCCTGCTGTATGCGCTGGGGCGCGACGGCTTTCTGCCGGCGGGATTCGCGTCGTTGACCACCACCCGGCGGGTGCCGCTCCTCGCCATCGTCGTTCACGCGTCGTGTGCCTGGATGGCGGCCTCTGCCGGAAGCTTCACGACCCTGGCGCTCGTGTCCGGCGGCGCATTTTGTTTCGTCTACATCGCGAGCTGCGCCGCCGCCTGGCAACTGCAGCGCCGTCATGCGGCACAGGACCCAAGACCTCTGCATCTGCCCGGAGGTCCGTTGATTCCGCTGCTGGCAATCGCCGGACTCGGCGGGATCCTCGCGACGCTCGAGCGCGCGGAATGGTTCGCCATCGGGTGCGCCCTCCTTGCCATAGCAATCCTCTACTCATGCAACTTATGGTATCGCCATGGAATATGAAGCCGCACGTACCGTCGTCTACCCGTGGAATTGCGACTCCATGGGTCACTTCGCGACCCAGCACTACATGAAGGTGTTCGACGACGCGACTTATCACTTATTGGGCGCGCTCGGGTATTCGCTGCGGGATGCGGGCGAGACGCGGCGCGGTTGGGCCGATGTGAGCCATAAGATCAACTACCTGAGAGAACTGCGGGTCGGCGATCTCGTGGTGGCATTGAGTTCGGTGCAACGCGTCGGCAACAAATCGCTCACCTACCGTACACGCCTGGTGCGGGCGGAGGAGCCGCAGGAGGATTGCGCGGTACTCACCGGAGTGGTGGTGCATTTCGACCTCGAGCAGCGTTGCGCCTTGGTCCTTCCCGATGCCATACGCGCAGCCGCATTGGCGGCCATCGGCGATCGCGCCCCGTGACGGAATCAGTCCCACGGTCAACGCAGCACCCGCTGCCGCCGACCGCCTGACGATCGTTCTGGCACGGGGCCGCGCTTATGTGAAATCCGAGCGGCGCGTTTATGAAATCCCGTCAGGCCCGCTGGGCTACTATTGATTATCGGTGAGGAGCGTTGCTTGAGCGTGTCCGCCAAATCCATCATCGGGATCATGCTGTGCGGCATGGGCGCGGCCGCGCGCGCGAGCACCTTCACACCACATCATCGGGCGCACATCGAAGGCGAGGGACCGCGAACCATCGTTCTCGAGTCGGGATTCGGCGATACCTTGGACGTCTGGCAGACGATCCAGCCCGAGATTGCGGCCAACTGCGCCAGGACGTTCTCCTACAACCGCGCCGGTTACCTCGACAGCGAGCCCGCCGCCGCCGCGCGCGACGCCGCGAGCATCGTCGACGAATTGCGCGATGAGCTGCAGCGCAGGAATTTGAATCCACCGTATGTGCTGGTGGGACACTCGCTTGGGGGTCTCTACATGCAATATTTCGCACGCAATTTTCCGGGCGAGGTCGCGGGGCTGGTGTTGATCGATTCCACGCATTGGCAACAAGGGCTCAAGGTGGACGCCACCGCGGACACCCCCTATCAGGCGCGCACGGCCATCACCCTCTACATGCCCTTGGTGATGCGGCGGGAACTCAGCGACAGCGCCGAGGCGGGTCTCGAGGTGAACGGCAGCCCGGGCGCCTGGGCCATCCCGACCATCGTCCTGTCCAGCACCCGCATCGGCCCCATCGAAACGGCGGATCAGCGCGCACTGGCCGTGACGCTGCAGAACAGCATCGCAGCGGATTTCCCGGGCGCGCGCCATGTGTTCGTCGAAAACAGCGGCCACTACATTCAGCGCGACAAGCCCGCGGTGGTTGTCGATGCGATACGCGAAATCGCGGGGTGCAGTCCTCGGGGCGCGCTCACCGCCGCGCCGCCGCCGGGATTGCCTTGACCGCGCCGCGCGACGCCAGGGCCTGATAAATTGCCGCCGCGATCTCTTGCTGGGTGCAGGGTTTCGTCAATTTCAGCAATCCCAACTTGGTCGGATCGGAAGGCAGTTCGGCGTAGCCGGTCGCGAGAATGATGGGCAGGCCGGGGAACCGGTCCTGAATGCACTCCGCGAGCTGCAGTCCCGTCATGCTCGGCATGGCGTGATCCGTGATGACCACGTCGACTTCGATGCCGGCATCGAGCTTCGCCAGAGCCTCCGCCGCGGAATGCGCCTCGATCGCCGTGTGGCCGAGATCGTCGATCATCGCGGCGGTCCCGGTCATCACGAGATGATCGTCATCGACGACCAGCACCTTGCATGGTTCGGTGTGGTGCGCAATGTGCGCCGGTTGGGCGGCGGCCCGGGTCACCGACACGGCGGATGTCGTCGCCCGCGGCAGCCACAGTTCGATGGTCGTTCCCGCGTCCGGCTCGCTGCGGATATCCAACTGGCCGCCGGACTGTGCCGCCAGTCCCTGAACCATGGACAATCCGAGACCGGTCCCCTTGCCCGGGCCCTTGGTCGTGAAGAACGGCTCGGTGGCCTTGGTCAACGTGGCGTTGTCCATGCCGACTCCCGTATCTGCGATGCTGATCCGCAGGTAGTCGCCCGGGGGCAGCCGCGAGTCCGGTCCGCGTTGGGTCTTGGTCTCGGCCGCCGCCGCAATCATCAACCGGCCGCCCGCCGGCATGGCGTCGCGGGCGTTCAACGCCAGGTTGAGCAGCGCCAGCTCGAGCTGATTGGCATCCACGAGAAGAGGCGGCAATCCGCCCGGAAAATTGAGCGTCAGCTCGATCCCATGGCCGAGGGCTCGTTTCAGGAGCTCCTCCATGCCGCGCACCAGCTGGACGACATCCACCGATTCCGGTTTGAGTTCCTGCCGGCGCGAGAAGGCCAATAGCCGCTGGGTCAGCGCGGCGCCCCGCTGCGCCCCTTGAACCGCGTTCTGCAGCAGGCGCCGGCTGTGCTGATCCTCCGCGCCGAGGCGCTTTTCCAGCAAGGCAAGGCTGCCCAGCACCGCCATCAACAGGTTGTTGAAGTCGTGCGCGACGCCGCCGGTCAGCCGGCCGATCGTGTCCATTTTCTGCGCCTCGAACAGCTGCGCCAGCGCGGTTTCACGCTCGCGCGTGCGATCCTCGATGCGCTGCTCGAGTTCCTCGTTGAAGCGCTGCAGTTCGGCGGTCCGTTCCGCCACCCGCCGCTCGAGTTCGGCATTGAAGCGCTCCAACTGACGGGTCTTGCGGTACAGCTCGACGAACACCTTGACCTTCGCGCGCAGCAGCTCCGGCACGACGGGGACCGGAACATAATCGACGCCGCCCAGCTGGTAACCGCGCAATTGATCCGGCTTGGTCATCATCACCGCGGAAACGAAGATGATGGCGGTGGTCTGGAAGCGCGGATGTTCGCGGATCATGGCCGCGAGTTCGAAGCCGTCGAGGTCGGGCATGCACACGTCGATCAGGATCAGCGCCACCTCGTTCTTGAGCAGTACTTCGAATGCCTGGCGCGCCGACGACGCCTTGAGCAGATTCTCGCCCACCTCCTCCAGGATCGCTTCGTGGCTCAACAGCTTGGCCTGGCTGTCGTCGACCAGCAAGATATTGACCTTTTCGGCGGCGTTCATGGACTTGTCGGCGACATTCATCAGCATGGGGTTCTCAGCGATGCAGCCACATGCGCAGCGCGGACAGCAACTGCTCGACATTCACGGGCTTTGCCAGGTAGTCCGACGCCCCGGCCTCGAGGCATTTCTCGCGGTCGCCCTTCATGGCCTTGGCCGTCAATGCCAGGATGGGCAGCCGGCGGAAGGCAGGGTTCGTGCGCATCACCTGGATGGTCTCGTACCCGTCCATGCCCGGCATCATGATGTCCATCAGGACGATGGCCACGTCGGAACGCGACTCCAGTACCGCGATCGCCTCGCTGCCGGTGGTCGCCGTCAACACCTCCATTCCGCGCCTCTCGAGCACGCTGGAAAGCGCGAAGATGTTGCGGGAATCGTCGTCGACCAGCAGAACGGTCCGCTGCATCAGATCTTCGTCGGAGCTGTGCAGCCGCTTCAGCATCGCTTGTTTCGCAGCCGGCAGATCCGCCACCACCCGGTGCAGGAACAATGCCGTCTCGTCCAACAGGCGTTCCGGCGATTCAACCCCCTTCACCACGACGCTGCGCGCCATGGTATGCAGCTGCGCGTCTTCCTCGGCGGACAGCTGGCGGCCGGTGAAGACGACGACCGGCAGGTCGGACAATGACTCGTCGTCGCGGATGCTCTCCAGCACTTCGAATCCGGACATATCCGGCAGCTTCAAGTCGAGCACCACGCAATCCGGCGGGTCGTCGCGCAACTGCGCCAATGCCTTGGCGCCCGTGTCGGCCAGCGTGATTTTGATGTCCTCGTGGGCGAGCAATTCCGCCACGCCCTTGCGTTCCGCTTCGTCGTCTTCCACCAACAGCAAATGCTTGCGTCGTGGACTCGCGTACCCCTTGATGCGCGCAAATGCGCCGTCCAGCCCTTCGGAAGTGGTCGGTTTCTGCAGGAAGGAAAACGCCCCCCGCGCCAGCCCATGATGCCGGTCCTCGTCCAGCGTCACGATCTGCACGGGAATGTGGCGCGTCGATGGATCCTGCTTGAGCTGGCTCAATACCGTCCATCCCAGCATGTCGGGCAGGAAGATATCGAGCGATATGGCGGTCGGATAATACTCGCGTGCCAACGCCAGCGCGTCGGCCCCGCGGGTGGCCACCAGCACCCTGAAGCCCTTCTCCTTCGCCGCCGCCATCATGATGCGCGCATAGTGCGGATCGTCCTCGACGATGAGCACCACGCTCTCGCCGGGCGCGATGTCACCGCGATCGTCGAGTATCTGCTCCGGCGGGCGATCCTGGGTGCGCAACGGCACCGCGCCGCCGGCCGGCGCATCGCCGGAATTGAGCGTCGACTTCGCGGTGGCGCTGCCCGAATACGTAAGCGGCAGATACAGCGTGAAGACGCTGCCCACGCCGGGCGAGCTGCGCAATTGGATTTCGCCGCCCAGGAGATTGGCGAGTTCGCGGCTGATCGCAAGCCCGAGGCCGGTGCCGCCGTACTTGCGGCTGGTGCCGGCGTCGGCCTGCTGAAATGCCTCGAAGATGATGCGCTGCTTCTCCGGCGGAATGCCGATGCCGGTATCGGTGACCTCGAAGGAGACCACTTGCGGCGCATGCCTCAAGGTGGGATGGTCCGCGTTCCAGCCGCTTGCCGCCGGGGACACGGCCAGCTTCACTCCGCCGTCGGCGGTGAACTTGAAGGCGTTGGACAGCAGGTTCTTCAACACCTGCTGCAGGCGTTTCGAGTCGGTGGTGATGCTGCGCCCGGCGAGGCTCGGCGAGATCTCCACGTCGAATTGCAATTTGCGGTTCTCCGCCTCGTGCCGGAACGGACGCGCGATCATTTCCAGCAGATTGTTGAAATGCACTTCCTCGGCATCCACCGAGACGGTGCCGGACTCGATCTTCGACAGATCCAGAATATCGCTGATGAGGTTCAAGAGATCGGTGCCCGCGCCATGGATGGTGCGCGCGAAATCCACCTGCTTGGGCTTCAGGTTGCCGTCCGGATTCTCCGACAACTGCTGGCCCAGGATGAGAATGCTGTTGAGCGGGGTCCGCAATTCATGCGACATGTTGGCGAGGAACTCGGACTTGTACTTCGAGGTGAGCGCGAGCTCGGTCGCCTTCTCCTCCACCGCGCGCCGCGCCTGTTCGATTTCCTGGTTCTTCGCTTCGACCTCGACGTTGCGGTCGGCCAGCTGCTGCGCCTTTTGTTCGAGCTGTTCGTTGGTCTGCTGCAGTTCGCGCTGCTGCACCTGCAGCTCGGTCGCCAGCTGCTGGGATTGCTTGAGCAGGCCTTCGGTCTGCATGGTCGCTTCGATGGAATTGAGCACGATACCGATGGATGTCGTGAGCTGTTCCAGGAAGGTCAGCTGCAGCTCCGTGAACGCACCCAGCGATGCCAGCTCGATGACTGCCTTGACCTCGCCCTCGAACAGCACCGGCAGCACGATGACGTGATGCGGCGCCGCGCGGAACAGACCGGAACTGATCGGCACCACGTTCTTCGGTATTTCGGTGATCAGCATGCGGCGCGCAATGAGAGCGCATTGCCCGATCAGCCCTTCGCCGAGCTGCAGCCGCTCGGCATGCCCATTGCCCGCCCCGTCCGCATAGGCCGAGAGGAGCTTCAGGCCGCTGGCGGCTCCCCCGCCCTCCACTTGATAGATCACGCCCTGTTGCGCCTCGACCAGCGGCGCCAGTTCGGTGAGCAGCATGCGTCCCACGGTGGACAGATCGCGCTGCCCCTGCAGCATGTTCGTGAAGCGCGCCAAATTGGTCTTGAGCCAGTCCTGTTCGGTATTCTGATCGGTGGTGAGCCGCAGATTGCCGATCATGGTATTGATGTTGTCTTTGAGTTCGGCGACTTCGCCGCGCGCTTCCACCTGCACCGAGCGGGTGAGGTCGCCCTTGGTCACCGCGGTGGCCACCTCGGCGATGGCGCGCACCTGCGTGGTCAGGTTCGCCGCGAGCAGATTCACGTTGCCGGTCAAGTCCTTCCAGGTTCCCGCCGCGCCCGGTACGTTCGCCTGCCCGCCCAGCCGGCCTTCCACGCCCACTTCGCGGGCCACCGTGGTCACCTGATCGGCGAACGTGGCCAGCGTGTTGGTCATGTTGTTGATGGTCTCGGCAAGCGCCGCCACCTCGCCCTTGGAGGCCACGGTGAGATTCTGCTTCAGGTCGCCGTTGGCCACCGCGGTCACGACTTTCACGATGCCGCGCACCTGCTCGGTGAGATTGGCCGCCATCACGTTGACCGTATCGGTGAGATCCTTCCACGTGCCGGCGACGCCCGGCACCTGCGCCTGGCCGCCCAACCTGCCCTCGGTGCCGACTTCGCGGGCCACGCGCGTCACTTCGCCGGCGAAGCCGTTCAATTGATCCACCATGGTGTTGATGGTGTTCTTGAGTTCGAGAATCTCGCCCTTGACGTCCACCGTGATCTTGCGCGACAAATCGCCGCGCGCCACCGCCGTGGTCACTTCCGCAATGTTGCGCACTTGAGTGGTGAGATTCGCCGCCAGAAGATTCACGTTGTCGGTCAGATCCTTCCAGGTTCCGGCGACGCCGGGCACCACGGCCTGGCCGCCCAGGCGCCCGTCGGTGCCCACCTCGCGGGCCACGCGCGTCACTTCGCCGGCGAAGGAGCGCAGCTGGTCCACCATGGTGTTCAAGGTTTCCTTCAGCAGCAGGATTTCGCCGCGCACGTCCACCGTGATCTTGCGCGACAGGTCGCCGGTTGCGATCGCGGTTGCGACTTCGGCGATGTTGCGGACCTGAGCGGTCAGGTTTCCGGCCATGGAATTCACGTTGTCGGTGAGGTCCGCCCAGGTTCCCGCCACGCCCGGCACCTGAGCCTGGCCGCCCAGCTTCCCCTCGGTGCCGACCTCGCGCGCCACGCGAGTCACTTCGCCGGCAAAGGCGTTCAACTGGTCCACCATGGTATTGATGGTGTTCTTGAGTTCGAGGATCTCGCCCTTCACGTCCACCGTGATCTTGCGCGACAGATCGCCGCGCGCCACCGCCGTGGTGACCTCGGCGATGTTGCGCACCTGGCCGGTGAGGTTCGAGGCCATCGAATTCACGTTCTCGGTCAGATCCTTCCAGGTGCCTGCCACGCCGGGCACGTTGGCCTGGCCGCCCAGCTTGCCTTCGGTGCCCACCTCGCGGGCCACGCGCGTCACTTCGGAGGCGAAGCGGTTGAGCTGGTCGACCATGGTGTTCAAGGTTTCTTTCAGCTGCAGGATTTCACCGCGCACGTCCACCGTGATCTTGCGCGACAGGTCGCCGTTGGCGATCGCGGTCGACACCTCGGCGATGTTGCGCACCTGGGCGGTCAGGTTGCCGGCCATCGAGTTCACCGAGTCGGTGAGATCCTTCCACGTGCCGGCGACCCCGGGCACCTGAGCCTGTCCGCCCAGGCGACCTTCGGTGCCCACCTCGCGCGCGACACGGGTCACTTCGCCGGCGAACGAGCGCAGCTGATCGACCATGGTGTTCAAGGTTTCCTTGAGCAGCAGAATTTCGCCCGACACCGTCACCGTGATCTTCTTCGACAAGTCGCCCTGCGCCACCGCGGTCGCCACCTCGGCGATGTTGCGTACCTGGCCGGTGAGGTTCGACGCCATGGAATTGACCGAATCGGTCAGATCCTTCCACGTGCCGGCCACGCCCTTCAGCTGCGCCTGCCCGCCCAGCTTCCCCTCGGTACCCACTTCGCGGGCCACGCGCGTCACTTCGCCGGCGAACGCGTTCAACTGGTCCACCATCGTATTGATGGTGTCCTTCAGTTCCAGGATTTCGCCCTTCACGTCGACGGTGATCTTCTTGGACAAGTCGCCGTTGGCGACGGCGGTGGTCACTTCGGCAATGTTGCGCACCTGGCCGGTGAGATTCGAGGCCATGTAGTTCACGTTCTCGGTCAGGTCCTTCCAGGTGCCCGCCACGCCGCGCACGTTTGCCTGCCCGCCCAGCCGGCCTTCCGAGCCCACCTCGCGGGCCACGCGCGTCACCTCGGACGCGAACGCATTCAATTGGTCCACCATCGTATTGATGGTTTCCTTCAGTTCCAGGATCTCGCCCGACACCGTCACGGTGATCTTCTTCGCAAGGTTGCCGCTGGCGATGGCGGTCGACACCTCGGCGATGTTGCGCACCTGGGCGGTGAGATTGGACGCCATGGAATTCACGTTGTCGGTCAAATCCTTCCACGTGCCCGCGACACCCGGCACCTTAGCCTGGCCGCCCAGCCGCCCTTCGGTGCCGACCTCGCGCGCCACGCGCGTCACTTCGCCCGCGAACGCGTTGAGCTGATCGACCATGGTGTTCATGGTCTGTTTGAGTTCGAGAATCTCACCCGACACGTCCACCGTGATCTTGCGCGACAGATCGCCGCGCGCCACGGCCGTCGTCACCTGCGCGATGTTGCGCACCTGGGCGGTGAGGTTGCCGCACATGGCGTTCACCGAATCGGTCAGATCCTTCCAGGTGCCGGCCACGCCGGGCACCAGGGCCTGTCCGCCGAGCTTGCCTTCCGTGCCGACTTCGCGCGCAACCCGGGTCACCTCGGAGGCGAAGGAGCGCAATTGATCCACCATGGTGTTGATGGCTTCCTTCAATTGCAGGATTTCACCCCGTACGTCGACCGTGATCTTCTTCGACAGGTCGCCGTTGGCGACGGCGATGGTGACTTCCGCGATGTTGCGGACCTGCGCCGTGAGATTGGAGGCCATCGAATTGACGCTTTCGGTCAGATCCTTCCAGACCCCGGTGACTTCGCGCACCTGCGCCTGGCCGCCGAGCTTGCCGTCGGTACCCACCTCGCGGGCCACGCGGGTCACCTCGGAGGTGAACACGCTCAGTTGTTTGATGAGCGTATTCACGATATTGGCGGAACGCAGGAACTCGCCCTTGAGCGCGCGCCCGTCCACATCGAGCGGCACCGTCTGCAGCAGATCGCCGCGCGCCACTGCGGTGACCGTGCGGGTCACGGCGGTCGTCGGCCAGAGAAGATCGTCGATGAGGGTATTGACCGAGCCTTCCATGTCCGCCCAGGCGCCGTCCGACAGACCGAATCGCACGCGGGTACGCGTCTTGCCCTGGCGCCCGACGACCTCGCCCACGTGTTCCAACTGCTGCGCAATGCGCTGATTGGCGGCGACGATGGTATTGAACGTATCGCAGATCTTGCCCGCCACTCCGACCTGAGATCCCGGCAGGCGCACCGAAAAGTCGCCGCCCTGCATGGCATGCAGAGCCGCCAGCAATTCGCGCAGATCGAGTTCGGAAGCGCCGTCAATGGCGGGAGGGCTTTTCGCCCGGTGAGCCGCGGCCCGAAGAGCCGTGGTGCCGTTGTTTTTTGTTTTTGCCGCGACGCTCGACTTCGATTCCATTGCAAGTCTCCACGCCGTAGCAACGCACTCACTCGCTACGCGGCAAAAGTCCAACCGGATTGACGGACAGGCGTGCGGAAAGCGTATTGCTACGAATATCGGTTTCGCTTCTGCGGGCGACGCTGCTATGCGCCGCCGCCAAATCTTGGCAAATGCATGGGTGAATGTCCATTGCCATCTAGAGCATGAATAGCAGTGTCATCTAGAGCCCGAATCACGGCGCCATCTTCAGCCCGAATCGTAAGCGGTAATAATTACAAATTAACGGCATTCTGTCGCGTGGCCGCGACGGACTCAGAGGGGCTCCCGGCGACGAGTCGCCCCGATGCCGCCCTTGCGCCACATGCGGAAGCCGCCCAGGAAGGCGAAGTCGTTGTTGCCGAGCAGTGCGCCCTTCGGCATTTTCTTCAGCTTGCGCGCATTGCCGCCGCCGAGCACCACATAATCGGCTTCCAATGCCGCCTGCAATATCTCGACCACCTGCTTGACGGTGCGGCCCCACTTCTTGGAACCCAAGCGGCGGCGGCCGCGGTCGCCGACATCCTCCTCGTAGGTCCGGCCCTTTCTGTAAGGTAAATGGGCGAGTTCCATCGACTCCACGACCCCGTCGACGATCATGGCCGACCCCATGCCCGTGCCCAATCCAAGGAACAACATGCGGCCGCCTTGGTAGCTGCCGATGGCCTGCATGGCCGCGTCGTTGATGATCCGCGTGGGACGGCCGAGAGCCCGCCGAAAATCGAAGCCCACCCACCCGCGGCCCAGATTGTGGGGTTCGGTCACGATCTTGCCGTGAATAACGACCCCCGGGTAACCGATCGACACCACGTCGTACTTCCAGTCGCCGACCAGCTTGTGAACACCGGCGACCATACGGGCTGCCGACATCTCTGGACTCGACTCGAATTGACGAACGTCCCGGCGGTTGGAGACGCGTACCTTGACGTGGCTTCCGCCCACGTCGATCACGAGCACCCGCTGCTTCCTTTTCGGTTTCATCGTATGGCAACCATACCGTATTATCACCGCCGTTTGGACAGGCCAGCCTACACCAACAACCCAGGACGAATTTTCATGCCCACCTCTCACTGCAGGATCGCGGCCGCGGTTCTTTCCGGCGCAGCCGTCTTCGCAGCCGACGCCGCGCTCTCAGCACCCGTCGCGACCGTCGAGGTCGATGCCCGGGAAGCGCCGCGCGGAGTCGAGCGCGTGCACCTCGTTCTGCCGGTCAAACCGGGCAAGCTCACGCTCCTGTATCCGAAGTGGCTGCCCGGTGAGCACGCTCCCAACGGCCCCATCGGCGGCCTGTCGGGCCTCAAATTCTCTGCAAACGGCCGAGCCATCGCCTGGCAGCGGGATGCGGAGAATATGTTCGCCTTCCATCTCACCGTGCCGGCGGGAGTCAGCGCGCTCGATGCGGCATTCGAGGTGGACGCCGTCCCGGATGCCGACAACAACAATGCGCTGCGCACGAGCACCGAAACCTTGGCCATCGTCCTTTGGAATCAATTGGTGCTGTACCCCTTGGGCGCGCGCTCGGACGACCTGCGGTTCGCCGCCACGCTGCAGCTGCCCGCAGGATGGCAGTTCGGCAGCGCTTTGCCGCGCTCGCAGGGTGCCGGCGACGGCGCGCAATTCGCGCCGGTCTCGCTCACCACCCTCATCGACTCTCCGCTCATCGCAGGCAGCCATTTTCGCACCGTCGAGCTTGGCGGCACGCCCGCCGTGTCCCTGCATATCGCGGCGGACAGCGACGCGGCGCTCGACATCTCTGCGGCGACCACCGGGCAACTTCGCAAACTCGTGCAGGAAACGACGGCGCTGTTCGGAGCGACCCATTACGGCGAGTACCACTTTTTACTCACCCTGAGCGACCGCATCGGCTACGAGGGCATCGAACACCATCAGTCGAGCGACAACCGGCTCGCCGAGCGGTCTCTCATCGACGAGTCGCTGTTGCGCAGCGCGGGTGTGGTGAGCCTCCTGCCGCACGAATACGTGCACTCCTGGAATGGCAAATACCGCAGACCCGCAGGGCTCGCCACGGGTAACTACGACTCACCCATGCGCGGCGAACTGCTGTGGGTCTACGAAGGCCTTACCGAGTATCTCGGCATGGTGTTGAGCGCGCGCAGCGGTTTGGCCTCCCCGGAGGACGCCCGCGACCACTGGGCCGATGTGGCGGCATGGCTGCAGACCCGGCAGGGTCGCTCCTGGCGGCCGTTGGCCGACACCGCGATCGGGGCGCAGATCGGCTACACCCAGGCGCGCGAATGGCAGGCACGGACCCGCGGCGTCGACTTCTATGACGAGTCGGCCATGCTCTGGCTGGAAGCGGATGCGCTCATCCGCGACACGACCGGCGGCGCCAAGAGCCTGGATGACTTTTGCCGGCTGTTCTATGGGCCGCCGAGCAGTGCGCCGGCGGTGGTGCCCTACGATTTCAACGACATCGTCAAGGCGCTCAATGCGGTTCTGCCCTACGACTGGAGCAGCTTCTGGACGGAGCGCCTGAACCGCGTGCGCGCGGCCGCACCGCTCGAGGGACTCGCGGCCGCGGGGTGGCACCTCACCTTCGCCGATACTCCTTCCGCGGAGCAGACCGGCGAAGCCGAACTCACGAAACGAACCGACCTGTCCTACTCGCTGGGATTCGCGTTGAAGGACGAAGGAGCCATCATCACGAGCGTACTGCAAGGAACGCCCGCCGACACCGCAGGGATCGCGCCGGACAGCAGCCTGATCGCGGTGGGCGGCCGCAAGTACTCGAAGCACGTCCTCGGGGATGCGCTCAAGGCAAGCGCCAAGGAGCCGCGCACGATCAGGCTCCTGATCGAGAAGGACGAAGTGTTCAAGACCTTCGACCTCAGCTATTCAGGGGGAGCGCGCTACCCACGCTTGGAGCGCGACGCATCCACCGTCGACCACTTGACCGCTATCGGCGCGGCCCGGAGCCCTTGAGCGCCGCCGCAAACGCCTTGCGAGCCTCCACCCGGATGGCACCGATACGGCATGCCCACATCGGCTTCAAGTCGTCGAACGATCTGCGGCCGGCGTTGGCCGCGCGCTCGAGTTCGTCGTCCCACGCACACTTGTCCGCCAGCAAGCGCTCGAACGCGGGCGACTTGCCGCCGAGTCTCGCCAGGTCTTGCTGGGTCAGCCAATACACTTCCTGCGGCGTCCGCTGGTCCTTGACCGACGGTTGCGCACTGTCCTCGAGAAGCGAGGCGGGCACGCCGTTCTCGACTAGAAAGGCGAGTGCCGTGTCTTGGACCGGAACACCGATGCCGAGCAGACGCTCACCCTCGACGCTGCGCTGCGCCGCCGCCGCGTAGATGAGAAAACAGGCGCCGGAGCATCGACCCGTCAGCGGGCCGACGTCGACTTCGGAATACAGCGATTTCAAGAGAGCGGCAATCCTGACCGCCTCGCCGGTATCGCCGGCCGCCCCGGCCACGATGACTTTGTTGTGCGTCAGGAACCGATCGGGATCTTCCGCTATTTTCGACAGCAGGCGGTCGTAGTCACCCGGCACGATGTCGCCTGATAGAACCAGCGGGCCGACCGGACCCACGTACCGGCCGGTGAAGGCATCATGGTCCATATAGAAGAATTCGGCGCTCGCTGCCGGATGGCCGCATAGGACCATGGCGGCGAAGGACATGGCGAGGCGCCGGATCGGACGGAGGCCGCGCTCGCGCCATGTCTGCGAGCGACGACACCTCATTTGACGATAACCGTCGCGCACATCGTTGCGTGATGCAGTTAACGCCATCACCGTCATGCAAAGCATAGCGTCGTCGCCGTCCGCAAAAGGAGTGATGACCATGCAGGGAGCCCGTCTGAGTAATTCCTTAGGCTACCGTACGCTCCTCCTTGCCTGGACGTTGCTCGCAGTTTTGTCCGGATGCGACATCAGTTCGTACAGCAGCAATCAGGGCACGGCCACCCCCAGCGACAGCCCGGTACCCACGGGCGGCGGAGGGGCCCCGGCTTCGGGATACACCGGGTCGGCTGCACCGGCCGGCAGCGACGACCTGGTGGTGGCAACGCCTTCGGTCGCCGACCTCGTCACCGCGGTCGGCGCCAGCCGAACCCTCACCATCACCTTCGCGTCCAGCGACGGACGCCCGATGACGGGTTTCGACAGCTCGGAAACTTTGGGCTTGCTGCCGGCCGGTTGGAGCGGACCCGCCCGTTTCGCCTGCACGACGGTGAGCACCGGCAGCGGTTGCGTGCTGAACCTGACTTACGCGCCCACTGCCGCCGCGAGCGGCACCCTCACCGTCCGTTATGTGGTGGTGGACAACGCCGGCCTGGCGAGGACGGATGGCTCGCTCACCGTCGATTACGCTGCGACCCCGCACGACAACGTCGTCGCGACGGCAGCGCCCACCGGGGAAATCAGCGCCGCAGTCGGCGCCGGCGTCCAGCCGGTGCACGTCAATTTCACCACGGACGACGGCAACGCCGCGACCAATCTCATGCTGAGCACCGACCTTACCGCCCTGCCGTCCGGTTGGACCAGTGCGCAAAATGGTTTCTCGTGCGCCATCGTCAGCACCGGCAGCGGCTGCCAGCTCGCCCTGAGCTATGCAGGAACTGCGGGCAGCGCGGGGGTGCTCACCTTGAACTACACCTACCTCGATGATTCCGGCGCGCCGGGGACCGGGTCCCTCAGCATTCCCTATGTGTCGACGACCGCCAACAACGTGGTTGCCACGGCATCTCCGCCGGGACAAATCATCGCGGTACAAAAGGGCGGCGGCCAAGCCGTACCGGTCTCATTCACCACCGACGACGGCAATCCCGCAACCCATCTGCTCGTGACCTCGAATCTTCAGGCGCTTCCGTCCGGTTGGCGGACCGCGTCCACCAATTTCTCGTGCGACATGGTCAGCACCGGCAACGGCTGCCAGCTGCCGCTTAACTTTGCGCCGTCGACTTTGGGCGGCGGTACGCTCACGCTGAACTACGCGTACACCGACGGTGCCGGTGCGGCCAAGACCGGCATTCTCAACATCGGCTACGCCGCGACCACCAACGACAACGTGGTCGGCACGGTATCGCCTGCCGGCCAAGTCAACGCAATCGTCGGATCGGGGACTCATCCGACGACGGTCACGTTCACCACGGATGATGGACGCGCGGCCACCGCCCTCACCTTGACCAGCGACCTGGGCGCACTGCCCGCAGGCTGGACCAGCACCGCCGGCAGCTTCGGCTGCAGCGGCATCGACGCCGCCGCCGTCTGTGCGTTGCCGTTGACGTACGCCCCGGCCGCCGCGGGCAGCGGTTCGCTGGCTTTGGGCTACGCGTACAAGAACAATGCGGGCCAAGCCAGGACCGGCACGGTGAATATCGCCTACCGCGCGACCACCGACGACAACATCGTCGCGACTTCCAGCCCGAATTCACTCACCGTGGCTACCGGCAGCACTACGGGCGTCACCGTCACCTTCACGACCGACGATGGCAACGCTGCGAGCGCCTTGTCCATCGCCACGGCGCTCGACTCCCTTCCGGCGGGCTGGAGCGCTGCGTCGAGCAGCTTCGGCTGCAGCGCGGTGAGTGTCGGGACCGGTTGTGTGCTGGCGCTGGTCTACTCACCCACGATTGCCGATTCAGGAACCTTGAACCTCCAGTACAGCTACCTCAACGACTCGGGACTTCCGAAATCGGGCAACGTGTCGGTCGCATATACCGCAGGTCCGTGATCGATGAGGCACGTCGCACCGGCGCGGTATTCCGGCTGCTGATTGCTGCATTGCAGCGTAGGTACAGTATCGCCGACTCCGACGCGAGGGTTCACTCCGGTTCGTTTGGGACTACACTCTAGGCGTCAAGACGTATCCGGTGTCGGTGCCAATTACCGTGGGGGCGATCGTGAACACAACACTCGTTTCAAGTGAAGCACAAGATCTGCATCTTGAGGTCCTGCGAGTCTCGGTCTTCCGACCGCTGGTTTGGTTGAAGCGAGGATGGCTCGATATGCGAAACCCGGCCAGCCTGGGTTACGGAGCGTTGATCGTGGCGCTGGGCTGGACGCTCTTGATTTTTTGCGGCACGCATCCGTACTTCATTGCCGCCGCGATCTCCGGGTTCCTGCTCGTTGGGCCGGTGATGTCGGCCGGGTTGTGTGAAATGTCGCGGCGTTTCTCCGCGGGACAGAACGCCAACTTCGACGAATCGCTGGACGGTTTCGCCCGCAATTTCCACTCGCTATTCGAGTTCGGCGCCATTCTGGCCGGGTGCGCGCTCGTATGGTTCGGCATTTCGGCAGTGATGCTGGGCGCGGTATTTCACGTTGCCGCACCCGACATGCGTGAGACTCTCTACCAAGGTTTTCTCGAATCGACGAATCGATCGCAGGTGCTGGCGTACATCGCCGTCGGCGGGGCGCTGGCCGTTGCCGTGTTCGCGGTCTCGGTCGTGGCGATTCCGCTCATCGTCGATCGGCATGCCACGGCCGGTCAAGCCATGCGCGCGAGCGTGAAGGCGGTGTTCAGCAACATTCCCGCGATGATCGTCTGGAGCGGCTTGATCCTGTTGCTGACCATCATTGGCTATGCACCGCTGCTCGGTGGGCTGTTGTTCATCGCGCCGCTGTTGGGACATGCCACCTGGCACGCGTACAAGGACATGATCCGGTAGCCGGTAGCACGGGCAGGAGCTGCGGGCGGAAGCGCCTGGGAACCTCAGACAGGCTCTGGGCGATCGAGGAGATCGCTTCCGGCATCGCGTATCGATCTGCAGCCGGTCAGCACCATGGCGACTTCGAGTTCCGCTCGCAGCGTCTCGAGCATCCGGGCGATGGCCGCCTGTCCGCCGGCGCCGAGGGCGTAGGCCCATGCGCGTCCAACGAAGCACGCTTTCGCGCCTAGAGCGCAGGCCTTGAGCACGTCCAGTCCGGAGCGCACGCCGCCGTCCAGGTAGAGCTCAAGATCGCCGCCCACCGCGTCCGCGATGCGCGGCAATGCCGAAATCGATGACCTCACGCCGTCGAGCTGGCGCCCGCCATGGTTGGACACCACGAGTCCCTGCGCACCCGCCTTGACCGCATCGCGGGCATCTTCCCGATCCAGCACACCCTTGATCACCAGCGGCCCATCCCAGGCGGCGCGGATCCAGTCGAGATCCGCCCAGGTGATGGAGCGGTCGAAGTTGTTCGCGATCCAGGTCAGAAAATCGGCCGCTCCGCCTCCGTTCTGCAACGCGCCGTCCACCGAACCCAGGCGATGCGGCCTGCCGTTCATCCACACGTCCCACAACCAGTGCGGATGCCTGAGACCATCCTGGGCCTGATTGAGAAATGCCCGCACTCCCGTCAAGCCGCGAAATCCCGAGCGCACGTCGCGATACCGCGCGCCGGGCAGCGGTAGATCGACGGTGAGCACGAGCACCGGGCTGCCCGCCGCCTTGGCAAGGCGCAGGAGCTCGCGCATGTAGCCCCGATCCTTCAATACATAGAGCTGGAACCAGGGCGGAACACCCGCCCGCGCCACTTCCTCCACGCCGCAGATTCCCATGGTCGACAAGCAGAACGGGACCCCCGCGGATGCGGCGGCGCGCGCCGCTTGAACCTCGCCGCGCCGCGCGTACATGCCGGCCATGCCCACCGGCGACAAACCCACCGGCATGCGGCACCGCTGGCCCAAGGTCTCGATCGCGGTGTCCAGACCCGACATGTCGCGCATTACCCGCTGCCGCAACACCAGATTCGCGAAGTCCTCGACGTTGCGCTTCAACGTGACTTCCCCGTAGGAGCCGCCGTCGATGTATTCGAAGAATATCTTCGGCAGGCGGCGCCGCGCGAGTTCGCGGTAATCGTCCACGGAGGCCGCACGGCGCAAGGAATTCACGGGCACCCACCGCGGCTCATCAGCGTCTACCGCGGCGGTGAAGCGCTGAAGGTGACGGCCGAGGCCGCGCGGGTTTCACGAAGCTTCGCCGCCACGCGTTCCGCCTCGGCCATCGCGTGGAGCACATTGCCCCCCGCCAGCTTCGCGAGGTCCGCGTCGGTCCAGCCGCGTTTCATGAGCTCCATGAGCAGCGCCGGGTACTTGTCGACGCCCTCGAGCCCGGCCGGCGCATCTTCGATGCCATCGAAATCGGAGCCGAGACCGACGTGGTCCGCACCCGCGAGCAGCCGAATGTGCTCGATATGATCGGCCACTTGAGCCAACGTCGCCTGCGGGCGAGGATGCGCCTTCACCCAGTCGGCGAGCGCCGCCTTGGCACGTTCCGGCTGTCCGATGTAGAGGCCGACATAGGGTGGGCTATTGAAACGCGTCCGTTCGGCCGCCTCCGCGGCGTCCCACTCATTGCGAACCGCCGAAATATAGCCCGGTGCGAAATTGACCATGACCACTCCACCCTTCTCGCCCACCGTCTTGAGGACGTCGTCGGGCACGTTGCGGGGATGGTCGACGAGCGCGCGTGCCGAGGAGTGCGAGAAAATCACGGGCGCTTCGCTTATCGCGAGAGCCGCCTTCATGGTATCGGGCGATACGTGGCTGATATCCACCAGCATCCCGAGGCGATTCATCTCGCGGACCACTTCCCCGCCGAAAGCCGTCAATCCGCGATGCGCCGGAGCGTCGGTGGCGGAGTCGGCCCAATCGGTATTGGTCGTGTGGGTCAGCGTCATGTAGCGCGCCCCGGCGTCGTACATCTGCCGCAGCACGCCGAGCGAATTGTTGATCTGGTGTCCACCCTCGATGCCGATCAAACACGCGACTTTGTGCAATTGATGGATACGATGGACATCGGCCGCCGAGTAGGCCATCGCCAGGTCGTCGGGATAGCGCGCGCACATGCGCTTGACCAGGTCGATCTGCTCGAGTGTGGTCTGGACGGCCTCGAAGCCCTTGGTGTCCACCGGCACCCAGACCGACCAGAATTGGCCTCCGACATTGCCGGTGCGCAGGCGCGGGATGTCGGTCATCAAGGGTGCGGCGTCCGGCGGGAACGGCAGCCGGGCGGTATCGGACTTCAAATCCACCGCCGCGAGATCGCCTTTGAACCGGCTGCGAATCTCCCACGGCAGGTCGTTGTGGCCGTCGATGAGCGGGGTCCCCGCAAGCACCCGCAGGGCCCGCGCCTCATAGCTCGGGGTGGCGCCCCAGACGGCGGGCGCAAGACACGGGAGGACGCTCAACGCAAGAATAGGACCGGCGATCCTCAAGCAACCACCTGCAACACGGCCTCCGAGACCTGCTCATCGATCTCGGCCGCATGCTCGCGATGCACCGGATAGCGGATCAACGCCTGCATGCGCCCATCCGCGAGATGCATCTGAACATGGGGTGTGGCATCTTCCACCGAGGCGGCCGCGGTGCTGCGCTGGATTTCCCTGGTCTGCCGCGTGATTTCATCCCGGTACCGGCTCGAAACGCTGCCGACCGCGGCCAACAGGCGATCCTTCAACGCGGCATAGTCCTTGACCACGGGCAGCGTCAGCGTCATCTCATGCCAGGAGATGTTCACGCCGGGGATTTGCTTGAACAAGCCGCCGGACGCCTGGAACACGATCAGATTGGCGAAGGCGACGACCCGGCCGGTGGGCCCCAACGGTCCCTGCGTGTTGAGTTCCATCAGGTGCATCCGCACCAGTCCCAGGTCGATCACCTCGCCGATCACGGTACCGATCTGGATTCGATCGCCGACGCGGATGCCGTATTTCCCGATCAGGAAGAAATAGCCCACCACCGACACCAGCACGCTTTGCATGGCCACCGCCAGACCGGCGGTAAGCAGCCCCGCGAAAGTCGCGAAGGTGCTGATTTCGGTGACGAAGCTCAAGCCCACGATGGCGATGATCGCAACCCATAGGACGATCTTCCGCACCAGCAGGAGTTGGTATCGCCGGCGCGGCTCGTGCGAAAAGCGCAGCACGGCGCGCCGCCACACCTCTGCGAGCACGAACACGGCTGCCAGGATGCACGCCAGGATTCCCAGCCGAACCCCGAGCGCCGTCAATGCGTCGCGATACTGCCGCTGCGTGGAATCGCGCCAGTTGCCCAAATTGTGCCGATACTGCTGCAGCAACACCCGCTCTTCCGATAGCGGAATGAGAATCGACGACGTTTGCTTGAACAACCAGGCCAGCGTATCGAATTCGCCGCGCAGCGCCTTGAGCGCCGCGCTGGCGGCGCTGTCCGCCTGCGACGCCAGCTCATCGCTGCGGGCCGAGTAGGCTTTCAATTGCTTGAGCGGCGCCGTGCTGATCTTCTGAAATGTGTCGGCGAGCGCGGCCGTGCGCTCATCGACGACGTCGATGGCTTTGATCTTGTTTCTCAATCGGAGTGCGCTCGAGCCCAGATCCCATATACCGGTACGCGCGGGGGCTGCGGTGGCCCCCGCGACGGCGGAGCTGCCGGCCGCCGCCGGGGCGGTCGGCGACGCGGAAGCCGGCGTCCCGCTCGCACCGGGAATGGTTGCCGCGATGGCGTCGATGTGCGCCTTCAACGCGTTGGCGCCGGCGCCCTTGGGATCGCTCTCGTTGACGAAATCCGCCATGGTGTCCAGCAGATTCTTGCGGGCCGCCACCATCGCGAGCTCGCCCTGCAACTCCAGCAAGGTGGCCGGGAGCGCCGGGTCGGCCTTTCCGGACGCTGCGCGCCGGCGGTCCGCCGCCATCTCGTCTTCGATGGATTTTTGCTTGGCTTCCAGGTCGGCACGCTGGCGATTGAGCGCCTGCGGCGAGGAGGCATCGGCAGTCTGCCCGGCAGAGGCTTCGCTGCTCAAGAGTTCCGCGTTCGCGCGCGCGATCTCGAAGGCCAGGGCAACCACCTTGTCCGCGGTCTGGCGATTGGCGAAAAGAATGAGGAGATCGCTCGGTTGGGTGGCATTTTGCTGCTGGGTGCCCAGCGTCCGATACCAATCGACGGTCTCATCCAGGATTTGGATGACCTGGTCGGCAGCCAGTATGGAGACGCGCGAGTCCTGGGGGGCGGCGGATTCCGCCGCACGCGCAAGCCCGCACCCCATGACAAGGGCGGCCAGCAGCACGAGGAGGAAGCGGTGGCGCATTCCGAATCCTACCGCAAAACACCAGGTTGGAATTCGGTGGCAACGGTCGCGTCACAAATCCACTAAAGATTTTTCGCGGGGCGCCGACCCACCTCATACGACTTATTTCAAACAGGGCAAGGACCATGACAACAAATGCAGTGTCGGGAACGGTCCCGGCGGCGAGCCTATCGTCGTTATTGGGCGTTACCAGCAGCTTGACCAGAAAGACCGACAACGAAGGCGATTCGGATGCCGGCGGCGTCCGAGGCGGCGGCACTCTATTTACGGCGTTGCTCGCGGCGTTGACGCAGTTCGTCATCAGCCATCCCGCGGGAACGGCGGCCGGCACCGGGACGACCGGAACCACCGGCACCCCGTCGACGCCGGCCACTACGACGACGCCTGCGCCCACGACGACGCCGGTCACCGCTACGACGCCGGCTACCACGTCGACGGCCGCCGCGGCGACCCCCGCGGCAAACAGTACCAGCAGCACCGCCGGCGGGGTACCGAGCACGTTGTCGCAGGACCTCCATGCATTCCTGCATGATTTGTTCCATGCTCTGCGCCAGGAGGGCCACCACCGGCACGAAGACGACGACTCACGGCACTGGCACGTTCGGTCCGCTCCGAGCAGCGCCACCCCGGTGCCGACGCCGTCTACCACGACCACGACCCCCGTGCCTACGCCGGTCACCACGACCAGCACCGGTACGATCACAACCCCGGGCGTGATACCGGCAACCACGCCGACCACAGCGCCGGCCACGACGCCCACTGCCACAACCGACACGGGGACCACGACCCCGCCGGTTGCAACTCCCACCGGCATCGCCCGGTACGGTCAGCGCGGCCTCGTCGCGGAACTCACGGCGCTCATCAGGGACTTGGGCAACGGCACGGCAGCCGATGCGGCGGGTCCACCGTCGAGAGTTTCAGCGAAAACCCTTTCCGATCTGAACGCCGCATTTGCCAAGCTCATAGGCGATTTGGGCGGTACGGTCTCCGCTGCATCGACGGGCACACCCGGCGCATCTACCGACACAACCGCTGCCCTGCCGGCCACCGACTCGAGCACTACCGCGAGCACGGCGGCCGCCGGGACGGCGACCACGCCGGCAACCGACGCTGCGGCTCACGCCGACACTTCCGCCCTTCAATCCTTCCTCACCAGCTTTTTGCAGGATCTGCAAGGCAGTACCGCAAGTGCCGCCGGCGCACTGGGCAACGCCGTAAACGTCTCCGCCTAGGAACCTGTCGGACTTGCGTTTCCGCTGCTGCGCAGCTGGCAAAAACCACGCTTTTTGCCCGGGGCGCGCAGCCGGCGGAAACGAAGCTGATGTCCGATGAACCAGGGGAGCGGCGCTTTCACGGGGGCGGCGCCGCCCCCACGCGAATTCGGAACATCTTGCCGATCAACCGCAGGGACTCCGGCTCGTCCCATGCTCTGGCACCATAAATCTTATCGAGAACGCGCCCGTCGGCATCGATGAGCACGGTCAGCGGCAGCCGCGTGGCTCCCAGCATGTTTTCCATCTGCAACTTCGAATCGATGAATTGACTGATGGTCGCATTGGACTTTCTGAGCAGCGTCATGGCTTGTTCAGGATAGTCGTCCGTCGAGATGCCGATCACCGTGAATTGGCCGGCGGGATCCATCCAGGCAAGCCGCTCCAATGACGCCATTTCCGCGCGGCAAGGGCCGCACCAACTTGCCCACATATTGATGATCAGTGGTTTGCCGCGGAACTCCGAGAGCTTCCGGGGCGAACCGTTCAACCCCTGAAGCGTCGCATCGCGGAGAGAATCGCCGATTTGCAGTTGGCCGGGTGTTTTCTCCGCGCCTTCAGCCGCCGTACCCAGCAAGCAAAATACCAAGATAGAGCACACCCACCTCATCATGCGCACGCAGTGTACTCATAACGCCGCGGAAGTGCCCGAACGCACCCAAATCGCATCGCCCCGTATTTCGTAGGTGAGCGAGGTCGTCGCGAGCACATTCGACATCGCATCGATCGGCGCCTGGTGACGCACCGAGCCGTGGAGAACGGTGCGATCGGCGATCTGCCGGGCATTGGCGTCGGCGAAATTCAAGGGGCGGCCAAGTTCGCGGCTCACCCATTGCAGAAACCCGATCAGCGGCCTGCCTTCGATCTCATAGTCGGGGGCCAAAGCCGTCGTCCACGACCAGTCTCGACCGTAGGTATCGATGGGTCGCTGCACGATGGACTTACCGGGCGCCGCCAGCAGTTCGGTGCCGGCGCCGGCCACGACCGTATCGGTCCTGCCGACGAACCGGATGCTGCCTTCCCGGACACGCACCCGAATGGAATTGTCATGGCTCAAGACTTCGAATTCAGTGCCGATGTGTTCGATCGCACCCGCGTTCGTCATGATGCGCAGAGAACTCCCGGTGCCGGTTGCCGACGGAATATCGAGATAAATCAGCCCACGCTCCAACGATATCTGGCTGGGGGAGATCACAGCCAATTCACTCTTCGCGGAGATTCGCAGTGTGCCCCCTCGCGCAAGGGCGACCAGGGCCGGACCCTGTGCCCACACACGATCCCCGACCCGCAGTTCCGCGCCCTGCAGCAGAGTTCGACGCGGGGAACGTGCGGCAAGGACCGAGAGCGCACCTTCGTCCGTCCGGGAAACCGAACCCACGGGGACGGCCTGGGGGGGCGGCCTGGCAACCCAGGGGGCGACGCCCACGGCCACGGCCGCCACGGCGGCCGCCGCGAACCAGCGCAGGCGGGATGAACGTGCGGTGCGCTGTTTCCCGACCGCCGTACCTACGGTCGTTGCGCCGTGCCACTCTCGTTCGACGGCGGCGCGCACGCGCTCCAGCGCGTCTTGGCTCAAGGCCGGCGTTCGCAGCGCAGCCCTCAACAACTCCTCCTCGCTCGAGGCGGGATCGGAATTCTGGAAACGCTCATCCGTCATGCCGCCGACCTTTCTGCCAGCGCTGACGAAACGCCTCCCGGGCGCGCGCCAGCATGGATTGAACGGCGATCCCGGTAAGGTCCAATTGCAGTGCAATCGTCTCCACCGTCAACCCATCGCCGTACTTTGCCTCCAAGACGAACGCATAGTTCGCCGGCAGACTGTCCAATACCCTCATGATCTCCGCGCGCTCCGCCGCGGCTTGCAATTTTGGAACGGGCTCCTGGCCTTCAGGCGCGCGCAGCATTTCCTCCCAACGGTGAGCCGCCTCGGGTTCGTCCAGGCTGAGATGGGCTGGGCGCCGCTTCGCCTTGCGATGCTGATCCGCCAATTCATTTCGACAGATTTCCGTCAACCACGTGAACAATGCCGCCTCACCGCGATAGCTTGCGAGATGTCGGACGGCCTTGATCAGGGCACTCTGGACGATGTCTTCCAGGGTGGCGGGGTCCAACGCCGTTCTTCGTGCGATAAAGGCTGCGAGCCGGGGCGCGCTGTTCTTGAAGAACTCATCGAACGCACGCTGGTCGCCCGCGCGCATTCTCGCAACCAATGCGCGATCCGCTTCGTACACCCCGTGACATCCTTCGCACTCATTGGTCAGGGGTGCGAGGTTAGACGCCGCGCCTACCATAAATCAATCGCATACCGGTCAATAAATCGAGGTTGGCCGGCCCCACGGCTTGTCCGCCAGATTATGGAATAAGCAGAAGGCTGTAGCCAATTTGCGCCATGCCGCGATTGATTCGTGGATCGTGTAGCGTCTACAGTCTCGTGTGGTTACCCCGGAAACGGCGCTGAGGTGTATTGTGTCCAAAAAGTACGCAAGCCAGGACTGGGAAGGGCACAAGCCGGCGACGAGCGCCGTTTTGCTCGACGTCATTACCACGGCGACCACCGGATCGGCGAAAGTCTCGCGAGCCGATCGAGTGCTGTTCACGGCGTGCGAGTTTTGGGCCTCCGCCAGGAACGGCAGTCTTCACAGCCAGCTCAGCGATGACCCGGTGACCCAATTGCGCGCCGCCGAAGCGGCGTTCACCGTCATCGGACTGAGGCAGGCGGCGAGCATCGTCCAGCGTGCCCGCATGGACATGATGAGAACCGCCCCGCCGGTCCCGCTGCAAGTCGTTACCGGCAACCTCGAAAGAGAACTCGCCGCCCTCGATGAGCCGGTCGACCAGATGATCGCGGACTTTGCGAACCGGCAGGCCCTGGACCGGCTAAGTTAATTCGGGTTTTCCCCTACTGCATCGAAAAGCGCCTCCGGCTGCAACCAGCCGTTCCCGCGGCGGCATCAGCTACCCACTATCACCCCGCGCTCGTACCCACTTAAAGTAATTGTCGCTGTCGCTGCAGTGCGCCAAACTACGCCCGCTGCGGCCATGGAATCGAGAGCCACCCGCAGCGCATAAAAACTAAAGGTGCTGGGTGTTCGTGTCGGAACTGCGTAAACACTCTGGCTGGTTCAACGTCTGGCTCCTTGCGGCGTGCACGGCCATGGCCGCGGCGCAGCCGGCGGCACGGGTGGCCGTGGTCGATGTGTTGCGGGCGCTCAGCGCGGCCGGCGTCAACGTCCTCTACAGTTCGGATTTGGTGCCGGCGACGCTCGATGCCCCGGACGCTCTACCGCGTGGTGATCCGATGTCGCGGGCGGTGGCGGCCCTGGCCGCAAACGGCCTGATTCTGCGTCGCACCGGCGGGACGACCTACGTCGTCACCCAGAGTACTGTCAAGCTCCAATCGTCGACGCCCAAAGCACCGGCGGCCGCCCCGCGTGCGGCGCTCGACGAGGTGTCGGTGTTTGCGAGCCGATATGAATTCACGGCCGGCACGGAGGGCGAGCCGGTCGAATTCAGCGACCGTCAGATCGACGAAATGCCCGGAACAAAGGCCGACTCGATCCGCGCACTGCATACCGCACCGGGGCTCGCGAGCAATCTCTCGGCGAGACCGTACGTGCGCGGCGCCATGCTCGACGACGTCCTTTTCAAGTACGACGGTATCGCGCTGACCGAGCCGTTTCACTTCCGGAATTACCAGAGCGTGATGAGCATCTTCAACCCCTTCACGGTGGATCGTGCCGATGTCTATACCGGCGGCTTCCCGGTCAAATACGGCACTCGCTCGGGAGGTGTGATCGACCTGACCCCCGCTTCGGTTTCCTCGGGCTCTAGTTACAGCATCGGCGCCAGCTTGCTCAGTTACGACCTCGAGACCGTCGGCCGCAGCGACACTCTTCCCCTTGAATGGCTGTTCGTCGCCCGGGCCAGCAGCGCCGACCGCGTGCTGGAGCGGCTCTTGAGCGAACCGGGCGAGCCCACTTTTTACGACATGGTCGGGCGCTTACGCTGGACGGTCGATCCAGCATCCGCCGTCACGCTCGGTTGGCTCCTGCTCGACGACAAAGTTGCATTCACGTCGGAGCCTGAAGAGGGGCACGCGATCGGACGGTCGCACGACGCCGCGGCGTGGTTGAGGTGGGACTGGACGCCCGCCGACACGCTGCAGGGCAATTGGTCCTTGGCGTTTGCCGATACGGAGCGCAACAACAGCGGCGCCGTCGTCTGGCCGGGAATCGCAACCGGCAGCCTGGTGGCCGAGCGTTCGTTTTCGACCATCGCCGTGCGCAGCGACTGGACCTACGCAGCCGCGTCCGCACTGCGCTGGAATTTCGGCGGCGAATTCACCCATGAAACGGCGGAGCTCATGTTCCAGCGGCAAGAAATTTTCGCAAATGCCATTGCCCTGGCGTTCCGCCGGCCGGTCGACGCATCGATCACGTCGGATCAATCGCCTCATTCCTCGGCATTCGGCCTGTACTCCGCGGTGCATCGGCGCTGGCAAGACTTCGAAGCGGAGATCGGAATGCGCTTCGACTCCCAGGATTACCGGGGCTTCGGCGAACGGAGGCAATTTACTCCGCGTATCAACCTGCACTATGACTTCAGCGATCGCTGGCGCGCGTACGCGTCATGGGGACAATTCACGCAGGCGCAGCGGGTGGACGAGTATCGTGCCGAAGGCAACCAGGTTGCTCCCGACCCCACGAGCCGGGCCACTCACGTCATCGCCGGGATCGCACGCGAGAGCGCAGGATCGACGAACTGGCGGCTCGAGGCCTACCGCAATCACTGGTCGGTCATCAGCCCCTACTACGAGAATAGCTTCGGGCAACTATCGCTTCTGCCGCAGCTCGGGCCGGACCGGGTGCTGGTGGTGCCGGCCGACGCGGACGCCGTCGGTCTCGAATTGAGCGCGCAGCGATCCTTCGGCCCGAGCTGGAGCGCTTGGGGAACTTACAGCCTGTCGCACGTCACCGATGATGCGAATGGCCGGGAATGGGTGCGTAGTTGGGATCAGCCGCATTCTGCGAACTTCGGCATTGCCTGGACCCGCGCCCGGACCTCCGCATCCGCTTTGTTCAGTTGGCACAGCGGTTGGCCCAAAACGCCCGTGACCGTAGTCCCCGCGACCGCCGCGACGCCGGCTTCCCTTCTCGTGGGACCACGAAACTCCTCGCGGTGGAGAGATTACTTCAGTACCGATCTGCGCGTGTCGACGTCGGTGCCTCTGTCGTTCGGCGAACTATCATTGTGGCTCGACGGCACCAACCTCACCGGCCGGGCCAACCCCTGCTGTATCGAATTGTATTCAATGAGCAATGTGCCGGCCGTCGAGAATCACGACTGGCTGCCGCGTGTCGTCAACGTGGGCTTCACGGTCAAGGTGCGGCGGCCCTAGTCCATTTGAAAAAGCCGCCTGCGGCGCTGTTTGTGGGCACCCTTTGGGCCGACCTCCGGTCGTCCAAACGCGCTCCTGCGCGTTTGTCGGATCAAGGCGCCGGCACGTAACTGGCGGGCAGGCTGTATCCCATGAGGTCCTCGAACAGGCTGGTGCCGCCCGCTTTGCCGAGTTGCCAGGCTCGTAGCCGGGCGAACTCGCTGGGGTGGGTCTCGAGCGCTCGACACCAGTCCTCGGCGAATGTCTTATAGAGCCGCAACCGCTCCGACATCAATCCCTCTGGATCGACGGCAACCTCGGTGACGAGATTGACCGTGTGCAGCGATGCAAATCGCGGGTCGACGATCTGCAGGCGTCGACCGCGGTGCCGAAGCCAACAGACCGCCAGCGGCAACGTTCGCGGCAGGCGCGGGGTCGATCCGCCGCGCAGCTGCCCCATCTCGGGCAGCTGCAATTCGCAGCACGCGACGACCAACTCCACATCGCCCCGGCCGGCTTCCTTTGCCAAAGCGGCCAGGAGCGCCTGCTTCGCGCCAATGGTGCCGACGTGACCGGCGAGAAGGGTGTGCAAATCGTCGGGGGTTCGGCCCCGCCCCGTATCGCAATCGAGTACGTACTCGGCGGCCTCGCGCAGCGTGCGCCCATCGAATCGTGCGCGGCATACGGAGCCAAAACGGCCGTACGGATCGAGAGACACGTTAGGCAACAGGCGGCCTTCATGCCGCAGCGAAAGTACCGGTCGCCCGCCCTCGTTCGCGCCCCTTCCGGCGTTCTTCGGTACCTGCGCGTTGAAGTCGCTCATTCGCATTTGAGACGCCGCGAGCCGGCGAAATCAATCGCGCTTTCGCCGAGGAAATCAAAGACGCCGCAATCTGTTAAAGGCAATACACCTTGAGTGCGTCGTAGTGCGGCTGAGCCTCGTCGGCCAGCCGCTGCAGCGGCGGCGGCAGGACGACGGCGGATTGGAGTCCCCGGGCTTCGAAGCCGGTGGAGCGTTCGACCGATTGGTACCACGCGGGCGCCCAGACGCCGTCGGTGGGGCGCGGACCGGGCGGCCAGCCGAGCATGGACGGAGTGAACACGATGCCGAGCGCCCCGCACAAGCGCTCGAGGGCGCGCGCGGGATTCGCCAGGATGTCGGCGGCATCCACCACCGGCGGTGCGGCACCCAGGCGCTCGGCCTCCCGCTCGAAGAGCCGCCGCTGTTGGACGAAACCCAAGTCCGCCTGCGTCACGTGAGTCCGCTTGGCCGCGTAGGATGCCAGCACGGCCGGGGGATCGCGGATGAGGAACGCGTTCAGCACCTGCGACATCCAATTGCGCTCGAACCCTTCCAACAGATGCAGCGTCATGTGCTTCTGATACCAGATGGGCTTGCCGCCAGGCACCGGCCCCACCAGAGAAGCGGCCACCTCGCCGGCATCGATCGATTGCGAAGCGATCACCTCATCGCGCAGCGGGTGATCGATTCCCGTCCGATGCAAATACGCCGCATAGAAAGGTTCGTCGGTCACCGCAGTATCGCCACGCGCTTCGAACGAGCGCATCATCGCCGTCGAGATGTTGCGCGGACCGGACCACATCGCGATACGGATACCGGCGGCCATCAACGCGCCGACGCGTAGTCGTTCTTGAGCGATTCGTACAGCGTGCGCAGGCGCAGCGTGACGGGACCGGGCAGTCTTGCCGGGAGCCGGCGCCCATCGATCTCGCGCACCGGCGTCAGCCCGCCGAAGGTCCCGGTGACGAAAGCCTCCTCCGCGGTACGCGCCTCGTCCGGCGTGAAATCGCCGACCCGCACCGCCATTCCTTCCCTTAGGCAGAGCTCGAGTACCTTGCCCCGGGTGACGCCGTTGAAGCAATACTCGCCGCTCGAGGTCAGCACCTCGCCCTCGCGCACACAAAAGAAATTCGTGGCGTTGCAGCTCGAGACCGCCCCGCGCGGATCCAGCATGAGAGCTTCGTCGGCGCCCGCATCGATCGCTTCGAGCAGCGCCATGATCAGATTGAGGCGGCTGTGCGAGTTCAGCCGCATGTCGAACATGTGAGCCGGCGTGCAACGGATCGAGGCCGTATGCAGACGGAGTCCCCGTTCCGCGAGACCGGGATCGGGCACTTTGTATTCCGCGACGATGACCACGGTGGGCGTGCCGAGCGCGTTGCGCGGATCCTGGTTCGGCGCAGATTTCTCGCCGCGCGTGACCATCACACGCAGGTGTACCCCGTCGTGCATGCCGTTCGCGGCAAGCGTGCGGTGCAATTCGGCGGCGAGCGCGTCGCGCTTCATACCGATATCGAGCCGGATCTTTGCGGCGCCCCCATACAAACGATCGAGATGCTGGTCGAGGAAGAGCAACGCGCCCTTGTGCAGGCGCAGCCCTTCCCACACCCCGTCGCCGACCACGAATCCGCCGTCGAAGATGGACACCGTCGCGGCGGCGCGAGGTACGAGCCGGCCGTTGAGATTGACCAATGCGCCCGCGTTGCGGGGATCTGCGGCAAAGTCCTGACTTCCGGGCATGGCGGTAATATCGCGTGCCTAATACTGCGTTGCAAGGAGCGCCGCCGGCGAGGGTCGAACCGACAGGCGGCTGTGTATGCCACCGCACCGACGGAGGGCGGTTCGGGCGCGCATGATGGCCGGCAGGGGTTCCGCGCACACGCACTATCAAAGGACATCCATATGCACAAGAAAATAGCCCTCACCTGTTTGATCGCCACCACGCTGATGCTTCCCGTCCTCGCCTATTCCTCCGACGATCGGGACAGCGACCGTTCCCACCCCAAGACCTTCGTAAAGGATTCGGTGATCACCACGAAGATCAAGGCGAAGCTCGCCGCGGAGCACCCCGGCAGCATGGCGCGTGTCCATGTCGACACCGATGATCACGGCGTGGTCTGGCTGAGCGGTCACGTTCGGAGCGAAGATCAGCGCGAAAGAGCCGTGGCCATCGCCCGGGAAACCGAGGGCGTCACGGAAGTGAAGAATCACCTGCACATCAAAAAGGACGATTGACCTGCGTACGTGTTAGGGGCCGCGTCTGATACGCGGTCCCTGTTGCGCTTTATCGCGAGATAGCTTTCCATGACGGATCATGGAGCTCAGAACCCCGGCACACAGCGCCGACTCGGCCAGCGTTTCCGAGCTGCCGCGGCGCCCCAACAGCGCGCTGCTGGACCAAGCTTTCACCCGCGCGGCGGGTGCGCCGCTCGTGATGGGAAATGGGGTGCGGTTGCTCAAGGACGCAACGGAAAACTACCCCGTCTGGCTTGCCGCGATCCGCGGCGCCGAACACCGAATCTACTTCGAGAACTACATTTTCCGCGAGGACGAGATCGGAGCTGAATTTGCCGATGCGCTCAAGTCCAAGGCGCGCGACGGGCTTTGCGTGCGCGTGATCTACGATTGGATGGGCGGACTCGGCAAGACATCGCGGCGATTCTGGCGCGCGCTGCGCGAGGCCGGCGTGGATGTGCGCTGCTTCAATCCACTGCGTTTTTCCAGCCCTTTCGATTGGGTGCATCGAGACCATCGCAAGACGATATCGGTGGACGGCCGAGTCGGTTTCATTTCCGGACTGTGCGTCGACCAGCTATGGGCCGGCCGTCCCGAACGCAGCATCGAGCCATGGCGCGACACCGGCATCGAAGTGCGCGGACCGGCCCTTTGCGATATCGAGCACGCCTTCGCACAGGTCTGGGGGGCCATCGGCCCTGCACTGCCGGAGGGAGAACTCGCCGCGCGCGACTCGATGACGCCGGCGGGCGACGTGGCGGTGCGCATCGTCGCCAATGCGCCGGGGGCCACCGGTCTGTTTCGCCTCGATCAGCTGATCGCCGCGGCGGCGCGGCGCACGCTGTGGTTGACGGACGCGTACTTCGCCGGCATACCGCCGTATGTCCAGGCGCTGCGCGCAGCGGCGCTCGACGGCGTCGATGTGCGGTTGCTGGTGCCGGGCGCAAGCGACATCCCGATTCTGCGGCCGTTGTCGCAATACGGCTATCGGCCTCTGCTGGAAGCCGGCATCCGTGTTTTCGAGTGGAAGGGCACGATGTTGCATGCAAAGACCGCCGTTTCGGATTGTTGTTGGGCGAGGGTCGGTTCCAGCAACTTGAACATCGCGAGCTGGGTGGGCAATTACGAGCTGGACGCGGTGATCGAGGATGAGCGCTTCGCCGCGGCCTTGGAGGCGATGTACCTCGCGGATCTCGACCGCTCCAGAGAGATCGTCCTGCGGCCGCGACGCCGCCGGGGCGAAATTCATTTCGACGCTTCGCAAACAGACGCCAGGCAAAGCCGCGAGCACCTCGGGATGAGCGGCTCCGGCGGCAGCGCCTCGCGCGCCGCGGCGGGCGCACTGCGCCTCGGACGCACCGTCGGCGCTGCGCTTACCGAACAACGCGTGCTCGAACCCGCCGAAGCGCGACTGCTGGCCCTCGTCGGGGTGGCGCTGTTGGGCCTGGCGGCGGCCGCATCGATTTGGCCGCTCCTTATCGCAGCGCCCTTGTCGATCATTCTCGTGTGGATTGCGCTCTCCCTCCTGGCCCGCGCCTATTCCCTGCGGCGGACGCGGCGTGCCCGCGGCCAGCCGAAGCTGCGGGAAGTGCGGAGGTAATTGTGGTGGGTGGTTCGTAAGCGCCTGTTTTTAAATAACTTATTCATCTCCCAGAGTCCGTACCCACCGAAAGGGCCGCTTTGCCGGTGATTTCACTTGCAAACACCCCGGGTTTATTCCTACGCTAGGGCACAAAGCATAAGCATTCAAAGACCTTGCAACCCTTTATTCATAGAATACCGAGATTGACCCCATAACGGCATTGAGGGATGGTGACTTCATGGCTACACCGGCTCGATCGATTGCTTCGCTGACCATCTCCTTTGGTTTGGTCGCCATCCCCGTCAAGCTGTACTCGGCGACGGTCTCCTCCGAGCGAATCTCCTTCAATTTGTTGCGCCAAAAGGATGGTTCGCGGGTGAAGCAGCAATACGTTGCCGTCAACGACGGGACGGTCGTCGAGCGCTCCGAGATGGTCAAGGGTTATGAATTCGCCAAGGACCAATACGTCATGTTCAGTGCCGAAGAATTGAAGGCACTCGAGGACGCGACCAGTCATTCGATCGACATCGGCCAGTTCGTTCCGCTGGAATCCGTCGATCCCGTGTATTTCGACGGCACTTATTATCTGGCGCCCGACAAGGGCGGCGCCAAGCCGTACACGCTGCTCGCCACGGCGCTGCGCAAAGCGCACCAATGTGCGGTGGGCCGCTGGATCTCGCGCGGCAAGGAACACATCGTCGTGATCAGACCGATCGATGACGGACTTGCAATGCATCAGCTGCACTTCCAGGCGGAAGTTCGCAATCTGAAGGATCTGGGCATCGAACCGGCTCCAGTATCCGAGCCCGAACTCAAGCTTGCGCATCAGCTCATCGAGCACCTGGCGGCGAAACGCTTCGATGCCAATGAATATGCCGATGAACACCGGGCACGAGTGCAGGCGGCAATTCAAAAGAAGGTCGACGGCAAGGAAGTCTCTCTCGCCGAGGCCCCCGTAGCGGCCAAAGGCGGCAATGTGATCGACTTGATGGAGGCGCTGCGGGCAAGCATCGATGCACGCGGGTCGAAGGCCGCGGATCTCACGGAGCGCAAGGCACCCAAACGAGCGGCCGCGCCGAAAGCGGCGCGTAAATCCGCCCGACGATGAGATGCATGCCTACGACACGAAGGATCTCGAGAGACTTTTCGGACTGCCCGCTTCCGCCGTCCGTGCGTTAGCGCGCTCCGGCAACATTCAACCGGTCCGACGGAAGGGCCGGCTTCACTACTCGTTCCAAGACCTGCTGGTCCTGCGCACAGCGAGCGCGTTGCGCGCCGCCAACATCTCCGCGCAAAGGATCAATCGGACTCTGCAAGAGCTGCGCTCGGCCCTGCCGGCAGGGGCGGCGGATCTGAATCGGCTTTCTCTGACGGCTCTCGGCAATCGGATTGCAATCCGCGAGGGGCAGACGCTGCGGGAATCCGATTCCGGCCAGTATGCTCTGGCGCTGGAAATCGTCGAGGAGAAGGGCCGCCTCCACGTGATCGCACGCCAGGACGGCGCCGCATCCGAGCCTTCGGTCGATGAGCTTTACACCAGGGCGCTGGCACTCGAGGATATCGATCCGCAAGGAGCTCGCGCTGCCTACGAATCGTGTCTCGAGGCGGATCCGGCTCACGTGGAGGCGCGGATCAATCTGGGCCGGCTGCTGCATCTCGCCGGCCGCCTTGCGGAAGCCGAGCGCATCTATCGCGCGGGAGACCAGACGGAACCGTTTCTCGTGTTCAACCTCGCCGTGCTGCTCGAAGATTTGGAGCGCGAGACTGACGCCATCGCCGCCTACCGTGAAGCTCTCGCAGTCGATCCGCAGTTCGCCGACGCGCATTTCAATCTGGCGCGGCTCTACGAACGTGCTCGCGATCCAAAAGCGTCATTGCGCCATCTATTGGCATACCGGCGCATGATTGACGGCCGAGGTGCCTGACATTGGCGAAGCCGGCGCTCACCGTCTATCGAACCAAGCGCGATTTCTCGAAGACCGCAGAACCCACCGGCGAGCATCGGGTGGCGCCCTCCCCTCGCCTGCGCTTCGTCGTGCAGAAGCATGCGGCCCGGCAGCTGCACTACGATTTCCGCTTGGAATGGCAGGGTGTATTCAAATCGTGGGCCGTCGCCCGAGGACCCTCGCTCGATCCGGCCGATAAGCGGCTGGCGGTCGAAGTCGAGGACCATCCTCTCGACTACGGAGATTTCGAGGGAACGATTCCGAAAGGAGAATACGGCGGCGGCACCGTTCAATTATGGGACCGCGGCTTCTGGACTCCGGAGGGCGCGAAGTCGACCGAAGAGGCCTTCCAGGCGGGCGATTTGAAGTTCTCACTGGAGGGAAGCCGGCTGCAGGGCAGTTGGGTTCTGGTGCGGATGCGCGGCGATCGGTTTGGCGGCAAGAGAACCAATTGGCTGTTGATCAAGCACCGGGATGCCGGCGCCAAGCCGGGAGACGCCGATGCTCTGCTCAGCGAGGATCGCTCGGTCGCCTCGGGCCGGTCGCTGGAACAGATCGCCGCCGGAGCGGGCCGGCGCCCCAAGCCCTTTATGCTCGCTAGCACGAAGCTCGTCCGAGCGGACGCCGTGTGGACCGGCAAGCCCCCTGACAGCCACGACGACCCCCCCGACGGTCCAACAAGAAAGGGTGATATCGAAGCGCGTGGTGACGGAGGTCAATCGCCGGCCAAACCCACCACCCCCAAGCGGCGGGGGCCAGTGATGGTGCGGGAGGTACCCAAGTTCATCGATCCGCAGCTCTGCAAACTGAGCGAGCGCCCCCCGGACCATCCTGGGTGGGCGCACGAAGTCAAACTCGACGGCTACCGAGCACAGCTCAGAGTCAATGACGGACGAGCGGTCGTCCGCACCCGCACCGGTCTAGACTGGACATCGCGCTTCGCCGCCATTGCAAAAGATGCCGAAGGGCTGCCCGACTGTCTGGTCGACGGTGAAGTCGTGGCTCTCGATAAACGTGGCCTGCCAAGCTTCGGCGCGCTGCAGGCCGCGCTATCGGAGGAAAAGTCCGAAAATCTCGTTTTCTTCGCATTCGACTTGTTGTTCGAGGGAAAAGAAGACTTGCGCACGCTGCCGTTGCAAGAACGCAAGGCCCGCCTCGAAAAGCTCATCGGCTCCCGCGACTTGGGCGGCCGAATCCGCTACGTCGCGCATCTGGTGTCCAATGCGGAGGCCGTGCTCGCCTCTGCGCGCAACTTGGGACTCGAGGGCATTGTCTCGAAGAAACTCGATGCGCCCTACCGGTCGGGCCGCGCCGGGAGCTGGATCAAAACCAAATGCCGTCCGGGGCAAGAGGTCATCCTCGGCGGCTGGACCACGGAGGGCGGCACCGTTCGTTCCCTGCTGGCAGGCGCCCACCGCTATGGGCGCCTGGTCTACGTCGGCCGGATCGGCACCGGCTATGGACATGCGGTTGCGAAGTCCCTGTTGCCTCGACTGCAAAAGCTGACGCGTGCGACGAGTCCGTTTAGCGGCGCCAATGCACCCCCCAAGGAACGCAATATACGATGGCTCGAGCCCACGCTGGTCGCCGAGATCGAGTTTGCAGGTTGGACAGGATCCGGGATGATTCGCGAGGCGGCTTTCAAGGGTCTGCGCGAGGACAAGGACGCGAAGGAGGTCGTGATGGAAGCAGCGGGCGTCGGCGAAACTTATGGCGCCGACGAAGCCGGAGACACCAATGCGCCACCCAAAAAATCATCCGCAAATACAATGACTCCTCCGGCCAAGGGAAACTCCAGTCGCGCACGCGCGGCCCGCGGCTCCGCCGGCGGGTCCGTGTTGGGCGTGGCGATTTCAAAACCCGACAAAGCACTGTGGCCTGACGCCGGCGACGGCAGCCCGGTCACGAAACTCGACCTGGCCCGCTACTTCGAAAGCGTCGGCGAATGGATGATGCCGCATCTGACCGGCCGCCCTTGCTCGCTCGTGCGCGCACCCGATGGGATCGGGGGGCAACAATTCTTTCAGCGGCATGCGATGGCCGGCATGTCCGATCTGTTTGCATCCGTCAAGGTGCGCGGCGACCGGGAACCCTACGTGCAAATCGATCGGATCGAGGCATTGGCCGCTGTCGCTCAAATGGGAGCGCTGGAGCTCCATCCCTGGAACTGCGCACCGAACGATCCTGAAGTCGCCGGGCGATTGGTTTTCGACCTGGATCCGGCGCCGGACGTGAAATTCGAAGCCGTCATCGCGGCCGCGCTCGAGGTACGCGAGCGGCTAAAGAAGGTCGGTCTGGTTTCTTTCTGCAAAACGACGGGGGGCAAGGGCCTTCACGTGGTCACCCCGCTGACCGACGGTGAGGATGCCGTGAAGTGGCCGATCGCCAAGGATTTCGCCCACCTCATCTGTGCACAGATGGCGCAGGACAGCCCGGACCGGTATCTCGACACCATGTCGAAAAGCCAGCGTGCCGGGCGGATATTCTTGGACTATCTGCGAAACGACCGCCTGTCTACGGCGGTTGCGGTCCTTTCGCCGAGAGCCCGTGCGGGAGCCAGCGTGTCGATGCCGATTGCATGGAAGGATGTCAAGAAGGGGCTGGCTCCCCAGGGGTTTACCGTGAGGACGGCACCGCGGCTCCTCGATAAAACCAATCCTTGGAAGGATTACGCCGGAGGCGCGCGCTCGCTTGCGGATGCCATCCAGCACGCAACCCGGTCGCGGAAAAAAACCCGGCCCGGCTGACCTGTTTCGCTGCTGGGAGCATAATTCCGCCGTGCCAACCGCCGATTCGCAATCCGTGGAGATCGTCGTCGACGATGCGACCCGCGTCTCCGGAATTTTGATCGCACCGCGAGACTCCGAAGCCTGTTTCGTGGTCGCCCACGGCGCCGGAGCGGGAATGCACCATCCTTTCATGGCGAAATTGGCGAACGATCTCGCCGGGCGGCGAATCGCAACGCTTCGATACCAATTTCCCTACATGGAGAAGCACAGCAAGAGACCGGATACGCCGGCAGTTTGTCATGCCGCGGTTCGCGCGGCCGTGGCGGCGGCCGCCGCACTCGTGCCTTCACTGCCTCTGATGGCGGGCGGAAAATCTTTCGGCGGACGCATGACTTCGCAGGCACAGGCAGTCGCACCGCTGCCGGGAGTCCGCGGTCTGGTGTTCCTGGGATTTCCGCTGCACCCGCCCAAGCAGCCGTCGGGCACAAGGGGCGAGCATCTTGCACGGGTGCAAATACCCATGCTGTTTCTTCAGGGCGCGCGCGACGCCTTCGCGGAACCGGATTTCCTCAACCCGCTGGTGAAGCGCCTCGGCAGCCTGGCCACGTTGTGCTTGCTGCTCGATGCGGATCATTCGTTCCATGTGCCTGCCCGCAGCGGCGTGAACGATGCCGAGATCAACGCCGAAATGCTTGCGGCGCTCGCGAACTGGGTGGAGACGGTGGCCCAGCGGCCGGCGGTGTCCGCGGGCGCGCAGGTGCAAAGCGGCCGCGCGAGTTCATAGCGGCCGCCCGAGCTCGAAGTCCCGCATGTTCAAAGCCGGCTCACGCCGCGCGATCACATCGGCGACCAACCGGCCCGAGCCCGCCGCCAGGGTCCAACCCAAATGGCCGTGGCCGGTATTCAGATACAGATTGCTCAAGCGGGTCGCGCCGAGTATGGGCACCCCGTCCGCCGACATGGGACGCAGACCCGCCCAGGGCGTGAAATCACCCTCGTTCAAGTGAGCCGCATAGGCTGGGAACATCCGCCGCAGCAACACTTTGAGGTTTTCGATGCGCTGCGGATGAATCGACAAATCGTACCCGGTGAGTTCGGCCGTTCCCGCCACTCGTACCCGGTCTTCGCCCACCGGGACCACCACCGCATGCAAGTGGGAGTCAACGACACCGATGCGCGGTGCCGCGGCGGGCGCTCGTGACCGCGGCATCGTGATTGAATAGCCCTTCGCGGGGCGAACCGGCACGCTTAAGCCCGCTTGGCGTGCGAGCAGCGGTGTATAGCTGCCGGCGGCCAACACATAGGAATCCGCCGCCATTTCCTCGCGGCCGCAGATCAAATGATGGATGCGCCCTTTCGAACGATGGATCGAGTCGACGGCAACTCCAAAGCGCAGATTCGCGCCGCCCTCCTCGAGCACTCTGGCCAATTCGACGCAGAATTGATGAGCGTCGCCTCCCTCATCCGCTCCATAGTGAATACCGCCGATGAGATGCTCGCCGATGGGTCCCAACGCCGGTTCCAACTCGATCAGCGCGTCCCGTTGCAGCGGACGGAACGACAAACCGTGCCTACCCAGTTCTTCCGATCTTTGCAACGCTTGCGTCTGCAATTCGGGGGTTCGGAACACCTCGAGCACACCGCGCGACTGGTGCTCGTAGGAAATCGGCGACTCCTCCCGCAGCCGCTGCATCATTGCCAAGCTGAAGATGGCCAGCCGAAGATTCTTCCGAGTGTTGGCGTCATACCGACGACGGGTCGAATTGAGAACGAACTGCGGTCCCCACGAAAGCAGTCCAGGAATGGCCCGGGGACGCAGCAGCATCGGTGCATGCTCCTGCCCGATCCACCTCAAGATCTGCCAGAAGACTCCCGGAGAGTTCCAGGGCTCCACCAAGCTCGCGTGCAGAAGCGCGCCGTTCGCAAAGCTCGTTTCGCGGCCCGGGCCGGCGGCCCGGTCGACGATGGTGACGCGAGCGCCATCCCGCTGCACATAGTAGGCCGTTGCGAGGCCGGCAAGCCCGGCACCGACCACGATGACGTGGGGTCGTTGTACCATCCGCTCCTCGTACTGGCCGATTCATATAGTGGCATGATCCATGGACACCTTCATCACATCCTCTGCGAATGTCCGCACTCCCAGAATCATTTATGGAACCGCCTGGAAGAAATCCGAGACTGCTCGCTTGGTCGGAATGGCCATCCAGCAGGGTTTTCGCGGCATCGATACCGCGTGCCAACCCAAGCACTACGACGAACCGGGCGTAGGCGCGGGGGTTGCGCTAAGTCTGGGCGGTGCGCTGGCCCGGACCGACCTGTATCTTCAGAGCAAATTCACGCCCGTGTCCGGCCAGGATCCGATGCGTGTTCCCTACGACCCGAACTCGCCGCTGTCCGAACAGGTGGCGCAATCCTTCGCCGCATCTCTTCGCAATCTGCAAACCGCTTATCTCGATTGCCTGGTGCTGCATTCGCCGCTCGCGGGTCCGGCGCAGACTTTGGAGGTGTGGCGCGCGATGGAATCACTCGTGCCCGATGGTGTCCGGCAGCTCGGCATCAGCAACTGCTACGGACTCGATGAATTGCAAGGGCTGTACGATTCGGCACGCATCAAGCCAAGTGTCGTTCAGAACCGGCTGTACGCCGAGACGCGCTACGACCGCAAGATTCGCGCGTTCTGCAGGGACCGCCGGATCATCTACCAGAGTTTCTGGACGCTGACCGCGAATCCCCATGTTCTCAAGCACGGTACCGTGACCGGCTTGGCATCGAAGTACGGACGCACGCCGGCACAGGTGCTCTTCCGGCATCTGACGCAGCGCGACGTGGTGCCGTTGACCGGAACCCGCTCCGAAGGGCACATGCGCGAGGACCTGGCGATATTCGAATTCGAGCTGGAGGCTCGGGAACTGGAATCCATGGACGCATTATTGTGACGCAACCCCGCGGACTCGGAGCGAGTCGTTAAAGAATGCAAGCGCCCTCCCGGCCACGTGATCGTGAGTCGCCACGCGGTCTACCGCCGACGAGCAGTAGTCGCGAGGGTCTCTGATTGAAGATACCCGACCTGCGTTACGGAGCCTTGGCGATTGGACTGGCGCTCACGGCGACGCTGCCGGTGTTCGCCGGCTTCACGACCGTGGGTTGGGAGCTCTCGGAGTTCTTGGGTCTGGTGGCGATGATCGCCTGCCTTGCGCTATGCGGCTGCCCCGTCCGACCCCGAGAATCGGACCCGCCGGTTCTGCTCGCGCTCGGCCGCCACGAAATGCTCGGTTGGATCGCCCTCGGCGCGGCGGTGCTCCATGTACTTGTGGCGGTGGTATCGGACCACGCCGTCCTCGAGTACTTGAAGTCCACGGCGCCGCTCTACCAGCTGACGGGAATCACGGCCTTGATCTTTCTACTGGCACTCACGATCACATCCGTCGCACAGGTGCGCCGGCGCATGTGGCGCAGCCACCGCGATTTCCAGGCAACGCACATCATCTTCGGCTGCCTGCTCGCGGTGCTCCTCGGCGCTCACGTCATCACGACCGGCCGGTACACTGGTGGTTACGGCCGCCGCATCTTGTATGTCGCAGTGGCGGCCGGCGGCATCGCGATTCTCCTCAGGCGAAGGCGCAGCCCCGGGACGGCGGCGCACGAGCCGCTCGTCATCCGCCGGCTCGCGTTCGGCCGGCATTCGACGCTCCTGGTCGGCGTCATCGCCGCGGCGATGCTTGGCTTGGTCTCACTCCTTCCGGGCCGTGCCTTGGTCGCGCTCCGCGAACCGCTCCAGCCTCGCGCCCAGACGCTGCCTTTGAACTTCGACCACCGCAAACACACGGCCATCAACTGCCTGGCCTGCCACCACAACTATGCCGACGGACGCGGGTTCGATGCCTGCATCTTTTGCCACCGCAGCGCGCGCACCGATCTCAAGGTCGGGGTCGAGGCACGGTTTCATGATTTTTGCCTCAACTGTCATAGGCACCCGGGGCCGACGTTGACGCGTCATGGCCCGGTCTCGGGCTGCACCATCTGCCATCAGCCACCCGCAGCCTGATGTTGCTGCGTCATCGCGCGGCCCGGCTGCATTACCGCTGCACTTGCAATCGTCAGGCGACGGCGTCCGGCTGACGATCGGGCGCGGCACGCTGAAACGCCGGCAATTCGGCGCAAGCCCTCTCGATGCGCGCAATCCGCGGATGGACGGCTGGATCGACGCCGAGCCGGCGCGCGCTGTAGCACTGAGGCACGAGGCAGACGTCGGCCAGCGTGGGCGTATCGCCGACACAGAAGTCGCCGCCTGGCGCCTGTGCAAGCATTTCCTCGAAGGCACGGAGACCTCGACCAACCCACTCCCGGAGCCAGGTTTGGAGCGCAGCGTCGCCAACATTCATGGTGCCCTGTAGGAATCGGGTGACGGAAACGTTCTGCAGCGGCTGCACGTCGGCAACCATGATCTGAGCAAGCGCCCGCACCCGGGCGCGCGCGCCGGGACTGCGCGGCAATAAGGCGGGATCGGGGTACACCTCTTCCAGCCACTCCATGATCGCCATGGATTGAGTGAGAATGCCGTCCGGCGACTCCAATGCGGGCACACGCGACTGCGGGTTGAGATTGCGGTACTCGGGACTGTATTGCTCGCCTCCCGCCCGCACCAGATGCACCGGCACATACTCGAAATCAAGATCCTTGCACGCCAGTGCGATTCGAACCCGGTACGAGGCCGAGCTGCGCCAGTAGCCGTGCAGACGCAGGCCGCTCATGGGGCACCACGGCGCATCGGGTCGACTCTGATCGTTGGTTCGATTTTAATCGTGAAGTTCTGCAGCACAATCCCGTCCTTCGCGGTTCGCAACGGCGTCATAATACGCCGGAGCGCAGGAGTGACTCGCCTAGGCGGGACTAGGTGGCTTTCATCACGCGCGCCAGGTGCGCCATCTCGACATTCACCCTTCTCACATAGGTTTCGGCACCCGTGGTGCCCAGATAGTGGCCAAGCGCATCCTGGATGTCGCCGTCCTCGGCATCAAGGTATTCCGCCATGATGGCCGCGCCCACGGCAATGTTCGGTGCGATCAGCATCAGCGAGGGCTCGCCGCCGACGTCGAGTATCTTGTCGTGATGCCACCTGGGCATGATCTGCATGAGTCCCTTGGCGCCGGTCGCGGGATTGACCGCTCCGGGTTTGAATTTCGACTCGACGGCGGCGATCGCCAACACCAACGTCGGGTCGATGCCGCGAGCCTGCGCCGCAGTGAACGCCGCGCGCGTAATACCGACGGCGGCGCCTTCGGCCAGATGGAAGCGCCGCGCGATGTCCCGCGACAGGGCTTTGATGCCCGGGGCCAGATCCGAGGGGGGAATTGTGCACATCTGGGCAACCGACCGGACAGATTGCGGATGCGGCGGCATGGTGAGTTCGGTCTGCAGCTCCGATGTGCGCAAGCACATCGACGCACCGATGAGCCCGCAGAACGCCAACGACAATCGACGCCGGGCTCTGGTTGGATCAATGACAGGACTCATTGCGACTCCTCTGGAAGCGGCCTTCGTCGGATCAAGGTACACGGTGAGGGTGGACGGGAAATCTGTCTCTGAAACACGACGGCAGGGAAGCGCCGGCGAGCGCCCGCGCCCGCGATTTCGTGAACTCCGTCACGCTGCGCAAGGCCGGCGCGGCCGCTGCTGCGCGCTGCACTGCGCAACGGAATGTGGTCCCGCCGGCCCTCATATTCCGTGTTCGCGCAACCAATCGGCCGGTTGCGGGTACTCACTCCGATGGAGGGGTATTGGTCCGACCGTCAGCAATAAGAAGGGGAAGTCTTATGAATGTCTCGACACGACACATCGCATTGACCGCATCCATGGCTCTTGTCACCGGACTTGCGGTCGGCGCTGCGACCGCAGCACGCGCCGGCGATTCCGACCGAAGCCATGAGGCTACGGTGGCCTTTGTTCAAACCAATCTCGATTCGAATATCGCAGGCCGCGCCAAACTGACCGATCCCAACCTCGCAAACGCGTGGGGTCTGGCGTTTGCACCCGGCAGCCCATTCTGGGTCAACGACAATCATTCGGGCGTTTCGACCCTCTACGCGGGCGACGGAAGCATCGTCCCGCTGGTCGTCACCATTCCCCCGCCGCCGGGCTCGCAGTCCGGCGTGATCTCGGCGCCCACAGGCATGATCTGGAATGCGACGTCGGGATTCTTGGTGCCGGGATCGACATTTGCCGCCGCCTTCATTTTCGACACCGAGGACGGGACGATTTCCGCGTGGAACTTCAACGTCAATCCCACGAGCGCCGTGATCGCGGTCGACAATTCCGCCTCCGGCGCGGTGTACAAGGGGCTCGCCTTCGGCACGAACATCAATGGGAATCACATTTACGCGACCAATTTTCGCGCCGGTACCATCGAAGTGTTCGACAACCATTTTGCCCCGGCAACGACGGACGGGAAATTCGTTGATCGTCATATTCCGGCCGGTTTCGCACCATTCGGAATTCAGAACATCGACGGCGATCTATGGGTGACCTACGCCAAACAGGACGCCGAGAAAACAGACGATGTCGGCGGGCCGGGAAGCGGTTTCGTCGATGTGTTCGACACCGACGGACATCTGCTGCGGCGCTTCGCCGAGCACGGCGCGCTCAATTCCCCTTGGGGACTGGCGCGAGCGCCCTACGGCTTCGGTCAGTTCAGCGGCGACATTCTCGTCGGCAATTTCAAGGATGGCCGGATAAACGCCTTCGACTCTCATGGCAATTTCCGCGGCGCGCTGCGGCAACCCAACGGTCATCCGATCAGCATCGACGGATTGTGGGCGCTTGCATTCGGAGGCGGCGCGAAGTCGAGTCCGGAGTCGCTTTACTTCACCGCCGGTCCCGATGACGAGACCAACGGGGTCTTCGGGGTCATCAACGCGGTTCCCCACGATGACGATCACGACTGATTAGCCGCCGTTGCCGCATGCGGCGCAAGCCAAGGCTGCACCCGAACTCGCAGCCTTGGCTTGCAGGGGGAATACCTATTTCCCCAACCCCAGGGGTTCTCGAAGCAAATCGCGGATTGGAGGACTGGTTCCGGTTGCGGCCTCCCCGTTGAGCGCGACTCCAAATCGATCTAAAAGGCCGCGCCGGCCTTTCGGAGTCACTGAAACCGCCCGTCCCTCATTTGCTCGAATGATCCAACCTAGTTCCAACGTTCGAGCGAGAAGTGCGGATCCGAGTACACCCGCGAGATGAAAACGGCGCTCGCTCCAATCCAGACAGGGACGGCAATACAGTCGCCGCGACTGCCGCTTGGGCGTGAGAGAGATACCGAATGACTGCAGGAAGCTCTCCCCGAATTCAGTCACCCTCCCCGCCTCGTCACTCAGTTCGATCGCTCCTTTGTGGATGAGGGCATCGGTCAGTGCGACCCCCAGGCGGCCCGCCAAGTGGTCGTAACAGGTTCGAGCCTCGCGCAGCAGGCTACCGATGCGCGGCTCCGGACGCCGCTCGGAAACCGGCTCGGCCGCGACCACCATGATGGCCTCCAGCAAGCGCGCAACCGCCGGGGAAGAAAGACGAAAATATCGATGTCGTCCCTGCGATAGCACGGTCAGTAGGCCGGCCTGTGTGAGCTTGCCCAGGTGGCCGCTCGCGGTAGAGGCGGATACGCCCGCCAGCTGAGCAAGCTCGGTCGCGGTCAGGGCGCGCCCATCCATCAGAGCGATGAGCATCCTGGCGCGCCCGGGTTCGCCCACCAGGGCGGCGACCGCAGACATCTTCGCACTGGTGGTCATGCGGGAACGATATCCAATTGCAACGCTGCCCGCAGCATGACGCTTCGGTCCGGACCGAAGCGTGCGCGCCCGCCTGCCGTTACTGTGGCAACGAAGACTCAACCCGAAACAAGTAAATCCGGAGAACCACCCATGTATACGTTGTGCATCCGCTACACCCTCGATCCCAACAGGACCACGCATTTCAAAGCCTATGTCGATGCCGAGTTGCCCGCCATCCGCCGAAGCGGCGGCAAGGTGATTGGTTACTTCCTTCCAACCGATTTCGCCGGTCCAACCAACTTGGCCTATGGATTGATCGACTTTTCGTCGCTGGCCAGCTATGAGCACTATCGCCACGAACTCGCAGAGGCTGCGGATCACAAGACAAATGTGGCAGAGCTCGAGCGGAGCGGCGCCGTCATCGCTACGTATCGGTCGATCATGAGGCGCGTGAGCGACCAATAATTTTGAGCCCATTGGTCACAATGGTCAAAAATTCGCCACTTCGACATAACCCGCTGAATCGAGATGACGATTCGGTGACATATTCAAGTTATGCACAGGGTTATCCCCCGAGTTGGTGAATTGAGGAATGCAAGGGAAAAATTTTCCGATCCGATGTCGCAACCGTGCTGCGCAGTGCGGTGCCCTCATCACGCGCCGCGCGGCGCCGCCCTCGCATCGGGAGCCAGGATCTCGACGCACGAAGCATACGTATAAGTGCGTTTCGTTCAGCGCTCCTCATGCTGGGGCCACGTTGGGAACGCTCGCGGCGGATATCGCGGAGTGAGGGGCTATCGGGCGCCTCCCTTCATCTTATGCGGCCAAGGACTCGCCCTGCTTGCGCCACCGTTTTAACGCAGCGTAGGCTGCGACGCCAATTGCCCCGTTGGCGGTGTTTCAAAGGATTTCCATGCTTACGACGCTCGCGCTCGCCTCCGCCCTGAGCGGCAACTTTGCTCATCCGCATCCCGTGCCCCCGGCGGACCTCCCCGTGGCGGTCTATCAGGGACGGCGCGCTCGATTGCTGGCGGAACTGGGCGATTGCATGGCCGTCATTTCGTCGCAGGGTGCCGTGGAAGGCATCACGGAGGACTTCCGGCAGGACGCTAATTTTCTCTGGCTGACCGGCATCAATGAGCCGGACGCGCACTTGTTGCTGCAACCGAAGTCGGCCTATCGCAGAGTCGTACTGTTCCTGAAGCCGAGGGATCCTGAGGCTGAGCGCTGGACCGGTCCGCGAGAACCCATTTCACCCGAGTTGCAGAAGACCTACGGCGTCGATCGGGTTCGGCGCGGTTCCCCCGAGTCGACGTTGCTCGATGCGGGACTGCGCCATGACTGCGTCGCCATCATCTCGCCGGCGGGTACCGGGAAGGACGAACGCGGCGACGATGAGCTGGCGCTGCGTGTTGCGAGCCGGTTCGGGCTCAAGGTCGTCTATAAGCGAGGCTTGCTGGCGGACCTGCGTGCCGCTCATGGGTCCGAGGAAATCGAACGGATGGAGCGCGCCATCGCCATTACGGCGGAGGGACACAATGCGGTTGCCCGCGCGACGGTGGCGGGGGTGTCGGAGCGTGACGTACAAACGCAACTCGAATACGCCTTCTTTGCCGCCGGCGGCACGGGGCTGTCGTATTCGTCCATCGTGGGGAGCGGACCCAATGGCGCCGTGCTGCATTGGGACAAGAACTCGCGGATTCTACAAAACGGGGACTTGGTCGTGGTCGACGCCGCGGCCGAGTACGGCCGCTATGCGTCGGACGTCACACGCACCTATCCGGTGTCCGGACATTTTACGGCCGACCAGGCGCGCGTGTACCGGGCGGTGTATCAGGCGCAGGAGGACATTTTTGCCGCCATCAAGCCTGGTGTATCCATGGCGGAGCTGCAGCACGTCGCCGAAGAATCCCTGCGGCGGGCCGGCTACCTCGCCGATTTCATTCATGGGTTCGGGCACTTCGTCGGTCTGGACGTGCATGACGCCGGCGATACGGAGAAGCCGATTCCTGTGGGCGCCATCTTTACGGTCGAGCCGGGTGTCTACCTTCCGGCTCAAGGATTCGGGGTGCGCATCGAGGACGAGGTGCTGATCACCGACCACGGCTATCGAATGCTCACATCTTCCATCCCGAGAAAGCTCGAGGACGTGGAGGCGTGGGTCGCTCGGGCGCGCCAACATGCGCGATGACCGCTCCAAAGCCATGCGGCTGATCGATGTGAGTCACACATTGGAAGCGGGGATGATCACCTACAAGGGTCTTCCCGCTCCGGTGATTTGCGACTACTTGTCGCGCGAGGCGTCGCGAAAAGTCTACGCCGCGGGCACGGAATTCCAGATCGGCCGCATCGAGATGGTCGGAAATACCGGCACCTATATCGATAGTCCGTTTCATCGCTATGCCGACGGCATGGATTTGTCGGAACTGCCGTTGGATTCGCTCGCGAACTTGCCGCTCGTCGTTGCCCATGTCGAACCAGGCGGTTCCCGGGCCATCGGAAAGTTGCCATTGTCGGTGGGCGATCTTCGCGGCAAAGCGGTGCTCATCCGCACGGACTGGGACAGCCGTTGGCGGACGGACTCGTATTTTGAAGGATTTCCCCACCTCACCGTGGAACTTGCCCGCTGGTTGCGGGATGCGGGCGTCGCCTTGGTCGGCATCGATTCTCACAACATCGACAACACGGACACGGGTGAGCGGCCGGTGCACTCGACGCTGCTGGGTGCGGATATCCCGATCGTCGAGCACCTGTGCTGTCTGAGTACCGTACCGCAACGAGGGGCCAAATTCTTCGCAGTACCCGTCAAGATCAGAGGCTTCGGCACTTTTCCGGTTCGCGCGTTCGCCGCCGTCGAGGTTGAGTAGGCTCAAATCAAGGATCGAGATCACATGGTCGAGCCGGCAGCCCGTGGTGCGCGCAGCGGACAGCGCGGTCGGACAAGTCCTACGGGAGCATCCACCTTAAACAAATGTCATTGAGCGTATCCGCGGACGATAATGGTCCGATGTCCGACACCTCAGCCCCCGTTGCTCTTTGCTGTTTTAAAAGTCGTGCAGTAGTTGCGTTTCGCTGTGCCCGGTGCAATGCGGAGTATGGGTGTCCTGAATTCAAATCCAAAGCGGCGGTGATGAAGTTCAACGCGATGATCCCGCCCTCGATGTTGCTTGCGCCGCTGCCCATTGAGCTTTGGCCCAGCATGTCCGCGGACGTTGTGCCCGGCTTGTGCTCCAGATCCACTCACTCCGCTTCAAACGAATCAGCCGAATCTCCGGTACGTCGGTTTGTATCGACGCTTATCGGTGGCGATCCCCACGCCACATAGAGGATTTCGATCGGCAACGCGGGTAATCTCGAAAGTGGCCGGACTATTTCGGGGGGGCCATGAAGATTCACCTTGCCGTCATCGCATCGATTGCATCGCTTGGCTTCGCGGCGGTCGCTGCGGCCGCAGATCCGCCGGCGGACTTGGTCCTGCTCCATGGCAGGATTCACACCGAGGATGCCAATCGCAGCGTCGCGCAGGCACTCGCAATCCACGGCGGCAAGATCATCGCCGTCGGCTCGGATGAAATGGCAAGCGCCCTGAAGGGGCCACATACGCAGACCATGGATCTCGCGGGCCGGGTGGTGCTGCCGGGCATCATCGACGCACACACCCATCCGGCCCAGAGCGCCCAGGATTTCGACAAGTGCGGCCTCGATGACAAAATACTGTCCCCGGGGGAAATCAAGGCCAAGGTGACGGCGTGCCTCGGGGATAACCCCGCCGATTCTGCGTTGTGGTTCGAGGTGGTCAAAGTCAACCCGTCCGGTCTGACCCTCACGCTCCGGGACCTCGACTCGATGCTGGCCAATCGCCCTATGCTGCTCGACGGCTCGGACGGCCATACGGTCTGGGCCAACTCCGCCGCACTGCGGGCTGCCCACATCGACGCCGCCACCCACGATCCGGCTGGCGGCCGAATCGAGCGTGACGCGTCCGGCCGTCCGACCGGCACGCTGCGGGACACGGCAGCCGAGACTGTGCTGCGTGCAGAGCCAAAACCCAGTCTCGATTTCGAGGCATCGCAGCTCGACAAGGCGTTGGGCGCCATGCGTGCGATCGGAATCACGTCGGTACAGGACGCGGACACCGGTGATCACGAGATGCAGTTATACCGGCGACTCTACGATGCCCACCGGCTCAACATGCGGGTGCGCGCCTCGTTCGGCCTGAAGGACACGCAGCGGCCGGTCGACCGGCTCATTGGCGAAGCGATCCAATTTCGCGCCAAGTGGGCCATTGATCCGGAATCCCTTCGCGCGGACGCCGTCAAGATCTTCGCCGACGGCGTGATCGAATACCCCTCTCAGACGGCGGCTCTCCTCGAGCCATACCTCGATGCGGCCGGTCACCCCACCGACAATCGTGGACCGACCTACTTTACGCAGGACCGGCTGAATCGCATCGTCAGCGCTGCGGACGCAGCGGGGTTTACCGTTCACGTTCACGCCATCGGCGACCGCGCGGTGCGCTCGGCGCTCGATGCTTTCGCCGATGCGAGACGGCGCAACGGCAGACGGGATAGCCGCGATCAGATCGCCCATCTGGAACTGGTCAATCCGGCGGATTTTTCGCGCTTCAAGGAACTGGATGTCATCGCCAATTTCCAATTGCTGTGGGCGGAACGCGATCCCTACATCGTCAAGGCGACGCTGCCCTATCTCGGACCGGAACGGTCCAGATATCTCTATGCGGCGCGGTCGCTCCGGGACGCCGGCGCACTGATCGTCGGCGGCAGCGACTGGGGCGTCAGCACCTTCAATCCGTTCGCGGCGATGGAGCACGCCATCACGCGCTGCGAGGAGCGCGGTCAAGCGCCGCTCCTGCCGGAACAGAGCATCGGTCTCCAGGACGTCGTCGATGCCTATACGATCAATGCGGCCCTCGCGCTCAAACAGGAGCGGACCACCGGAAGCCTCGAGCCCGGCAAGCTCGCAGATCTCATCGTGCTCGACCGGGATATTTTCGCGATCGACCCGTTCGACCTGCACAACACTCGCGTTCTCGCGACCTACCTCGATGGACGCCAGGTTTACGCCGACACGGGATATTGAACCGGCGGATGGCCGCTGTTGACCGGGTGCGAATCCAACGCTGCGCCACAGCTCACAACCACTGTGATAGCATATTTGCAAGAATAAACTTCAAAGGGACTTGAGTTCATGGATAACACTCCCGGAAGCGAAGCGACATCGCAATCTTCTTCGGCCCGTGCGCCGGAACAAATTCATTTCACCGGTAGCGGTACCGAATATTTCGGGATCTGGATCGTCAATTTGCTGTTGACGATCGTTACCTTGGGCATCTACTCGGCGTGGGCCAAGGTGCGGCGGCTGCAGTACTTTTACCGGCATACCGAAGTGGCCGGGTCCAGCTTCGATTTTCACGGCAGTCCCACGCGGATCCTGATCGGGCGCGTGATAGCCCTCGGGATGCTGATCGCCTACAACTACTCGGTACGCCTGCAGTCGCTGCTGACCATCGTGATTTTGGCCGCAATCGCAGTCGTCATGCCGTGGTTGCTGCGCAATTCATTCCGGTTTCGACTCTACAATACGAGTTGGCGCGGCACGCGCTTTCACTTCCGGGGCACCGTGGCCGGCGCCTACCGTGTTTTCCTGCTGAACGGGTTTCTGACCGTGATCACGCTTTACGTGATGGCACCCTTCGCGCACCAGCGGCTGAAGGCTTATCAGCACGACAATAGCTGGTTCGGACGCACTCGATGTTCCTTTCACGCAAGTCCCGGCCGGTTCTATTTGATCTACCTGCTGCTGCTGGCCACCTTCGTGGTGTTCGGGCTCGTGTTTGCTTTCAGCGGGATCGGCGGTGTGCTGGCCTCCCTGTCTCAAGTCCAGAAGCATGGCGGGCATGCCAATCCACAAGCAATATTCAGAGCCATGGCCATCCTTTATGGCACACTGATTTTGATGGGGATTTCTATTGGACCGGTGTTTCATGCCCTCATTACCAATCTGATCTGGAACAACACCCGTCTCGGCGAGCATCGCATCGAATGCAACATGTCGCCGTGGGTCCTGATTTGGATCACCGCGAGCAACTTCGTGCTGGTTGCGCTGACCCTGGGACTCTTCATTCCATGGGCCGTGGTTCGCCTGGCACGGTTTCAGTTGGAGTCCGTGCGCTTGCTGCCGGCCGGCGATCTGCAGGAATTCGCAGCTGCGGAACCGGAGGCGATCGGTGCGATCGGCGAAGAGGCGGCGACTGCGTTCGATTTTGATATCGCCTTGTAGCCGCCGGATTGGCTGAATATGCTGCGCGCGAACTACTTCGACGGGCGCTCGACGCGGATTCGCGTCGTCGAATTGTCGGTGGCCGGTGAAGATCTCGTCGTTGCCGGCGAGGACATCGACCTCCGGGTTCCGTTCGCCCACGTAAAAGTGGACGACCGTCTTGGACGGGCGCCGCGCCGTCTGCGTTTCCCGGACGGCACATTCTGCGAAGTGCGCGACCTGGATGCGCTCGACACCCTGTTGTCGTCGACGGCGCATCGCGATGGGTGGGTCGATCGCATGCAACGGCATCTGCAGTTTGCCCTCTTCGCCGCCGTTGCATGTGTGGCACTTGCATTCGCGGCGTACAAGTGGGGCCTGCCGTGGGCGGCTGCCAGGGGCGCACAGCATCTGCCGTCGGCCGTTGGAAAAGCAATATCCGTGCAGACGTTGAAATTGTTGGACGGCAAGCTTCTCATGCCCAGCAAGATTGCGGTCGAACGGCAGCGGACGCTGAGTGCCGATTTTCATGCGCTGCAACTGCCGGAGGGCGGTACTCCGGATTCGGTGTTGCTGTTTCGTAGTTCGCCTCAGCTTGGGGCAAATGCTTTCACGATGCCCGACGGCACGATTATCGTGCTTGACGATCTGATCACGTCGATTGACGACGATCAGCAGATTCTCGCGGTATTCGCCCATGAACTGGGTCATGCGTGGGGACGCCACAGCTTGCAGATGCTGCTCCATAGTTCCGCCGTGGGTGCATTCTGGACTCTTTACGTCGGCGATATCAGCACCCTGCTGGCGGCTGCACCGGCAGCCCTGGTTCAAGCAAGATATTCGCAAGACCTTGAAAAGCAGGCCGATGACTATGGAGCGGCGCTATTGGCCCATAATGGAATGTCGCCGGCATTGCTCGCCGACGCCCTGAAGAAGCTGGCCGCATCCCATGCCGGAACCCCGACCGGAGGGTATCTGTCGACTCATCCTTCAACGGATGAGCGCATGCGCCATTTGCTGCTGCTGGCTGCGTCCTTCAAGGCCAGGTAGCGAGATCCGACTATTTAATCTGAAGCACCAGCAGGTCCTCGTCAAAATACTTCCCATCAACATGGACCGCTCGTGGCGTGTGCCCCACGATTTTGAAGCCGCAGTTCATGTAGAGCGTGCGCGCACCCATGTTGTCCGCCACGACAGCCAGGTGAATCTGGATCACCCCGTCGAGCGTCCGCGCCAGTGCGATGACATCGCGCAATATCTGTCGGCCCAAGCCGCTGCGGCGCAGGTCCGGGGCGACATACACGTTCCAGATGTTGCCTCGGTGGCGAAGCTTGGGCCCTTTGCTCCGATAGAAACCCGCCATGGCGACGAGGTCGGCGTTTCGAAACGCACCGACCATGAAGGTGTCCGGGTCCGGTTGGAGCTGCCCGGCGAAATGACTCAGCGGCCGCCGCACATTGGTCTCATAGTCCGCCGTGAATGCGGTCGGGCATTCCTTCAGAGCTTCGAGGCGCAATGCCCGGAAGGTCTCGGCATCGCCCGGGGTGAGCAAGCGTATCTCCACGATCTCTCGTCCAATATCCAGAGAACACGGTGTAAAGGATACCAGCCCGCCGCCGGCATGCGATTTTTCAGCCACCTTCAAACCATTCAGGCCCTGCCATCGTCTAAGTAGGCAGTAACCGGAAAATCGGGAAATGCAGTGGGCACGAGCCAAATCCAGCATTTGGAAATCGTCGATGAGGAGTCCGAGCCGGTCTCCCTGATCGCGGCAGCAGCCGGGGGCGACGTCCGCGCATTCGAGCAGCTGTACGGCCGTTTTGCGCCTCGTATTTATGGATTGTGTCTGCGGCTCACGAGTCAGCGGGAAGCGGCGGAGGATTGCACGCAGGAATCTTTCGTCTCCGCATGGCGGGCGTTGGGCCGATTCGAATTTCGCAGCCGCTTTTCCACCTGGCTGCAGCGAATCGCCATCCATACGGTGCTGACTCGCCGCCGCGGGCTGCGCGCCTGGAATGAAGTCGCCGAGCCCTCGACGGGCTTGCCTGACGTGGCTGATCCGAGCGCCGAGGCGGCGCCCCTTGATCTGGAACGCGCCATTGCCGCCCTGCCGGAGCGGGCGCGTCATGTGCTGGTACTGGTCGGTATCTACGGCTTCAGCCATGCGGAGGCGGCGGCGACCCTCGGCGTGGCGGAAGGGACTTGTAAGGCGCAACTGCATCGCGCACGGAGTCTGTTGACCGACGCACTCGGCCTGGAGGAATGATGGACAAGCGCCCTCGAGAGACCTTGGATCAGCTGCTCGAGAAATTGCCGCGGAACCTCGCACCATCGCGCGCGCTGTGGCCCGGCATTGCGCGTGAAATCGCGCGCGCGCCGCACAGGAGCAGGCGCTTCGCGATTGCCGCTTCGGTCGCGTTCGCATGCCTGGCCGGGGCGCTCATTTGGGCGGTCTTGCATGCGCCATCGACGCCGCCCGGTTCGGCGGCGCCGTCCACCTCCGAGAGCTTCAATGAACCTCGCGACCCCGCATACATCGCGGCTCGCGCCAATTTGGAACGATCCTTTCGCGAGCGCCTGGCCACTCTCGACCCGCGGACGCGCGCAACGATCGAATCGGACCTCGCACTGATCCGTCGGGCGCACGAAGACATACGCCGCGCACTCGCCGATCAACCGGCGAACCCTGTTCTCGAACATCTCTTTGAAAGCACCTGGCACGACGAGTTCGACCTCTACGACAGTGTCGTGCAAGGCACGGAATTGACCACGACCCGGAGTTGACCATGACAGCCATTCATCATTTGACGCGTCTTCATCGCTGGCTCACGGCGGGCGTAGTCGGCGCGGCACTCATTCCGTGGACCGTATCGGAGGCGAGACCCGTGCATGAGCAACTTGCGGTCGACCCGCAGGGCTCCGTGGAGATCGTCGACGTGGCCGGATCTGTCGCTCTCAGCGGTTGGGATCGTCCGGAAATTGAAGTGACCGGCACCGCCGGAGATGAGGTGGATCGGGTCGAGGTGACCACGAGCGGTAGCCGCTCGGTCGTACGAGTCATGACGCGCCCCGGGTCGACACAGGGAGGTGGGAATGAAACGCGGCTTACCGTCCACGTGCCCACGAAGAGCGCCCTCATGGTCACCTTGGTCAGTGCGGATCTCACGCTCGGCAGTCTGGGAGGCAGCGTGAAGCTGCAGACGGTGAGCGGCGGCGTCACCGGCGCCGTGGGGGGGAATTTTCGCGCAACGACGGTCAGCGGATCCGTGCGCGTGACGGCGGCGGCGGCCAAGATGATCGAAGTGAAAACCGTCAGCGGGACCATTCACGTCTCCGGCAGCGGCGGAGAGGTCGAAATCAGCACCATCAGCGGCGACACCACGCTGGATCTCGAGTCGATCACGCGCGGCCGCTTCAAGAGCGTTTCAGGCGACCTCACCGCCGGCTTTGCCTTGGCGGCGGATGGACGGTTCGAAGGCCAGTCGGTGAGCGGCAGTCTCGAGGTAAAGTTCGCGAGCACGCCGGCCGCCGAGGTCGACGTGCAGAGCCTGAGCGGTACCATCAACAATTGCTTCGGCCCAAAGCCCACGAAAGCGCAGTATGGTCCCGGGTCGCGGCTCATGTTCAAGAGCGGCGAGGGGAGCGCTAACGTGCAGATCGAGACCAAGAGCGGCGATGTGAGTCTCTGTACCAAGGGCTCGCAGAGCACCACGGGATCGCACGGCGCCAAGCATTCGGATTCGGAGGATACCCGGGACTCCCAGGGCAATGGCTCGACGGACGCCGCCACGGTTTCCGGTTGCGGGCAGCCGCCTATGTTCTACGAAGTCGGCGAGACGGCGCATGGGGACCGTCTACGGCGATTCCCGTTGATCTGACCCGACGGCCGCCTCCTTGACGCCGTCGATTCCTAAATGCGGCGTCGCGAAAGCGCGTGGTAGAGCACGAGAACTACCACGGCACCGATCACGGCCACCAACATGCTGTATAAATTCAGCCCGGTTACGCCGACCATCCCGAAGGTGGTAAACAACCAGCCACCGACGAAGGCTCCGATGATGCCGAGAACGATATCGAGCACCAATCCTTCGCCTCGCTTATTGACCAATTTGCTGCCAATGAAGCCCGCGATAAGACCGAGAATGATCCAGGCAAGAAATGACATGTGATTTCCCCGCAAAAGGCTACGCTGACACGCTGCCGGCCTTTGCCCTGTAGGAGATTGAGCAGAGAATGCGTAGGCCCATTCCACGACCATAGCGTGGTTCGTTCGCCATTCTAGCGTTGGGAATCCGTGGAATAAGTAATTAGGATCGCGCCGCTGGGAGTCATGCTGATATCCTCGTTCGCGACTGATACTTTCGACGAAGCCATGGATCGAATGCACCCGAATGCCTTCGTCAAGGATCCGGTGACGAAAGAAAATCACAAGGGGTCCGATGCACGACCATCCGAATGGCACTCCCAAATCGAGCCCGGAAAAGTCGGTCAAAGTTCTTCTGGTCGAAGACTCTGCCGTGCTCGGCGAAATCCTCTCCGAGGCGCTGTCCCAGCTCCCGGAAGTCGACTTGGTCGGGGTGGTCGATTCCGAAACCGAGGCCTTCAAAATCATCGCGCGCGAGCGCATCGACCTCATCTTTCTCGATTTACAGCTGAAACAGGGTACGGGGTTTGGAATACTTCGTTCCCTGGCCGACATGCATCCCGCGCCTCGCTCCGTGGTGTTGACGAATCATGATTTGCCGGAGTACCAAACAGCTGCGATGGCCCTCGGGGCCACCTATTTTCTCGACAAAGCACGGGACTTCCATCGCTTGCCGGAGATCGTGCGGGCGATCATCAGCGTGATCGCGGTCGAGTGAATGCGGCGCATGCGCCGAACACCGTTTGAACATCCCCGTGCTGCCCGATGCGAGCGGTCGGATCCTACCTCTGATCACCTGCCCGCTTCCGGAATACCAACGCAAGACCCACCAGGATGACGGCCATGCCAACCAGGCTCTGTGTGGACAGGGCATTGCCCAGGAACACGTAGTCCATCGCCGCCGTAACGGCCGGAACCAAGTAAAACAAACTCGTGACGTTGACCAAGTTGCCGGCGCGAATCAATTGGTAAAGCAGCAGCTGCGCGACAACGGAGATGACCAACCCTAGCCACAGCAGTGGAATCAGAAAACCGATCGATATCTCTACTGCGAATGGCTGAAAGGGCAAGAAGGCCATGCACAGCAGGAAGCTGACACCACACTGCAGAGGCAACACTTCGGCCGGCGGCTGCAGCACACGTTTTTGCAGAATGGCGCCGGCCGTCATGCCAACCAAGGCGCCGAACGCGAAGCCTATCCCCGAAATTGAGAAACGTGCCAGCACGATGCTCTGATAGACGATGAGGATCAATCCCGTGAGTCCCAGGACGAGACCTGCCACGCGTGTCGGTGAGAAGCGCCGTTCCAGTAATACGAGGGTGAGAATGGGTTGGACACCCAACAAGGTCGCCAGCACTCCCGGCGTAATACCGTGGTCTAGCGCTGAGAAATAGCAGATCGAGTAACAGCCAATCATCAACAGCCCGGCAACTGCGACCCGAACGCCTGTTCCGCGTGCTGGACGCCATCGTCGGCGGAACAAGCCGAGCATCAGTAATACGCTGAATGCCAACGCGAAGCGCAGCGCCAGGAATGCGAATACGGATGCGTGATCCAGGCTCAATTTGGAAAAGATAGCGCCGCTGCTCCACAGCAGTACGAAAAGTGTGGTTGTGCCGCGGGAGATCCATGGGGTGTTTTTAACGTTCATGACGATATTCACCTGTCGTGGAAACGAACAGGCCCAGCTCGCACATCGGGCACGCGATGATACGAACTTGAGCACCCTGATCATCGGGACTAAAACGCATACGTGGTTGCAGACAAGTTACATCGGTTCTACACTACCCCCGAAATATAAAAAAACCGCCATTAGATTGGCGGCGCCGCCACATTGGCGGGGATGATTTAGAGAGTCGAAGCGAGTCCGATCCGGACGCGGCATTTTGTTGCTTGCGTCCTCGGCGAGCACGGTCTTTGGAGGCCCTTCGATGATCGATCGGGGAATAAGCGGTCAATTCTGCAAGGCAATTCGTATCGATGCCTATGCTCGTTCCGTGCAAATGACGCGTGGCCCGCTTGCGGCCGCTCCGAGCATCGAAGTTCCGGCGGCGCCGGCTCCACCTTGTCCGATCTACTCCGTCATAACCGAAAATTCCATTGTCGTTCGGGGAGAACCTGCATGAAGACTACATTGATTGTCGTAATAGCATCCGTCCTGACGCTGTCAATGAATGTGGCCGGCGCCCAGACCAGCGCCAACTCGGAGACTGGCAACGCAGCTGCCCCGAACGAACTCGCCGAAGTGATCGTCACTGGAACGAGGCGTTTGGACCGCACCGTGGCGGAGTCTTCGGCGCCGATCGACGTGCTGACCGGCACTGAACTTGCGAGTTACCCGACCGCCAGTATGCTGGACACCTTGTCGAACCTCGTGCCGTCGTTCATCGTCGGCCAGAATGCAATTTCCGATGCGTCCAGCTTCGTCCGCTCCCCGTCGTTGCGCGGCCTGCCTGCGGACGAGATGCTGGTGATGCTCAACGGCAAACGCATGAACCGCTCCGCACTCGTGCAGGTGTTCCAGGGCGGTGAGACCGAATTGGCATTCGGTTCGCAAGGGCCCGATCTGAACTCGATTCCGTCCATCGCCGTCAAATCGCTCGAGATTCTGCGCGACGGCGCATCTGCGCAGTATGGCTCCGATGCCATCGCCGGAGTGCTCAACTATCAGTTCCGCAACGCGCCCTCGGGCTTTCAAATAGATGGTCGCTACGGAAAGTATTTCCCGACCGGCTACTCGAGCGACGGCGGCGATGGTCAGATAGCGCTAAATTTCGGACTGCCGTTGGGCAGCCAGGGCTTCGTCAACGTCAGCGCCGAATGGTCAAGAAACCAACAAACCGTCCGCAACGCGACTCGGCCATCGGCCCTCGCTTTCGCCGCAACGTATCCGGACCTGGCATCCCAGTTGCCGCATTACCCCGGTCCGGTACAGCAGTTTGGGACGCCGCCGTCTGACGCCGTCAAGGTATTGCTCAACTCCGGCATCAAACTCGATAACGACGATCAGATCTATTTTTTCGCCAACTACGCCAATATTCAGTCGAACGAGAGCTTCAATTATCGCCTGCCCAAGACCGTCACCGACGCCAGCGGCAATACGTTCGGGAATCATCCGTCGTTCAACGACATCTATTTGGACGCCTGCACGTCACATCCCTCATTTACCGGTTGCCCGGTCGACGGATATATCCAGGACGGCGAAACCTTCAACTTCAACTCCATCTATCCCGCGGGCTTTACCCCGCGCTTCTACGGCGTCACGCAGCAATTCTTCGGCGCCGTGGGCTACAAGGGGACCAATCGCTGGGGTATTAATTACGATTTCTCGGGCACCACGGCCCAGAACTCCCTGGCCGTGTCCTTGAAGACGTCACTCAACCCGTCATTGGGCCCGCTATCCCCCACCAGCTTCTACGACGGCAAGTTCGTGCAGAAGGAAACGAACTTCAACCTCGACGTGAGCTACCCCTGGGCGGTTTCCTGGCTATCCAGTCCATTATCCCTCGCGGCGGGGGTCGAATGGCGCGACGAGAACTATCAGCAACTGCTGGGAGATCAGGCTTCGTACGCCGCGGGTCCGTATGCTTCCCAGCCGCTCTATACCTGCGTCGCGACCGCGTGCACACGCACCCTCGCCCCCGATCCGACGACGGGCACCCTGGTCCCTGTCACCGCCACGCAGTCGACGGCGTCCAATGGCTACGGCGGCATCTCGGCTCCGGTCGACGCCTCGCAGGTCAGCTATGCCGGATACCTGGATGTAGAGGCCGACGTCATCCCGAATCTCACGCTCGGGCTCGCGGGACGATTCGAGCATTACGCCTCGTTCGGCTCGACCACACTCGGAAAATTCCAGGTCCGCTTCAAAGTCACCGACTGGCTCGCCCTGCGCAGCACGGTCAGCACGGGATTCCACGCGCCCACGCCGGGGCAGTCGAACGTCGAGACCCTGAGCACGACATTCTTACCGGGCACGTCCACTCAAGTGCAGATCGGCACCTACCCGGTGACAAGTGCGGACGCCAAGTTCTACGGTGCAACGGCACTGAGGCCCGAAGAATCCACTAATTTGAGCGCCGGTATCGTCTTGACCCCGATCCGGGATTTGCTGGTAACCCTCGACGGGTACAGCATCGACGTACGGCACCGGATCGGTATTTCACAGCAGTTCAACGTGACTGCGGCAGACATCGCCGCGCTCCCGGTCTTGGCCTACGTCGGGGCCGGCGGCACCGTGCAGTACTTCACCAACGGCTTCGACACCAAGACCAAGGGAGCGGACCTGGTGGTGAGTTATCCCTTTCAGCTCGGCGATCTTGGCCGCTTGGAAACGGCCCTTGCGTTTAACTACAATCTCACCCACGTCACGAAATATGATCCGACGGTCATCACTCCGGCGCGGATCGACGACATCGCACACTATGCCCCGAACCGTCGCGTGAACCTCAATTTGAGCTATGTCCTCGGCCCGTTTCGGGCCGCCGTGCACGAGAATTACTACGGTACGTTTCGGGACGAGAACGACTATCCGGGCCAGCTGTTCTCCGCCAAATACACCACGGACCTCGATCTGTCGTACGAAGTGTTCAAGCACTTCACCGCGGCCATCGGGGGACGCAATATCTTCAACGCCTTTCCCGACAAGATCGCCAACACCCCCAACGAGAAAATCTATCCCTCCACGGGCGGCGATGTAGTCGGACAGGTGTATCCCCGTACCGGCGGTCCCTTCGGTTTCAACGGCGCGTTCTGGTATGTCCGGGTGAGTGCGGCCTTCTAAGGGCCGCGCCCAACCAACCGCCATCGCTTACCGCCCAAGCGAAGGTCAATCGATGCCGATCCGCGCCGCGAGGTCCACACTTCGCGGCGCGGCCAGGCCGCCATAGCGGGTATCGATCTTGTCGAGTAATCGTCGTGCTCCATCGGCGTTGCCGGCGGCAAGAAGATCGTTTGCCTGAGCAATCGACTTTTCCAATTCCCGATTGATGCGAAGTCGGCACTTGCTCAATCGGGCCGAATCAGGTTCCGCGCGTTTATCGAGCATATCGAGCGCCCGGCCGAGCACAGCCGGCCCCGCCACCTCGTGGCCCGTCCACGGCGAGCGTTCCGCGTACCAATCGAACACGCACCACTCACGCATGGACTGTTCGCTGACGGCGTCCTTCTCGACATTGACGGCATCATTTTGACCGCTGATGTATACGATGCGCGTGATCTCCTGGAAGCGTGAAAATATTTCGGGCGGCGGCAGCGGTAGCTGCGCGTCGCCAATCGGATCGCTGCCCGCGTTCAGGAACGCGCCTCGAAAGAGGTCCGGAAACCCCAGCGCCAGACGCAGCGCGACCCGCGAGCCACCGGAGAACCCAGCCACGTATGTACGCGCCGGATCCACACGAAAGCGCTGCATGATGTTATGCGCAGCCAGCAACGCCAAGGGCTCACGGCGATCAAGAATGTTCGCCTCGTTTCCCGAATTCGCGGCGCTGACGAAAATCACACCGTGGCGATCCAATATCGCGGCCCAACCTCGCGGCAGCATCGCGTTTTCCCACGGCGGTACGAACACCAATAGTCCATACCCTTCAGCCGGTGAATGCGAAGGAACGTAGACTGTAAATCTTTCCTGCGCCAGATCGATGGGTTGATCGCGCAGCGCCACGGCCGAGTGCGCCAACCTCTTCCCCGCTCGCATTGCGTTTAGCGGACTTAAGAAACGATGCAGCAATTCCGCACTGCTCGAGAACGGAGAGTAGTCTGAAAACACCACGTCGCTCTGCAATCCAGTGAGCCCAGCCGTGGTGTCTCCGATAGCGGACATCGGAAGAATGATGACGCCGAGCCACAAAAGGCGCCGAGTGTTGGTCATAGTGCGTCTGCGCAGCGCAATGCGCCTGATGGTTCTGAATTATCCGTCTTTGCAATAAAAAATCAAAAGTGGCTTAATCTGAGCGCGAGTCGCATCACTCTTTAATTCAGGGCCGGAACCCGTTGATGGAACCCCAAGAACCGTATTCCGAATGGCCTGAATTTCCGCCGGCGACGTGGCGCGACACGTACGCCACTCTGCATATGTGGACACAGATCGTCGGCAAGACCCGGCTTGCTCTCGCGCCGATGGAAAACCACTGGTGGCAGGTCGCTCTTTACGTGACGAGCCGCGGCTTGACGACCTCCCCGATGCCTTACGGCAATTTTTCCTTCTCGGTGGAGTTTGATTTCATATCCCACCAGCTTTCCGCGCGGACGAGTCGTGGTGCCGAGGACTCCTTTGCGCTGACCTCGATGACCGTGGCCGAGTTCTTCGCGCGGTACCTGCGCAGCCTTCGCGCGCTCGCGATCGAGCCGACCATCATCCCCTCGCCGGTCGAAGTGGAGGTCGCCATACCGTTCATGCATGACCACGAACACGCGTCCTATGATCCAGTTGCCGCCCACCGTTGCTGGCGGATTGTTGCCGGCGCCGAACGAGTGATGAAGCAATTCCGCGGCGGTTTCACCGGCAAGCAAAGCCCCGTGCATTTTTTTTGGGGCAGCTTCGATCTAGCGTCGACGCGCTTCTCGGGACGACGGGCTCCGGCGCACCCGGGCGGCGTACCGAACTGCCCGGATCGGGTGATGGTCGAGGCCTACTCGCACGAATGCAGCAGCTGCGGCTTTTGGCCCGGAGACGGAATGTCACGGCCTCCTGCATTCTACGCGTACAGCTATCCCGCACCCGCAGGCTATCCGGCGTGGTCCATCGAACCCAGTGCCGCGTATTACGACGTGCAGGCCCAGGAATTCCTGCTGCCCTACGAAAGGCTGCGTACTGCCGCGGCGCCGGGTGACATGCTGCTGCGCTTCTTTCAATCCGCCTACGAGGCGGCGGCCGACCTAGGGACATGGCAGCGCGCATCTCTTGAACGCCCAAGCGCAGATTGAAAAGCTTCGCGATCGGGGTTACGTCGTGGTACCGGGGTTCGTGCCCGCCCCGCAAGCGAAGAAGCTCAACGCCGCGGCGAGGGCGCAATTTTCCGCCCGCCTCGACCCGCTCGAATTCGAAGCCGACCTTCAGTATCCGGGCGCACCCCGATCGCACACCGAGGCCGGTGGCGAGACGGTGCGCCGGCTCCTCGACGCATACGGCCGCGATCCGGAGTTCACCGAGATCGCAACCTCGCCGCGTGTACGCGGATGGATGGCAACGTACTTCGGCGAAGCGGTCATGCTGTCGCGCGCCCATCACAACTGCCTCATGACCAAGCATCCACTCTATGGAAGCTTGACGGGCTGGCATCGCGACATACGCTTCTGGTCGTTCGAACGCGAGGACCTGGTCTCGGCGTGGTTTGCGCTCGGCGAGGAAACCGTCGACAACGGTGCGCTCTGGTTCGTACCCGGGTCCCACAAGGCGGCGTTCGGCGCCGATCGGTTCGACGACGCGAAGTTCTTTCGTGCCGATCGCGCGGACAACGCCGCGATACTTCGTACCGCCGAATCCCCGCGCCTGGCTTCGGGCGATGCCGTGTTCTTCCATTGCAACACCCTGCATTCGGCCGGCAGGAATCTCACCGATGCCGTGAAATTCTCGCTGGTCTACACCTACCATGGCCGCAGCAACGCAGCGAAGGCGGGCACACGATCCGCTTCGAAGACGGAAATCGCGCTCAAGCCGGACAAATGAACCGGTCGATGCTCTTCCGCAGGGGGCTCATCTGGACAGCCGGTGCCCTCGGCTCGCTGTTGGTGCTTGCCGGCGGGCTGGCCGCGGCGCTGCAATCGGGATACTTCCGAGGCCCCCTCCTCCGCTTGATCGCTTCCCAGGTTGGTCGAGCGATCAAGGTCGACGGTGACTTGCATCTGCACCTGCTCACCCTGCACCCGCAGGTGACGGCCGAAGGCGTCACGGTCGGCAATCCCGCATGGGTGCCGCCGGGCACCACGGCAGTGATCGGCCGGCTTTCCTTCGCCGTTGAATTACCTTGGGTTCACCGTGCGTTCGGCATCGATGAACTCCAGGTCGAGAGTGCGACGTTGACACTGTCGCGCAATGAGGCGGGATTGGCCAACTGGCAATGGACGGATCCACGAGTTCCCGACGACACCCTCCTGCCGTTGGTCCGGCACCTGTCGATTCCGGGCGCTCGCGTACTGCTCATAGACGACACTCGACACCTCCACTTTGACGGGACGGTCACGGTCAAAGAACCGATGCCTGTGGAAGGCCCACCACCCCTGCGACTCGAGGGAACCGGGCAACTCAACGGCAAACCCGTTCGTTTCAGCATCGACGGCGAACCGCTCGCCGCCGCCGATCACGCCAAACCCTACCGCTTCAAGTTCGAAGAGCAATCAAGCGGCTCGCAACTCACCGGCGGCGGTGCGCTGCCGCGGCCCTTCGACTTCCGCTTCATCGACGCGGAATTCGCGGCAAGCGGCCAGGACTTGGAGGATTTGTACTTCCTGACCGGCGTCAAATTGATCAACACCGGCCGCTACCGGCTTGCGGGCAAGGTGGCGCGGCGCGGACCTAGGACGAGATTCACGGACTTGGAAGCCAGTTCCGGGCAGAGCGATGTCCACGGCAGCGCATCGATCGATAGCTCGGGCGACCGGCCGAAGTTCGACGTCGACCTCAATTCCCAGACACTTCGCCTGGCCGATCTCGGTTTGCGCGCGGCCGGCCGGGATCCGGACGGCGGCAGCGGGGAGCAGTGGCTGATGTCGGATGCGGCACTGACGCCGCACGCGTGGCGGCGTGATGACGCTGTGGCGTCCTTTCGCGCACGCCGGTTGGAAGTGGGTCCCATCCCGGTGGTGGACGTTTCCGCCGCCTTGACCGTCGATCATGGCGTCCTCACCGTCACGCCATTGACCGGCCATGTGTTCGAGGGAGCCCTGACCGCACGCATCAAGGTCAATCTGACGACCGACGACCCGGCTGACAGCCTCGATCTGAAGATCGCCAACTTGAACCTTGGGCGCTACTTGCCGCACGGTGCAGACGAACCCGTGATGAAGGGACTCTTGCAAGTGCGAGTTCTCGCCACAGGCCACGGGCGCTCTCTGCACGAATTTGCCTCGGGCGCCGATGGCACGCTGTCCGCGGCGGTTCCGCACGGAGCCATCCGTGCCGCATTGGCGGAACTCGCGGGACTCGATCTGCGCGCGATCGGCCTCTTGGCCGACAAGCACGGTCCGGAAACGCCGGTGCGCTGCGGCGTGGCAAGTTTTCAAGCCCACGACGGCACTCTTGCGGCGCAAACCCTGGTTCTCGACACCGAGCCGATGCTCATCGTCGGCGAGGGTAATATCCATATGGACTCTGAGGCCATCGACCTGACACTGCGCGGCCATCCAAAGCGGGTCGGACTGCGCTTGAGGTCGCCGGCGCGGGTGCACGGCACCCTGTCGCACCCCTCCCTTGCGGTACAACCCCGGGACGCCGCCGCCCAGACGGCGGCGGCCGTCGCGCTCGGTGTACTGCTGACGCCGCTCGCGTCCGCCCTGGCCTTCGTCGATCCTGGACTGGCCAAGGATGCCGACTGTGGGGCATTGATGACGGAGAACCAGGCCGTCCACCCAGGAGATTCGGCGGTGCCGTCGTCTCGCTAGGCGCTCGACAGGCGATATTGCCTCGCTGCACCGGATATACGCTTGTCCGGCGGTAACCCCGATATAATTTCGACCTGTTTTCGCTGAGCGAGGCGTCTTTTCCTATGCGGTTCATGGACTTAATGAAACCGTTGGTGCATTTCTTCCGCCCAGCGCCGCAATCCCGGCCCACTCTGGACACTCAGGTTGCGGCGCTGGACGAGGGCTCGCCCGAGCTGATCGCCGCCACGGCGTTGAGCGGCGAGGAAGGCCTGCGTGCAGCGGCGGTGCGCAAGCTTCCGGACGGCCCGATCTTGAGGAGACTCGCGGGCTTGAGCGAAGGCGCACCGACGGAACCCGCGAGCCTCGAACGAATTGCACACGAGCGTGTGGCGCAACTCATCGATTCCGGATCGATTGAGTTTAGCGACCTGTGCGCATCGACGCGGAACACCGCCGCGGTGCTGTCCGTGGCGGGACTTAGCAGCAATCCCGAGCACCTTGCCCGGGCGCTGACCTCGATCGACGACCCGCAACGAATGGCGAGCCTCGCCGTCGAGGGTTCGTCGAGCCGCATCCGGCAGCTCGCGGCACAGAGCATCGAAGATCCGGCAGAACTCGCGCGCCTCCTCAAGCAGGTTCGCGGCAAGGACAAGAGCGTCTACAAGATCATCAAGCAGAAGTGCGATGTGCTGCGCGCGGAGGAGCAGCGGATTGCGCAGATCGCGAGCGATGTCGCTGCGCTTTGCGCGTCTCTCGAACGGCACAGTCATCGTATCCATGATGCGCTGTACGCGACTTCGCTCAAGCTGTTCGAAGAACAGTGGCAAACGCTGGAGTCGCAGGCGGCACCGGAGATGAAGGACCGCGCGCTCCTGGCCATCGAGCGCTGTCGGGACGTCATTGCCGCACATCAGCGACAGGTGGCGCAGCGGGCCGAGGAAGAGGCGCAGCTGGCGGCGCGTAAAGCGGCCAGGCACGAGGCCACGGCCCTCGCCGAACTCGAAACCCAGCGTCGCGACGAGGCGGCGGCCCTCGCGGCAGCAGAGGCGGCGGCGTTGCGCGAAGCGGAAGAGAAGGCCCGCAACGAAAAATTGGCGGCGGAGGCTCTCGCGTTGCGCCAGGTCGGCGGTCTGATCGGCAAGGCCAATAGCGCGCTGCGCGAAGGCAATACGGCACGGGCAGCGGGTCTGCGGCGGGCCGTCGAGGAGAAACTGCCGACGGTGCCGGCAGTGCCGGCGTTTCTCGCCAGTCAGGTGCTCAAGCTCGATATGAAGCTGCATGAACTCAAGGAGTGGAAGGATTACGCCGTGGCGCCCAAGCGCGCGGAATTGATCGAGGAGATGGAGGCGCTCATTGGATCGGAGGAGGCGCCCAAGGCTCTCGCCGATCGGATCAAACGACTGCAAGATGAATGGAAGACGATCAGCAAGGGAATCGTCAGCGATTCGGAGGCCGACTGGCAGCGCTTTCACCAGGCCGCTCAGACGGCCTACCAGCCGTGCCGCGAATATTTCGAGGCGCAGGCCAGAGTGCGTCAGGAAAATGTGGAGAAGCGCAGGCTCGTGCTCGAACGGCTTCGAGTCTTCGAAAGTTCCCAGGGCGGCGAGCATCCCGACTGGCGCGCGGTGGCGGCCGTTCTGCGCGAGGCCCCGCAGGAATGGCGCCGGCATTCCCCGGTGGATCGCGCGGCCGGACACGCGATTCAAGAGGAATTCGACGCGTCGATCGACCGTCTGCAGGCGCGGCTCGACGCTTGGTATGCCCACAATCTGGCGGAAAAGAAATCGCTCATCCAACGGGCGCAGCAATTGCGAACGAAGGAAGACAGCGCCGAGGCCGTGGAGGCGGTGAAGCGCCTGCAACTGCAGTGGAAAAATGTCGGCGCAGTCGAGCGCGATCAGGAGCAGCCGCTGTGGGATGAGTTTCGCGGGCAGTGCGATGCGATCTTTCAAATACGCCAGCAGGCCTACGCGGACCACGCTGCAGCTCTCGAGGCCAACAAGCGGCTGGCCGTGGCGCTCTGCGAGGAAGCCGAGCGGCTTGCCGTTCTCTCGGGCCCCGAGCTGCTGGAGGGCGCTGCAAAGATGCCGCAGTGGCGGACCGACTTCGAGGCGCTCGGCGAAATACCGAGAGCCGACCAGCGCGGACTGCGCGATCGTTTCGAACGCGCACTCGCCCGATGCCAGGCGCAGATCTCGCAAATGCGGGCGCGCGATAAGGAGCTATCATTCACCAATCTACTGCAGGCCGCGCGGCTCATACAATCGTACGGGTGGGCGGTCGCGCAAGACGGTGCGCCCTCCGATCTCGAAGCGCTCAAACAGGCGGCCGAGTCATCCATCGCGGCAGTCCAGCAATGGCCGAAAGGCGGAACTCAGGCATTGAAGGAAGCTTGGGTGAAAGCCGATGGCGCCGCCGGACTCGACGTGGCCGCCAATGAGACCGCGCTAAGAATGCTGTGCATACGCAGCGAAATTCTCACCGACAGACCCACGCCGGCGGAGGATCAGACGTTGCGCCGAACCTATCAGGTGCAGCGACTGGTGCGCAGCATGGGTCAGCGCAGTGAGCATCCCGACGATTTGGATGCCTTTGCAATGGAATGGGTGCGGGTCGGCCCCGTCCCGGCCGCGACGCTCGAAACCTTGCTTGCCAGGTTTCTGCGCTGCCGGACATGAATGATGAATGCGCGATGGCCCGGCGGCCTTTTCGTTTCAGCCGCATTGCTCTTGTCTCCGGCATTCGCGGCAGAAGGGTCAGCGCATGAATGGCTGGCGCTCGATCTCGACCGCCTCCTGATTGCGCCGCTGGGCGCGTAGCGCATCGGCGAGCAGCCGGCCCGCCTGCGCTTGCGCGCCGTGATCGCCGCTCGCCAGGCCAAGCGCCTTGCGACCACAGCTCTCAGCCTGATGTGCGTCGTTCTCCACGAGCCTCAGCCGCCCAAGTTCAATCCATAGCAACGGATTGTTCGGCTCGATGCGCAAGGCGCGGTCGAGCGTCGACGAGGCGCCGTCGAGATCGCCGTTGGAAGCGAGGGTTCGTGACTGCGTCACGAGGGAACGGGTGGCGGGAGAAAGATGATTTTCGCGGGGCGCGGGCTGCGAGCGCGGCGGGGGCTGCGGATTGGGCGTCAGCGGACCCGGCGGCGGCTCCGAGGGCTGCGCTCCAGGGGTTGAATTTCCCGGTGGTTGCGGCCGCTGCGACGGGGCCGGACAGCCCGCGAGCAGCACTGCGGCGGCGAGCACTGCGGCGAGCGTCTTTAGTGAACGATGCGCTTGAGCCATTCTTTGATCTTGTCACCCATCGGCCTGCTTGGCGAGGTGCCCATCGACGAAGGACCGCAGCCGGGCTTTGCGGGCAGTACCGTGTCCTTCGGCACCGAGACGGCGACAGCGTCCGTGCTGCAGGCCGGGGAGGTCTCCAGTCCGTCCGCAAAACCGATCCAACGATCCTCGACCTGCTCCGGCGGGACTGGTTCAAAAGAAGCGGATCTGAGCCTCGCAAGCGTGTCCGCCCACACCGGCAACGCTCCCATGGCGCCGGTGAGCCCGGTCACGCGGTTATCGTCGTAACCCACCCAGGCCACCGACAAATAGCTGCCGGTGAATCCGGCGAACCAGCTGTCGCGGGTATCGGAGGACGTGCCGGTCTTGCCGGCGATGACTGTGCCCCGCGGCAGACGGGCGGATGCATCGCGGCCGGTGCCGTGCGTGGTCACGAGCGTCAGCATCCGATCGAGCTGGTAGACGGTTGCCGGCGGCGCGGCTTCCTCGATCTGTACCTTGAAACTCTTGAGCGGCCGTCCGTGCTCGTCGAGAACCGCGCGCACCGCTCGCAGGCGCGCTCGATAACCGCCGTTCGCCAGCGATGTGTAGACCTGCACGACCTCGAGCGGCGTCATCTCCACGGTCCCGAGCAGCAGCGACGGATTGAGTGTCGCCGGTGTATCGAGGCCGAGCTTCTGCAGCGTCTCGGCCACCTTGGGCAATCCGATGTCGAGTCCGAGCCGCACCGTCGCGAGGTTCATGGACTCGGCCAGGGCACGCGCCATCGGGACCCGGCCGTAGACCTGGTGCTCGAAATTTTGCGGCGCCCACGTGCTGCCGTCGCCGAGCTTGAGCTCGATCGGCGCGTCTTCGATCACCGTCGCCGCGTTGTAGCGGCCGGTTTCGAGCGCAGCCAGGTAGACCGCCGGCTTGACGAGCGAACCGATCGGCCGACGCGCATCCAGCGCGCGATTGAATCCGTCGGTGCCGACATCGCGGCCGCCGACCACCGCGACCACATCGCCGCTGTTCGGCTCGGCCACGATCACGGCGCCCTCGAGATGGGCACCGCGTACCCGGCTGGCCGCGTCGAGGCGCTTCAGGTTCATCGTCAGGGCGCGTTCGGCGGCTGCTTGTGCGCGCGGATCGAGACTCGTGTAGACCGCAAGATCCGCGGCAGCGAGGTCGGCCTCGGCATAGTCGCGTTTCAGGTGACGCCGCACCAGGTCAAGATAGGCTGGCACATAGCTGCCTCCCGGCGGCCGCAGGCCGAGCGGGCTCGCGGCGGCGCGTGTTGCCGCGGCGGCATCGACCAGATGCGCCTGTTCGAGCTCCTTCACCACGAGGTCGCGCCGCGCGCGCGCGCGGTCCGCGTGTTTGCGCGGATCGTAATAGGACGGGCCCTTGACGAGCCCAATCAGCAGCGCGAGTTCACCGACGTCGAGCTCGGCGAGCGGCTTGGCGAAGTAATACTCGCTGCCGAGCCCGAAGCCGTGGATCGCACGTGAACCGTCCTGGCCCAGATATACCTCGTTGAGATAAGCAACGAGGATTTCTTCCTTGGAGAAGTGCGCCTCGAGCCGCAGCGCCATCACCGCCTCGGTCGCCTTGCGGCCGAAACTCTGTTCGTCGGACAGAAAGTAATTCTTGACCAGCTGCTGCGTCAGGGTGCTTCCACCCTGCACCACGCGGCCCGCGCGGAGGTTCACCCAGAGCGCGCGCACGATGCCGTGCGCGTCGACGCCGTGGTGTTCGTCAAATCGCCGATCCTCGATCAGTTTGATACCCGAGCGCAACAGCGGCGGCACGTCATCGGGCGACAGGACCAGCCGATCTTCGCCGTGGATCGGAAATACGCTGCCGATCACCGGCGGATCGAGGCGGAATACGGGCAACTCCGCGCCATCCGCCGCGGCCAGCCGTGTGATCGAGTTCGGGTCCGCACTGATCGAGACGAGTTGGGGCTCCCGCTGTTCGTCGCTGAAGCGCACGCGGCGCGCGTGCAGATCGAAGGCGCCGCCGCGCCGTCGATAGACCCCGGGCCCCGCGGCCGGATCTCCGGAGTGGTAATGCAGGCGGCGCAGTTCCTCCTCGAGATCGTTGGCTGAAATCTGCGCACCCACGTAGAGTTCGAGCGGCGCGGCATAGACGCGCGCCGGGATCGACCAGTGCCGGCCCTGGAATTCCCGGGTCACGACGTGATCCAGGTGCACGACCCAAGCGAAGAAAAAGGCAGCGACTACGACGACGCCCAAGAGGAGCGCCACGCCCCACCGAAGCCGCTTGGAACGCGCCACGCGCTTCCTAGCCAAACTCGCCGGCCAGCGCCTTCAGCTCGAACTCGACTCGTGGCGACGACAAATTCTGCAGGACGAGGGGGATTGGGTTCACGATGAGGTCGGATAGTTTGACGATGCTGACAGCCATGTCAACCGCCTGCGCGCCCACGGTCAATGCGACTGCGTCTCCGGGGCAGCATTCGAGTAGCGCGTGCGCCGAGCGGGGCCCGGCGTACTGTCGGACGCCAGCTGATTCTCGGCATCCTTTAATTTGGCCGCGAGCCCGGGCATGTGCGGTGCTAGCGCCGTGGCGCGCCGATAGTGGCGAAGCGCGTCAGCCGGGCGCTTCGCCCGCACCAACGCATCCGCCAGGGCGACGAGCAGACCGGGGTCGCTGGGGTTCCGACGAATGGCATCGTTGCATGCGTCCAAATCCGCCTGCGCAACACAGCGGGTGGAATCGCGCCTGGCCGTCGCCGCGGCCGCTTCCGGCGACGGCGCCTCCACCGACCACGCCGCCATGGATACCGACACGGTTGCCAGGAGCAGAAGCTTCATGTCCCGATGTCTCTGACCAGCCGAATTCCCACGCTGCTGGTGCGATAGTCCGCAGCGAAGTGATTGCGGTAGTTCGCCCGCACGTACGACGGAGACGTGAACCAGGAGCCGCCGCGAAGTTCGCGCTCGGAGCAATCGCCGTCCGTGCGCGCAGACCCATCCACCGGAGCGCCGCGGTAGTCGGCGTGCCAACAATCCAAAGTCCATTGAAAGACGTTGCCCAACATGTCATTGAGACCCAATGGATTTGCTTTGAATGAACCGACCGGAGAAGTGTTGGCATAGCCGTCGTCGCAGGCGAACGCAGTCCATCCCGGATACCGCCGTGCCGCGCTCGCGTCGGCCACGTTGGCGAAACCACAGGCGTTCGATCCGTTCGCTGCCCATGGGTACACGGTCTCGCCGCCGGCACGCGCGGCATATTCAAACTCCGACGCGCTCGGCAGGCGGTATTGGTGCCCTGTTTTGCTCGATAACCATTGCGCAAAGGCGACCGCATCGCTCCATGACACGCAGGTGACCGGATGCAATCCGGATTGGGCGAATCCCGGGTCTTGCCAATTGTTCTGGGCCCGATACTTCCATGACCCGTCGTAGGTCTCGCAGCCCTGCGTGGCATGCCCCGTGGCATCGATGAATTGGCGGTATTGTTCGACCGTGACGAGGTCCGCCGCCATGGCGAACGAACGCGCGATGGTCACCGAATGCTGCGGCTTTTCGTAGGGCAACGCACCGCGGTCCGTGGCGGCAAAGCCTTGTTCGAATCGAGCTGCGGGCAGCACGATCATCGCGGCACAGGTGGCACAGTCGCGAATCAGTGTGCCCGGAATCGGCGCTGCGGCCGCCGCCACTACCCCCTTCGTCAGCATCGGTCCATGACGCACATAGAACCATGCGACGACGGCCAGGAGGAGCGCGGCGGCACTCAATAATCCGACCACCCGTACCATTGAACCGCGCGCGCGACTTTGTCGCGCGTTGGCTTCCGCGACCGGATCCGGGGTGAGGTCCTCCTGCGAGATGACGAGATCGCTCCAATCATCCCGCTGGTGCAGTCCGGTCCGTGCGGGATTGCCGTCGGTCACGGGCTCTTCGGCCGGCGGCCAAATCGGGGGCGGTTCCGGCGCTGGTCTCGGGTTCGGGGCCGCGCCGCCCGCCCTCGCCGGAGTCCGATCGGGCGTCGCCGGCGCAATGCGCGCCCGACGCTGCACCGAATCCGGCGATGCTGATGCTCGAACCGGCGATCCTGATGTTCGAGCCAAGGTGATTGCCCGGGCTACGATGTTGCCAAGACCGTCCGCCGCAGGAATTCTCTTCGGCCCGCTGGCCCCAGAAAGGGAACGCTGCGCCGGTTTCGAGGTACGCATTCCGCGAGCGGCAGGAATCTGAAGCGGAGTCGTTACCAGTTTCGGCTGCGGCGTTGGTTTTGGCTGCGGCGTTGGTGTCGGATCCGGCGTTAGCGTCGGATCGGGAATTCGCGGCGGAGGCACAATTCGAATGTTGGTCTTGGGAACGCTTTCAGCCGGCGCGGCTCTCGAATTTGCACCGGCGCTCTCATTCTGAGGATCGATTGCTTCCGCGGCCGCCCGTTCCTTTGCGGCCCGTTCTCTTGCGGCATCCAGAAGGCCGAGAACTTCCTTGTGGGCGTCGGCCGGCAACGGCTCGACGAACTCGCGGCGCCGCAGAATTTCCGACAATTCGATCGGGGAGGCGCCGGTCTTGAGCAGCCGCCTCAGCTCGGCCACCACGTCGAGGTATGTGAAGCCGCCGGTCTCGAAGGAACGCAGGACCTTTGTAAATGCGGATGCCGGCGAGGAGGTCTTAGCAGCCATCAAAGAATACTACCCCCAATAGCCAAGGTCCGCGAAATGTCGCGCCGCGGCGTCCGAACGGATTCCGCATCGCTGTTGCGCAAGTGCCACGACGACCGCAGGTCGACCACACGGGCGGCTTCACACGCCGCCGAACAGCGAATACAGATCGATCTGCCGGCTATCGCCGATGACCTGCTCGAAATCGAGTCCGAGCGTTTCAAGGACAGGCCCCGCCACCGGCCTGATCTGTTTGCGCACATAGTGCTCGCGATCGATCGGATGCTGAACGTTGTCCGTCGGTTCCGGGCCGGCGGTGGTGACGAGATAGCTTACCAGTCGACCTGCAGGCCGCAGCGATTTACGGGCGGCGACCACGTGCGGTGGACTGGTCGCCGTATATTGCCCGGCCTGTTTGCGCAGGTTCTTGCGATACACCAACAGGTCGTCCAGTTCGCCGTTCCTGACCTGCCGCACGACCTCGGAAAGATACACGTCGACCGCCTGATCCGTGAACAGCCGGTGATACAGTTCCCGCTGCACCTGTTTGGCGAGCGCGGTCCAGTCGCGGCGCACGACCTCCATACCGATGAATTCGACGCTGTTGGCGGCGTCACCTTGGCGAAGACCGGCATAGCGCTTGCTGGCGCCGCGCGTGCTGTTGCGCGCATGCGGCAGGAACAACCTCAGGGAATTTGAGCTCGAGGCGGCTCGGTACCTTCCAGCGCTCTTCGATGTAGGTTGATAGATCGCCATTCAACGAGCGGGCAAGCCGCCGGCCTCGCTCGCGCGTCTCGTCGGGATCACCGCCGTGGGACTGAACGAACAGACTGTCGGTATCTCCGTAGAGCACATTGAATCCGGCGGTCTCGAACCAGCGCTTCGACCATAGCAATATTTCGCGGCCCGTGCCGGTAATCGAGTTGGCCAGTGCCGGATTGTAGAAGCGGCAGGCCGACGTGCCGAGGACTCCATAGAATGAATTCATCAAGATCTTGATGGCGTTCGATGCCACATCGTCGCCGATGGCCTTCGCCGCTTCGCGCCGCGGGAACAGTGCATCGAGCATACGCGGCAGAATTGCGGGCTCCCGCCGGAACGCGCCGCCCGGGGTCCGAATCAGATCGTCATCCGGCGATGGTTCCGCCACATACGACAAAGGATCGATGTTGAGCGTGCGGATGATGCTCGGATACAGACTCTTGAAGTCGAACACCCAGACGTCGCGATGCAGCCCGGCGACCGGCTCCAGAACGTGGCCGCCTTGTTGGGGGCCTGCGACGTCGGAACCGCCGGACCGCACGCTGGGCGCGACCACGCCCAGTTTCTCGAGCTCGGTCTGGTAGAGGAAGTCGAACGACGCGATGCTGGCCGCCACGCGATCCGGCGTCATGCCGGCGAGCTGGCTTCGCGCGAAGGCAAGCCGCACCACATTCAATTTCTTCACGATCTCGAACGCGAGCCTCGCATCGGTGCGCGCATAGAGCGCGAACGCCGGCAAGTCATGGCGATAATTGTGCGTGATCTCCGCGATGCGATCGCGTACGTCCCCGGCGACGGCCTTTCCCTCGCCGAGAACCTCGCGCGCCACGGCGTCGAGCGAGTAATCGTCCATGCGTATGAAGGCGCCGCGCAGCAGATCGATCCCGTCGAGCACGAGACGGCCCGGAACGCTCGCCTGCCCGCTGCCGAAATAGCCTTCGGCCTTGCGGATGCGAATGCTGCCGACGTCCCTGCCCAATGCAAAGGGATGGCGCACGCGCTCCGCAATGCCTTGCAGCACCGTCAGGTCGAAATCGATGATGTTCCAACCCGACAGCACATCGGGATCGAAGCGCCGCACCCGGTCGCAGAATGCCTCCAATGCCGCAAATTCATCGGCGCAGCGAATCGCCTTATCGGGCATGGCCCGAGGGCTTCCATCGACGATGAGCACCTCATCGATGCCGGGGGCGTACAGCGAGATCGCCAGCAGGCGCGGAGGGGTGCCGTGGGTTTCAATATCGAACGACAGCACGCGCGGCTCGATCTTCACATCGGCCGGCCGGAGGGACGGATTGTCGAATACCCAGGTGACGCCCGTTCCCGCCGTTGCATCGCCTTCGATTTCACAGCCTCCTTTGACGCCGCGCTCGATCAGATATCGTACCGCGAAGCGTACGTCGGCCTCGAAGGTATCGATGTGTGCCGTATGAAGTCGATCCCTCACCGCCGGGACCTCGGGCGGAGTCTCCACTTCAAGCAGGGCTACCGGGGCGCCGTCAAACGTCCGCTTGCTGGATTCCTGCGGCGCAGGTATCCGCAAGGCGCGTGCCCGTTCGGCATCGGCGGCGCGGATGAAGAAATGGGGCCGCTGCCGGTCGTCACGGACGAGAAAGGTTCCGCCCGATTCCGATCGCCCATAGATGTGGATGACGGGAACGCGCTGTCCATTCGGTCGCGATACGATCCGGTAACTGGACTGGAGTATGAAAC